>MDTG01206252.1_pt1 | contig 10970 bp, 11 predicted proteins | sample 811421 | NCBI WGS metagenome assembly MDTG01 (sample SAMN05326645, study PRJNA326480) | marine metagenome | isolation source: seawater | place: Pacific Ocean: South East | collected 2011 | reverse complement strand
CGGGCCTCGTCGCCTGCGGCGACAAGGAATGCGCTCGGACAGGCCTGCATGAGCCTAGAGCTTCCTGCACGACTCGCCCCGGCCTGTCCTCCCGATTTCCGCAGCCCCCCTGCCGAGCTCGGTGTTCTCCTGTACGCCCAGCAGCTATTCCGCGACGCGCCCCCAAGCACTAGCCTCTACGCGTGCGCCCCCTCCTCCTCGTGCTGGTCCTCCTCCTCGCCGGCTGTCAGAGCCCGGGGGCCTTCTTGCTCTCGCAGGCGGGCGCCAGCGACGAGGCCCCCTTCAGCGCGGGGGTCGCCACGGTCGACTACACCCCCGAAGGGGGCTACCCCCTCGGCGGCTACGGCGGCGGCGCCCGCCGCTCCGAGCTGCCCTTCTACGCGGGCATGGGCTGGCCCGGTCGCATCGCGCTCAGCTGCCACCAGGCCTATCACGAGGACGACCCCGAGGGACGCGCGGACCTGCTCACGAAGAACGAGGGCGCGCACGAGGAGATCGGAGCGCGAGCCCTGGTCCTGCGACCCGAGGGCGCCCCCCCCCTGGCCTTCGTGCGGATCGACGCCATCGGCGTCACCTCCGAGATCCATGACCTCGCCCTGGCCCACGTCCGCGACCTCGGCTACCGGCGCGACACGCTGATCCTCTCGGCGACCCACACCCACTCGGGCCCCGGCGCGATCTTCCGCGCGCCCCTGGCTCGCTTGATCGCCATGGACAACTACCGCCAGGAGCTCGAGGCCTCGATCGCGGCCGCGATCGGCAAGGCGATCCGCCAGGCCCACCAGGCCGCCGTCCCCGCCGCGCTGGCCTTCGCGCGCGCCCGCGACCGCGACGCCGAGGGCGCGACCCTCCTGGCCAAGAACCGCCGCCACCGCCGCTTCCGCGGCGAGATCGCCTACGACGAGCTGGACGACGAGGTCGGGCTCCTGGCCCTCGTGCAGCGCGAGTCGCGCGAGCCGATCGCGCTCCTGCTCAACTACGCCGTGCACCCGACCGTGCTCGGCTCCGACAGCCTGCACTACTCGCGCGACCTGGCCGGCGGCGTCGAGCGCGGCCTGGAGCAGGTGTTCGGCGCGCCGGTCCTCTTCCTGAACGGCGCCGAAGGGGACATCGGCCCGCGCCAACTCAGCCAGCGCGGAGGCATGGCCCGCTGTGAAGAGCTGGGCGAGGCCTTCGCGGCGCTCCTGGCGCCCAGCCTGGCCGAGCTGAGCTATCACGAGCGGATCTCGCTCCGCACGGCGCTCGGCCACAAGGAGCTGGGCGACCCGCGCGGGGTGGTCGCGCTCGGGCGAGAGCGCTTCCTCGACGGCGAGGCCAGCTGGGCCTCGTGGCCGATGGAGCTGATCAACCTGCCCTTCAACCTCGTCCTATGGACCTTCGGGCTGACCAACGTGCGGGTCGTGCTGACCTGGAACCTGGCCCTGGGGGTCGTGGCCCACCTCGACGGGCTGACCCCGCGGACGACGACCCGGATCGGCGCGCTCCGCCTGCGGGCGGGCGAGGAGGACGTCGTGTTCCTCAGCGTGCCCGGGGAGGCGACGCACGACGTCGGCCTCGCCACCCGAGAGCTGGCCCGCAGCGCCGGCGCCAGCCGCTGCTTCATCGCAGGGCTCACCTTCGATCACATCGGCTACATCGCCTCGCGGCGCGAGTACCGCCGCGGCGGCTACGAGGCCCACTCGACCCTCTTCGGTCAGGGCACGGCGGCGCAGGTGCTCGAGAGCCATCGCGCCCTGCTGGGCGCGCTCGGCTACGAGGGCCCAGCAACGAAGGCGGCGGTCGAGCCTCAGCCCGACCGCCGCTCCGACGAGACTCCTCGCTAGGAGCCCGCCGCGCTACTTCGAGAGCAGCGCCACATCGAGCGCAAGCGCTACTTCGAGTGCTTGTCCGCCAGCTTGGCGAGCGTCTTGTAGAGCTTCTTGCCCGAGGTGATCTTCTTGAGCACCTTCCCATCCGCGGTCATCACGACCAGCGTGGGGGCCTTCTTCACCTTGAGGCTGCTCGCCTCCTCGGTGACCTTGCGCTCCTTGCCTTCGCCCTCTTCGAGGGGGCGCTTGACCCAGACCATGCGCGGGATCAGCTCCTTGGTCTTGGGGTGCATCAGCAGGCCAGCCTTGAGCGCCATGTGCTTCTTGGCCAGCTTCTCGTCCTCCTCGGCGAAGAACGCGACCACGATCAGCTTGTTCGCCTCCTTCGCGGACGCCTTGGCGTCCTCGAGGCTCCCCTCAGGGAAGAGCCGAAAGGTGTGCGAGGCAGCGACCGCCTCGATCTGCTGCTTGACGGCGTCGGCGCTGCGACCGTTGAGGGTCTGCACCTGCTTGCCCTCGTGGTCGAGGAAGAGCACCGTCGGGAAGCCCTTGACCCCGTACTTGTTCATCAGGTCCCGCGGCGGATTGCTGGTGCAGTCCACCATGATCGGGACGATCTTCTTGGTTGCTTCGACGACCCCTGCGTTGGACCAGGCAGAACTTGCCAGGCTCTTGCAGGGGCCTCACCACTCAGCCGAGAAGGCGATCATGATCGGCTTCCCGGACAGCTTGGCTTCTTGGAACCCGGCGTCGGGCTTGCGCCACGGCACCTTCCCGCTGTGGTCCGCGCGCGCGCTCGGCGCGGCGGCCAGCGCCACGGCCGCCACGGCGACCCCAGCCCAAAGACTCTGAGCGTTCATGCTCACTCCCTTGCTACTTCCCAGGTGTGTGGATCGCTAGCTTAGCGCCGGACCGAGGCACTTGCCGGCATCGTCCCAGCGGTAGAAGCCCTCGCCGCTCTTGCGCCCCAGCTTGCCGGCCCGCACCAGGCGGCGCAGGAGCAGGGGCGGGCGGAAGGCCTCGCCGACCTCGCGGTGGAGATGCTCGGCGATGGCGAGGCGCACGTCGAGGCCGACGTAGTCGGTGGTCTTGAGCGGGCCCATCGGGTGGCGGTAGCCGAGCTCCATGGCCTGGTCGATGTCCTCGACGCCGGCCACGCCCTGCTCGAGCATCCGCATCGACTCGAGCCCCAGGACCAGCCCCAGTCGGCTGCTGGCGAAGCCCGGCGCGTCGTTGACCACGATCGGGGTCTTGCTGATCGCGCGCACCACCTCGAGCCCCAGCTCCTTGGTCGCGTCCGAGGTCCGCTCGCCGAGCACGATCTCGACCAGCTTCGAGATGTGCACCGGGTTGAAGAAGTGCAGGCCGATCACGCGCTCGGGCGCGGGCGTGGCCTGCGCGATCTCGGTCACGGGCAGGCTGGAGGTGTTGGTGCCGACCAGCTGCAGCTTGGGCTGCCGCGCGAGCGCGTCGCTCAGGACGCTCTTCTTGAGCTCGAGCCGCTCAGGGATCGCCTCGATCACCATCGTCGCCTCGCCCAGCGCCGCGTCGAGGTCGGGGCAGAGCACGAGCCGCCCCATGATCTGATCGACGGCGTCGGCCTCGAGCTTGCCCCGCTTGACCGCGCCCTCGAGGTTCTGCCTGACCTTGCCCTGGGCCGCCTCGAGCAGCGCGCCATCCAGGTCGAAGAGGCGCACCTGATAGCCGCCCTGGGCCAGGACCTGCGCGATTCCGTGCCCCATGGTTCCAGCGCCGAAGACGGCGACGACGTGTTCGCTCATGCTGACTCCTCGTGGATCGAAGGCGCGGAACCTACCACCCGGGACGCCCGAACGCGTTCTGGATCCAGCGCACAGCGGGGCGGCCGCGCTCGTCGAGGGTCACGGCGAACACGTCGAAGCGGCAGGAGCGCGTGTCGAGGGACTCTCCGCGCCGGCGCAGCCAGGCCTCGGCCGCGCGCAGCAGCCGGCGCTGCTTGCGGGGCCCGACCGCCGCGATCGCCGGGTCGAAGCCGCCTCGCCGACCCTTGACCTCGGCGAAGACGAGCTGGCCCCAGCGCCCTTTGGTCCAGCCAGGGGCGAACCAGTGGCGCAGGATCAGGTCCAGCTCTCCGCCGCGCTCGTGCTCGTTGCGCGCCACCAGGGTCGCGCCGCGCAGGAGGGCGTACCGACGCGCGATCGTCTCGGCCCAGCGGCCGCTCAGGGTGCTCATGAGGGCACCCTAGAGCCGAGGGGCGACCGCCCCGAGGCCTCCCTTCCCGGAGACGCAGTCTGCAAGCCCTCGCGCAAAGCGCACCAGAGCAGCGACTTACGACCTATTGGCGGGAGTTGTTCGCGGTCGAGTGTCGCCCCACAATGTCGCGCCTCACATAGCTAGGAGACCCTTCCATGGCCAAGGAAACCGTCGTCCTCGCCTACTCCGGCGGGCTGGATACGAGCTGCATTCTCCGCTGGCTCAAGCTCAAGGGACACGACGTGATCGCCTTCGTCGGCGACGTCGGCCAGGACGACGACATGGACCAGGTGCGCCGCAACGCGGAAGCCACCGGTGCCGACGACGTCGTGATCGCCGACCTCAAGCGCGAGTTCGTGAGCGACTACATCCTCCCCGCGATCCGCGGCAACGCCGTCTACGAGGGCCAGTACCTCCTCGGCACCGCGCTGGCGCGCCCCGTGATCGCCAAGGCCCAGGTCGAGTGCGCCCTCGAGAAGGGCGCCACCTACGTCAGCCACGGCGCGACCGGGAAGGGCAACGACCAGGTCCGCTTCGAGCTGACCTACGCCGCCCTCGCGCCCCAGCTCAAGGTCATCTCGCCCTGGAAGAGCGGCGAGTTCCTCCAGCAGTTCAAGGGCCGGACCGACATGATCAACTTCTGCGAGGAGCAGAAGATCGACATCCCGGTCTCGCTGACCAAGCCCTACTCGATGGACGAGAACTTGATGCACAAGTCCTACGAGTCGGGGATCCTCGAGGATCCGCTCACCGCTCCCGACCCGGAGATGTGGCAGATGACCGTCGACCCCCGGCAGGCGCCGGACGAGGAGACGGTGATCGAGCTCGAGTTCAAGGACGGGCACCCGATCCGCCTCACCAACGAGGCCACCGGCGAGACCCACACCGACCTGCTCGACATCTTCATGGGGCTCAACGCGCTCGGCCGCGCCAACGGCATCGGCCGGATCGACATCGTCGAGAACCGCTTCGTGGGGATCAAGTCGCGCGGCTGCTACGAGACCCCGGGCGGCACGATCCTGCACCTCGCCCTGCGGGACCTCGAGGGCATCGCCATGGACCGCGAGGTCCAGCGCCTGCGCGACATGCTCTCGCCGAAGCTCGCCGAGATCATCTACAACGGCTTCTGGTTCAGCCCCGAGATGGAGTTCCTCTCGGCCGCGGTCGACAAGAGCCAGGAGATCATCGACGGCGTGGTCCGCATGAGCCTCTACAAGGGCAACGCGTCGGCGATCGGCCGCAGCTCGCCCAGCTCCCTCTACGACCAGGACCTCTCGTCCATGGACATCGAGGGCGGCTTCGACCAGACCGACTCGGCGGGCTTCATTCGGATCAACTCGCTGCGCCTCAAGGCGCACCGCGCGATCACGCAGCACGCCCAAGAAGGCTAGGTCAGCTCAACCAGCTCACCACGAGCGCAGCCAGGCCCGCGGCCAGGCCTCCCGTCAGGAGGGCCCGCGTCGCGGGCCTGAGCTTTCCGGAGCCGCGGTGCGACACCAGGGTCGGTGACCCGGGCCGCGGCGCCCTGGCGCCAGGGCAGCGCGGAGCCCGGAGCTGGGGCCTCGGGACCGGCGGCGGGAGGGAGCCCGCGATCCCGGCGTCCTTCAGCGCGGCGCGCAGGGCGTCGGGCGAGCAGCCGCTCGCCTCGAGCGCCGCGCTCGCGCGCGGCTGCACGGCGAGCAGCCCGACGAGCAGCGCGGCGCGCGGGGCCAAGCCCTGGCGCTCCTCGCGGCGGGCGATCTCGAGCGCCTCGGCGACCCGGGGCGGGGCGACCATCGGCGGGACCAGCAGCCCCAGCCGCCGCCAGCCCTCCGACACCGAGCGGGCCGCTGGCAGGTAGGTCTCCAGGCCGAGCATCTCGATCACGATCCGGATCTTGGCCGGAAGGTTGAGCAGGAGCAGCTTGCCCCCCGCCGCCTGGAAGCGATCCGCCTCGGCGACCAGGCTGCCCAGCCCGCCAGAGTCGAGGTACTGGATCCAGGACAGGTCCATGAGCACCCAGCGGCTCCCCTCCTCGCGCTCGCTCGCGAGCTCGCGGCGGAGGTGCTTGCGCGCCTCGGGACCCTGGAAGCGGCCCGAGAGGAAGACCAAGGCGGCGCGCAGCCCGAGGTCCCGACGGGCCTCGATCCGCAGGTCCCCCCGCTTCGAGCCGCTGACCTCCACGGGTGAACCCTGCTGGACCTCGGTCGGGCGGACGCCGAGCGAGCGGAGGGCGTTGCAAATGGCGTGGTCGCGGAGGAGCCCGCACAAGGCGGCCCCGGCCGTCAGGCGACCTCCTGAGAGGGTGCTCAGCTGCTCCCACACGGCGAAGGCCTGCGGGGACGGCGCAGCGGGGAGCGCGGGGAGCGCGGGCTGGGGGAGCGCGGGCACGGGCGGCACGTCCTGCCCCACCGCGCTCGCATCGAGCCCCAGGATCCGCAGCGCGCGCGAGGCGCGCCCGACCACGCTCCCCAGGGCGCGCAGGAGCGCGAGCCCGTCGACGCGGCGGTTGTCCCGCTTGGCCAGCTCGAGGGCCCGCCGCAAGGTCTCGCTGAAGGGCTGCTGCGCGAAGAAGGCGATCGGGTGGCTGTGCTCCTCGGGCGGCACGCGCCCGAGCGCCTCGTGGAGGCGCTCCGCGGTCACGCCGCGATAGAGGAGCCGCGCGCGAACGGGCCCCAGGGTCGTCAGCAGCGCGCTGAGGAGGTGCCCCGTGTCGATCCGCGGAGCGCCGGTCTGCTCGGCGTCGCGGCGCGCCAATCCCAGCGCGACGCGCGCGTCCCGCTTGAAGCGTTCGTACATGCTCGCCTCCCACGGATTGGAGGCACGAACGCGCTGACCCTCACGGGGGTTCTTAGTTGCCTTCGGGCTTCATCCGCGGGTCGTTGCGGATCTGACCCGGCAGGGGAGGTCCCTTCTTCTCGGCCTGGATCTTGGCGATGAACTGACCCGTGTAGAGGGCCTTGCGCACGCCGCCCTTGCCGCGCACCCGGATCTGGCCAGGGAAGGAGTTCAAGCGCGGGACGAGCTCGTCGGGGATCGTGAACAGGTCGCCCTTGGGCTCGAAGGGCTCGGGCTTGACCACCTTGCCCTGCTGGTCGCCGTAGCCCTTGGTCAGGATCCAGTAGTGGGTCGTCATGCCTTCGACGTTCCACACGTAGGCGTGGCGCCGCTTGGCCAGGAAGGGGACGACCAGCTTGCCCTTCAGCTCGAAGCGCTTGCCCTTCTCGTCCTGGGGCCCGAGCTCGGTCGCGCTGAGGGCCACCTCGCCCTCGGCCAGGCGCTCGCAGCGGCGCGTCTCGCCTGGCTTGACCTCGCCGAAGTCCTGCCCGTTGATCTCGATCAGGAGCCGATAGCGCGTGTTGTTGTCGACGATCAGGTCGACCTTGCGCGGGAGCGAGAGCACGACCGCGAGCACCAGCCCGACCGTGCCCACGATCAGGCCGATCTGCAGGAAGGGCTTCTTGCGCTTGGGCGCGGGCTCGGCGCTGGGGGGAGCCGGGGCAGCGGGCTCGGTGCCTGCGGGCGCGGGGCCTGCGGGCGCGTCGGCCGCCGCCTCGCCGGGGGCCGGGGCGTCCGCGTCGCTGGGCTGCTGGACGTCGTCGCTCATGGGGGCCGGTTCTAACCCAAGGGCGCGGCGAACGCTCCGCTCAACGCGGAGGCAAGAGCCCGGCCAGGAGCTCCACGACCTGCTCCAGGCCGTTGGACGGAGCGGGCTCGGGCGGGCTGGCCGCGCAGGCCGCGGCCAGGGCTTCGCTCCACTCGCCTCCCCTCAGCTGAGCGCGGCTCAGCCGCCCCAGCGGCAGGTAGCGCGGCGCCCAGTCGAGCAGCACCGCGTGCTCGCAGAACTCGGGGGTCCCGTCGCAGAGCACCAGGGGCGTCTGCCCGGCGGCCACGCACTCGCTGATGATCCCGTAGCCCGGCTTGCTGATCACCGCGTCGGCGCCCAGCACCAGGTCCTGAAAGCTCAGCCCGTGGTCGTGGGGGAGCAGGACCAGGTTGGGCGGGGGAGGGGTCGCCGGCTCCGCGAAGGACAGGAAGGCCCAGCCCGGATTGCGCGCGGCCGCCGCGCTGAGGTCGAGCTCGTTCCCGAAGCCGCCGAAGCTGAGCAGCGCCAGGGGGAGCTCTTCGTGTCCCGCGGGGCGCGGGAGCAGGGCGCGGGCCTCCTCGCGGCTGCGGGTCGCGGGTCGGGCGAGGAGCGTCGAGAGCGCGGGCTCGCCGCAGGCCTCGAGGCCGCCGCCGCCCGGGAGCGCGACCAGGTGAGTCGCCTGGGCCTCGGCGGCCGCCAAGCGCTCCACCACGGGCTCCAGCCCGGGGTCCTGCGCGATCAGCGGGCGCAGGATCCAGCTCCAGGTGAAGTTCGCGCAGGCCACGCTCGGGACCCCCAGCTCCCGCGCCAGGGCGAAGGCCAGCGGCGGCACGTCGGCGTAGACGGCCTGGACCCCCAGCTCGCGCGCCTCAGCCGCGGCCTGGGCCAGGGTGTGGTCCCAGGCCGCGAGGTGGGCCTCCCAGCGGGCGCGGGTCCCCGGGACGTCGACCTGGAGCGGCCCCCGCTGCGCCACCCCTGGGCCGAGGTTCAGCTCGCCGCGGGTGGTCGCCCAGTCGGCGCGGCGCTGGAGGATGCGCGCGCGGAGGTTCGTGCGCACGTGGACCGGGGCGCGCTCGGCGAGGCGGCTCAGGACGGCTTCGCTGCGCGTCCAGTGCCCGAAGCCGTGGCCGCTGATCAGGGCGAGCAAACTCATGGACGCGAGCCTACCCCGCCCCGAGGGGAGCCGGCTCCGCTATCGTCACTGCGTGCCCCGCCTCCTCGCGCTCCTCTTCGCCTGCCTGCTCCTCGTCGGCCCCGCGCCCGCCGAGGCCGCCCCGCGCCGCCAGAAGGTGCGCGTGCTCTGCTGGAACGTGTGGGGCCTGCCCTGGGGGCTGAGCAAGCAACGCGAGGAGCGGATCCCCGCGATCGGGGCGCGCCTGGCCGAGCTGAAGCTGGACCTGGTCCTGCTGCAGGAGGTGTGGGTGCCCGAGGACGGCGTCGCGCTCGGCAAGGCGCTCGCCGCCGCGGGGCTGACGCACCAGGTCCACGAGAGCGAGGGCTTCCTCGGCAGCGGGCTCCTCGTCGCCTCGCGCTGGCCGATCAGCGGGTCCGAGTTCACCCCCTTCGAGCTGACCGGCAAGCTGCACAAGCCCTGGAACGGGGACGCCTGGGCGCGGAAGGGCTACCTCGAGCTCCAGCTCGACACGCCCCTCGGCCGCCTGAGCGTGGTCGACACCCACCTCCACGCCAGCTACGACGGCAGGGAATACGAGGCGGTCCAGACCGCCCAGGCGCTCCAGCTCAGCAGCGCGCTCGGTGACCTGGGCGCGCGCCCCCCGCCCCAGCGCGACGACGCCGCGCGCCCCCCCCTGCTCCTCGCGGGCGACCTCAACGTCGAGCTCGGGACCCTCCCCTTCGAGCTCCTGCGCCGACGCTGCGACCTGCGACCCGGGCGCGCGACCCTGGGCGGGATCGACTGGGTCCTCCTGCGCGACGGCGGCGGCCTGAGCTGGAAGGTCAAGAAGGTCGAGCACGCCCTGACCGAGGAGGTCGAGCTCCCCGGCGGCGCCCGCCCCCTCTCGGATCACCCGGCCGTGCTGGCCGAGCTCGAGCTCCAGCGCGCCGCGCCCGCGCGCTGGCAACCGCAGCAGCGCCAGCGCGAGTGGCTGAGCGTGGTCCGCGAAGCGCACCCCTGGCTGGTCGCCAAGCGGGACGAGGCCGGCGTCCTCTCGGGCCGCTGGACCCGGCGCGCGATCTTCCTGCTCCTGATCGGCGGGGCCCTCTTGTGGGCCGGCCAGAAGCGCAAGGAGAAGCGCGGCCACTGCCTGCTGGCGGTCGCGAGCCTGGTCCTGCTGCACCTCGCGGTGTGGGCCATGTATCTGGGCGTGGTGCACTACCGGCTGGAGGAGGCCGGCTTGAGCGCCGCCCTCAGCCGCGCGCGCGATGGCGCCCCCACGGAGGTTACGGCCGACTCCCCGCGCTAGCGGGCTCTCCCTTATCCTCTCGCGCTCATGTCTGCTCTGGCCCTCCTGGGCGCCCTCTTCGCCTGTGTGTTCGTCGGTCTCGCCTCCGCTTTGATGGGGCTGGGCGGCGGGATGTTCATGGTCCCCTTGCTGGACCTGATCCCGGGCGTGAGCTGGCAAGAGGCCGCGGCCACCAGCCTGACCTGCGCGCTCGCGACCTCGGCCGCGGGCTCGGTGGCCTTCGACAAGGGCAAGCTGGCCGACCTCGAGCTGGTGGTCCTGCTCGAGCTCTCGGGCACGGTCGGCGCGCTGGTCGGCGCCGCGGTCCTCGCCACGATCGTGCCTGAGCGCGTCAGCGCGGGCGTGTTCTCGGCGCTCGTCGCCTACGCCGCCTGGAAGATGGTCCGCCGCCGCCAGGACGCCAAGGAGGAGCCGCAGCCCGAGGGCCCGGTCGAGCACCTCGGACTCGGGATCGCAGGCGCGGGCGTGGCCGGGATCCTCAGCGGGCTGCTGGGGATCGGCGGCGGCCCGGTCAAGGTGCCCCTCCAGACCGAGCTGTGCCGGATCCCGCTCAAGGTCGCCCTGGCCAACTCCAACCTGATGGTCGGGATCACCGCTGGGGTCGGCGCCGCGGTCTACTTCGCCAAGGGGGTGGTCCTCGCCCACCTGATCGCGCCCTGCGCGATCGGGATCGCGCTCGGGGCCTACCTCGGCGGGCTGCTGATGCCCAAGCTCCCAGTCGCGCGCCTGCGCGCCGGCTTCGTGGTGGTCCTCCTGGTCCTGCTCGGACGGATGCTGTGGAAGACGCTCGGCCTCGGCAGCTGACGACGCGCGCGGTCGGCGCGGCGCTGGTCCTGGCGGGGGTCTCCCTGGCCGTGGGCGCGGTCGCCGCCGTGGCTCAGGGCGAAATGCCCCGGGGCGTCACGCCCGAGGCCCTCGGCCTCGGCGCCCTGGCCCGCCTCG
>MDTG01359149.1_pt1 | contig 10971 bp, 4 predicted proteins | sample 811421 | NCBI WGS metagenome assembly MDTG01 (sample SAMN05326645, study PRJNA326480) | marine metagenome | isolation source: seawater | place: Pacific Ocean: South East | collected 2011 | reverse complement strand
TCAGGACGTGGCGGGGCTTACATCCCTGACGGTAACCAAGATTTTGGCTGTACAAATAAAACTTTGGCGAAGCATATTAACGATGCAAAACTGAGAGGTGTTATCCAACATGAAACCAGATCACATATACGTTCTGACCTTTTAAGGTACTTTCTCGTATCGGTTCTTGGAAAAATAAATGGAAAATCACCAAGGTTCAGTGAATGGAAAGGAAAGCTGGGATCGATAAGGCCAAATCATATGAACGTCACCTTCAATGATAATGAGCTCCAATCATCATCTCATAATGATAGGTTTAAGGTTCAGGTCTGGGATAGCCCTGCCAGTACTGTTGTTAGTCATATTTCAAAAGATGGTCATTATTTTATTCATCCTGATCCGACACAATGCAGGAGCCTAACCGTAAGGGAAGTGGCGCGCCTTCAGACATTTCCAGACAATTACTTTTTTTGTGGGAACAGGACCCAGCAGTACCATCAGGTTGGAAACGCGGTGCCAGTTTTGCTTGCAAAGCAAATAGCTGTACTTTTGAAATCTGAAACTTAACCTTATAAAAACTAGGTTGCTACGTAACCGCATTGGATTCTAGTTAATTTACCTTCAGCCTTTAAAAAGGCATCCCCTTTGCCATTCAAAGTTTCTGCCCCCGGAGTGTCTATTATGACTCGGCTTTCGTTATGGCTCTTTACTCTAAGGGCGAGCTGAGCAGGTAGATTTGAGCGCAGATTTGTACTTATTACTTCGCCACTAGGCTTCTGAGTTGCGATAATCAAGTGTATCCCAGCGGCACGTGCTTTTTGAGCAAGACGCTTTGCGCTAGCCTCGATATCTTTTTTTGAGTCTGGATCGGAAGTTAGGTCTCCATATTCATCAAGAACAATCACTCTCCAAGGAAGCTTTTCATTTTCAGGTACTTTTTGATTGTACAGCGCTATATTGTTGACGCGTTGATTTCTCATCAAACGATATCGGTTCTCCATTTCTTCGACAGCTTCGTTTAGCATTTCAATTGTTTCGTCGTCGAAGGCTAATACTTGGCCATCTACGTGCTCATCACCATCAAATTCCATAAGCTCTGTAGTTTTGGGATCTACAAGTGAAAATCGCAATTCTTTAGGGCTATAGTGCTGTTTAAGACCATATAATATTGTATTCAAAGCCTCGGATTTGCCACTTCCAGTTGTCCCGCCAATGAGCAAATGAGGAGAGTTGGAAGATGAAAAATTTAAAGTAATTACGTTCCCGCGTTGATCAATGCCCAAAGGACAGCAGAGTTCGCTTTCAGGCCTTGTCCATTTATTCCAAAGACCTTTTGCAGTTACAAAATATCGTTCTTCATTAACCTTTGGAACCTCTATCAGTTGGTTGCCTTTATCGATAGTTATTCGAAGTTCCTGCTCTTCTTCGAGCTTTAAAGCTAACTTCAAAACTTCAGACCGACTGCTTACTTTATTTGGATCAACTCCTACTCCAAGATTAATCCGGTACACGATTGTTGCAGGACCCTCCAAGAAGGGTTCATTTTCGTCTGGGACTGGTAAGACCTCAATTGAAAAATTAGCAAGAGTATCAATTATAGTTTGATATCTATGAGTAAGCTCCGATAATGCTACTTTGTTTTCAGACAAAATTACTTTTGGTTCCTCAGAGAGCTTTTCATTATCTGATGCTTGTCCCTTTATCAAATTAATATTTTCCCCATTTTTGGGGTCTTGCTGTAACTTATCCCCACTTTTAACTGGCTTATTTTCTATTTTAGTGATTTCGGTTTTGGGGATGTTTAAGTTAGTTCCTTGTGAGCTAAGAATATCTTCTGCTTTACCCAAAGCAAGATTTTTCACATGATTTGAATAAGTTTTAATTTCCTCATAATGATAGTCTTCAATCGCGATTTGTTGTGAGTTACAACTACCGGTTTGTCCATAAATTGACTGAGAATAATAGCCTTTGAACCCCTTAAGTTTATATTCTCCCTTTCTAAATTTTTCTCTAATCCACGAAGGTATCCTGCCAGCATTTTTATTGATTTCATCCTGTATTGCTCCAAAAGTCTTTTTTGCTTTTGGAGAGGCATTATCTATAGCGTCCAACAACGAGTTGCGCCAAAGCTCGCTGTCCAGCTTAGGGTTTTCAGGATCAACAAATTCTTTGAAAAGCTTCATTGTTTTCTCAATTTGATTTCTACCGGCATTTGTCTCTGACTTACGAAATTTGGCCTCGAGAATTAAAATATCAACTTCAAGTTCGTTATTTTCATCCAAATAAATCTGAATTCTGCACATGTCTGCTCTAGTCTCTTTTATACCGCCAAACCAGTTTGTATACATATCAAGAGAAATCCACCCCGATATTCCGTTAAATACCTCAGTTGGGTAAGACGCATCTGCTATATTTTTTGCAATAATTAGCCCAAGAATTTCTTCAGTAATTCGAGAAATTCCCATTGCTTGGAGGGCTAAAGAAGGAGCAAGATCTTTTGCTTCTGAAAACACAGTCTTACCAATTTCATTTGCTATATCTAGGTCACAACTCAAAATGTTCTGAACTTTTCTGGCAATCCGTTCCACTGTGTGGTCGGCCCCAGAATTAGAAGATATTATCATTGTATATAGATTTGAGTTTCCTACCTTTTCTTTAACCGCTAGAATAGCTGGCTGGTTGTCTAAACTCTCAATATATTGTCTGGAGATATTTTTTTCGACTGTTATGACCCAGTGGCATCGATCATGAAGAAAATTAAATAGCCGAGTTTCTTTTTGAAAATTTGACGTTAATTTTAAAAAGTCTGTATTTTCTGAATTATCTGGTGCAACTGGTCCGCCTCTAACCTGTCTCACACTTAACGTGGACCATGTTTCAAAAATATTATCGTTTTGGTTTGGTAACTGAACAATTGTAACTTTTTCACCTTTGTCTGATATTTCGATGCTTGTTGGATTATCAAGTAATGGATTGAATGAAATAGATTTATTTTCACTTGGTTTTTTTGTTTGGACTTCTCTATTTTGTTCTTCCCTGAAAAATTGTGGCCTAATACCGATATCAAAATCCAGATCAATTCCCCCATCTTCGTACAACGTTTCGTCTTCTAGATCGTGGAGATACAAGTGAATCTCAGGATGCAACAATCCCCCGCTGGATAGGCGATTTGTTAAAGAAAAAGTTTCAAATTCATAAATGACTTGTTCTCTTATATTATTCGGGCAGAGCACGTGTACGGCGACACGAAGGTCCCGCCACTCGCCCCTTTTAAGCTCTTTTATTAGTTGTGTTGGAAAATCGGCAGAGCCTGAAATTGTAATCAATAGTTGCAAACCATCTATCTTGTGTGGATAGGCAAGAAGGTATTCTTGGATTTTTGGAATAACTACATTGATGATGCTATTATCGATACTTAAATTTCCACGATCCTTATTGTCAGAGTTAGAAAAATATTCGGACCAGCCAAATTCTTTATCAGCAAAGAGATAATTGCCGTTTGGACCAAAGATCATTGGTGGTTGAACATGAGAGGTACTATTTAAACTCCAGTCTATAAAGAAATCTGAATTTTGCTCATTTAAGTTTAACTCCCTTGTGAGGGCTTGAAGGCAAAATTTTAGAGAGTTTTCGAAATAGCGTGCCAACCATCTTTGCTTTATCGGGTGAAGTGGAAGAATTACTGCGGTGTTCCCACTTGTTTCATATATAGCCAATAGTCTCAGAAATTCGTTTAAGACTGACTTTGTCCCTTCGACCCCAGTAACGCTGTATCTAAGATCATCTGCAAAACTTATCCAAGTATCGGTAAAGTCATTTAGTAAACTTAATTTTATTCCTTCTGTACTTATCTCCTCGATAAGCTCTTTTAACTTAGCTAATTCATCTGAATAATTAGAAATAAGCAGACTATTAGGTTCCTTTTTAAGTATACTCTTAGGAGATAAAATCCCTCTAAACACAGAACTCTGATAGGCAGAAAAGTTAGTATCATCTGAAAGAGTAAAATTATTCTCAACCAGCTCTCCCTTGTGGAATATAGAAATCAACCAAAAAGCTGCAAGCCCCTCCATATCTTTAGGATACCACTGTAGTTTTTTGTAGCTTGTTAGAAGCTCTTGGTCTTTTTCTTCGTTAACGGCATAAAGTTCGAAATTTAGAGGAAGAGGGCCCCATTCCAGTTCATCAATTTCGTTTTCTGCGTCCTCATCAGTGAATTCTTTTGGTGGTTTGCTTACATAAAATTTTAATTCCTCGGATACTTCAAAGTCAAATCCTGCCAGACTGTCTGCTTTTCTATCACACAGTTCGATTAAAAGATTGCCGTATAAAAACCTAAAAAGATTGAGGGTTGTATTTTGATTTTGATCATCAATTATGGTTGATAACTTTATAAGCAATGGTCTGTCTTCACCACTGCTATTAAGTGCATCATTGAACTGTTCACAAACAGAGGCGATGGCAGAGAAAGGGTTTTCTACTGAGGTTGCACTAGGTGATGCTAATTTTTCTATTCGCCTCCGGGTTCCAGTTGTTATTAAATTTTTTAAGAGGTCAAAGTCTTCCGGACTTTCGTGATCGAGGAAGCGTTGAGCCTCTTCTTGTTGGTTTTCATTTAGACCGCTGATAACTTCAAGACTATTGAGTTCGGACACTCTATTCTCGTCACGATCCTGTATTTCCGTAAGTACTTTGTCTCCTAATTTTAGACCTTGAGTATCCTTTTTGAACAGTTGTTCAAAGATGAATAGCGGAATTTTATCTCTGTGTGACCGAAATGGGCTTCTGCAAAAGTTTTTGCAATTTTCGCGAAATATCTTTTGATCAGTCTCGGGAAAGGGTAAATTTTGTTGATCTTTAAAAATAATTTCTTCAAGTTTCTTTATTACTTCTTCTGCTACAATTTCCTGACCAGAAATTTGGTAAAGTTGAGAATATTCAGAGTTAAGTAGTAGGCGCCTTTGAATTCTATTTTCGTCTTTGGGTTCTGCCCAATAATCATCACTGAAAAGTTCTAATTCTTTTAGGTTGCGTCCAACGATTTGGTTTATTTCGCTCAGCGATAGGGCTCTGGCCTCGATTTCAACATCTTGAGATACCCTGACACAAAACTTTATGAACGGCCTTAAACTAGGTGGATTTTCATTATTTCTCAGCTTCTTTACCACACTTTCAATCTGGCGACGCGCCATCTCAGGGGCTATTAATCTTTTGTCTGTGGAGAGTTCATATGCTTTATTGAAAAGCCAATGTATGGAAGATGATCCAAGCCCATTTCGCTCGTCATTTAAAATATCCGTATCACTTAGCTTAAAGCCGTTTTTTAAGCTTTGTGAGTCGGATGTTTGTTCAGTTTCAAAATAGATCAGACCGCTTTCGTTATTATTCCTAAACCAAGTAATGGGCTTATCTTTTGGTGCTACAAATTCTCGATCGAATATACTCTCGGGGTCTGAGGTAATCAGTACCTTTTTATCGGCTAAATTGTCAGCTTCAGATTTTTCTTTCCAGATTTTTATAAACTCCAAAATTTCTACATTTCTTAATTGCTCAATTGTAATAGATTTATTTTTTAAACTTGATGAATGTTTAAATTGATTTTTAACAATATCATAAACAGTTCCCGCCAGTACTTGGTCAGATATTTTTTCAAATTCAGACATTTGCTTTTAGGCCTACCATTTTTGTTTCATCAGAATATTCAGTTAGCAGTCCCGCTGCACGTAAATGATTAGAAAAACTGATGTCATTACTTTTGAAAATTGAGCCATCAAAGCGCTCAAAATAGCCTAGTTCTTCTGCGAGTTTATGACCTATTAGAAGTCTACAGCGCTTGCCCAGCCAATCATTTAGAAATTTTGAGTACTCCTGTTCGTCCCCTTCCTTGATCCCTGCCATTACAAAAGTTTCCAGAGCATTGACACCAAGGGTAAAATGTCTTTTCCCTCTAAAAGAATTTACAAGCTCAAGTGTTGCACAAGACAACGAGAAGAAACCTCTTATTGAACTCCTCGCTTTACCACTCAGTTTGAAATATTTTTCTGATGGGGCTGTTACATTATATTGGTCAATTGCCTTTTCAATACTTCGTTCGATAGAACTCAATTTTTCTTTAAAATTGCTTGATGAAGCTTGTCGTAATTTTTTGTTTGAGTTTCCAGCATCTATGATGAATGGTACCATCGAACTTTCGGGATCAAGAAAATTTTCAGCTCGCGCTGACTGTGCTAAGGTTAACCAAATACCAGTCCATTTAACCAGTGCTTTGGTTCTTATTGCAGGACTAAAACTTTCATAACTTAAAATGTTAGCAACACCAAAACGATAAATCTCATCTAATTCGTCGTTTCGGCAAGTGGTTTTTTTATCTTCAATTTCATCGTAACTTGGGTTTTCATCTGCTAGACTTTTTTCTCTAAAAACTTTTACAATTTTGTCCAGTGCGCCCTTTTCTGAACCGGAAAACATATTTTCCAATCCTCTACTAATTTGCTCCTTTTGTTGAGCGTTTGGGTTTAATCTCAACACCTTGAACGCAAGTGCGCCAGAACCTCTTAAATATTTTCGCTCGATTTCAACCTTGTGGTCTACATCCTCCGTTCTTTTTTTTCTTCGGGCATCGTAATGTATTAAGTTTTCGGTATATGGAAAAAAATGAGCTCGGTGCCATGCAGGTTTTTTAACAGCATTTGGTATTTCCAATTGGAGGCACTCTAATAATTTTGCTAGGTTGTTGACAGTAATCTGATCAACTAAAACCTCTTCTTTTCTTGGGTCAGTGTGAAAAAAACTGTCCCAAACCAGTTTTCGAGCAAAATCCATTGATTGTCTGAAAACCTTGATTTCTTTATCAGTGGGTAACATTTCTTTTTTGTGATTGCAGTAGATTAAATTAAGTAGTTCAAGCCCAGGATAATACCCTGCAGAATCGGACTCCAGCACTCCTCCAAATACATGATGGGAAAAATCTGGTAGCTTTATACTTTGATTAGGTTCGTACTCCATTTAGCCTTCGCTCACTTGAATTACACTTTTATCGATAGAAACGGTCTTTTGCCTACCATCTGATATCAGTTTGATCTGAGTGTCATTGGGATTCCCAATAGATGAAACTTTTGCTAGAAAATTTTGGATCCTTCTTAAGTCATGAGCAAAAAAATCTTCTGATATGAACCCGTCTGCCGCAACGGAGATTGCGTTAAATGATAATAAATCGAGAGTAAGGTCAAAGTTTTCCTCAGAGCTGTTTATTCGAAGGCATATATGTCTATCAAGCCAGTCTACTGAATTACCTATAAAATTAATCGATCTCAAACTATCCTCTGACCATGCCTCTTTCATAGGCAACAAATCTATGTCGCTAGCGACTATCGTTCGTGAAATAATTGCAGCATGTTTGGTTGAATTACCAAATGCTGGATCAACAATAAAAAGATCTGCTTGATTAGCCCTTCCTGAAATCCCTTGGATTGTATGAAGGCCTTGAATAATTCTTCTTTTGATTTTTACTATCTCTACTTGCTTGCAGGTCTGATTCAGGATTTTTTCAAACATAGCGCCATATTCAAAACCAAGTAGCTCGAGAGAATTTTGTGAATCAAATTTTTGATCAAAAAAAGATCTTCGTCTTAATGCTCTTACAAGATTTTTTGTAAGCTCTGCCTCTTTTTGTCTTTCATTTTTATTTTCTGGATTTCCAATCACTTCGTCAACACCATTAGATGCGTCGATGGTTTTTGAAACATTCTCGGGTGACCTGAATTGTAGATCCAACTGACCCTTTTCAAACATTCCCAGAGAATTCAATAATTTTTCATCTGTTGAACGTCTTGCTACTTTCCCGGGATCAATCTGGCCCAACCGTTCAAGAAGTGGTATTACTTTATATAAATCTGAATATGCACTTTTGGGAGCCTCGTACAAAAGGTTGTAGTAAGAATATTCATGCTGCCAACCTTTGCTCCTCGATATGCGCCTTTGGACATCTTTGCATTCAAGGCCACCGGTTATAATATATGCAATCAGCATCAAAAGGTCCCTGATGGTGATTACTTCGCCGAGTCTTTCGGCCGCTGATAGTACTTCAACTATTCTTTGCTGTCGTTTATCTGCTTCGGGTGATTGGCTTTCACTTAGCATTCTAAAATTATGATAGATGGGACATCGGAGTTGTTTTTCGCAATTAGTACAAGCTGACCACCTTCGTCCATCCAGCCATATCTTTAGAGCCTGTGCTGTGAGTGAATTACGATAACCGTTTTCCGTTGAGGATACAGATTGAAAATTTAGATTGATTATATGAATTTTACCGTCGGTTGAAGTTTTCCCAGTTTCTAAATGTGCATCAAGTTCACTACTGATTAGTTTGCTTGCTTCTGATCCTCGATCAGTTGCCAGAACTTTTCTAAGTTTTCCTTCATTTGCACAAACAATGTTAAATTCTTCTTTAGATTGGTAAGCATGGCTCAGAGCTCTACTGGCAGATTCTGTGTCAAACTCAGAAAAATCCTTAAAAATTCTGAAAGCTCTGTTATCCGAATTTCCCGAGCTATGCTTTATTGCTGCGGTTCCGTCGCATGAACTTTTGAGCAATGCCCGCGCCTCGTTTTCGGAATAACCTAATAATGTTTCAAGTATTCTACGGCAAAGATGGGTTTTGCCATGTCCTGCATCTCCGGTGAGAATGACGAGATTTGTATCTGTTTCATAAATTTTTCGTAGGTATTCTAATGCTTTAGTACTCAGTTGGATTGAATCTTCGCTTTTTTGATATTCCTCATAAATGTTGGAGTGGTCTGAATCGAAAGGAAGATAGCCGTTTAGTTTTTTAACAATATTTTCCGTTTTATCTACCATATACCCACGCCTTTCGAGATCCATACAAGATATATACGGGAGAGAATTCAAGTCTTATTTTCAACCCATGTATAATTGCTATTAAGCGCATAGAAAGCTACCAATATCTAAGCCAAGTTATTACGGTATCAGCAATGCCTAAAATTAATGTGCAGGTTAAAAAAAATTGAAAGTTTCTGGTTATAGTAACGCATATTCGCTTTTACAGTTTTCGAGATAGTCCTTAACGATGAAATTGTGAATTGAAAGCTGATCTGGGTAGAAAGGGTAAGATTTGCAAGAAGAGAACAGACTTAACTTCGAGAAAGGAATGAGTTTTCTTGAAGGTGACGGAGTTGAAAAAGATTACAAAACGGCTCTTTTTTATCTTAAAAAGGCTGCTTCTAGTGGAAATCTGGATGCCTGTTTCGCGATAGTAAGTACATATTTGAAAAACCTATTCTCTAAAGATGACATAGATGATGGAGAAGCCTTAAAGTTCGCAAAATACGGCAGAGATAAAGGCGATAAATATTTTACCATTTTAATGGCAGTGCTTATAGAAAAAATTTTAAGGGATACCAAAAGTGAGGAATTACATGATCCAGAAGTAACATTGGAAAACATGCTTAATTATTATCATGAGTTTGCAGATGAAGGAGATCCGTTTGCGCAAATGCGCCTAGCAAAGCTTTATGGCTTCGGCATTCTTGTGAAACGTGACCTTGTATTAGCCGATCATTGGCATCGATTATCAGCAGAAAAAAAAGAACCTAAGGCACTGATAGCTTATGTAACATTTTTGATGAAGCACCAGGAGTTTGATAAAGCCTTGCCGTTCGCCAAAATTGGTGCGGAAATGGAGATAACAGGTTGTATGCATGCGTTATTGGCAATTTATTTCCTTCGAAAGGATGCTCAAAATGTTAAATATTGGGGGGAAATTTTAGAAAAAAGGAACGATGCAGAAGGTATGTATTTTTTACATGCTATATACATATCTGGCCATGGTATCGAAAAAGATTCATTTAAAGGGATACAATATCTAAGAAAAGCCGCCGAATATGGGTCATCCCTTGCCCAGTTAGGTCTTGGAGAGCTGTATCTGGATTTCCATTATGAGGATCTCCACGAAGGTACTGTCGAAGTATATCCACCTGATGAATGGTTTGATAATGCATTTGAAATTGGATTTTTCTGGCTAAAAAAAGCTGCGGATCAAGGTAACGTTGATGCCCAATTTAAACTTTATGAAAATTCTTCGGGTGAAGAAGCAAAGCATTGGCTAGATATGGCAGTTGAGCGGGGGCATAGTGGGGCTATTGCTGAAATTGCCAGTACAGATACCAATGCTGATCACGAGCCTAGTGAGCAAGAAAATTATAAAACTGATAGAACTGCTGAAGTGATAAATTTCCCGAGGACCTTTCGGGGAAGAGCTAAAAGTGATGAAATGGAAGAGCTGAGAGATGATTTAAATGCCTTGAGAACAGAACTTGAGTTGTACAAGAGTACTGTTAAAAATTTTCCTGAGATAACAGACACTAATGAATTAATTCTGGCTGGGGAAAGCCTAGTGGTAGAATTTAAAGAGACATTCTCATTAGATACGAAAAAAGGGACTAAAAAGTCTCCTGACATACGGTACGCAGCTCTTCGAGAAATCTGTGGATTTCTTAATACGGGAAGTGGGTTACTTATAATTGGTGTAAATGATGACAAGAAAGTTGTCGGCATTGAAAATGATGGTCTCGACGGTGATGAGGATAAATATGCTCGAACAATACACACCTTTATAGCTGACTGCTTAGGTTCCAGTGCTGCAGCAAATGTGGATATAAGTTTTGAAAAAATTCAGGAGAAAGTGGTCTGTTTGGTAAAATGTCAAAAAGGTGGAAGTCCGACATATTTAAAATTTAAAGGAAAAGAAGAACAAGTTTTTGTTCGCTATGGTTCCATTACGCGCTCACCGCCACCGAGTGAATGGGATAGAATAATTAGAGAGCGATTTTAGTATTCATTTATTCCAAAATACAGTTGATTTTGTTTTTTACATGATTTAGATCTCTACCAATCACATTATTTGCAAGCAGGATTACCACATTGAGTGGCATCTTTTGTCTTGCCAAATAATGGAGACAAATCATGTCTGAAAAT
>MDTG01271405.1_pt1 | contig 10971 bp, 8 predicted proteins | sample 811421 | NCBI WGS metagenome assembly MDTG01 (sample SAMN05326645, study PRJNA326480) | marine metagenome | isolation source: seawater | place: Pacific Ocean: South East | collected 2011 | reverse complement strand
TTGATCACTATCGTCATAATCACATCCATTATACTGATTTCCTATTACTCTGATTTTTGCCTGAGAAGAAGGAACATTAGGAACAGTAAATGTTGCTGACCCATCAGCACTCTCATTATCTATCGATAGATCTGTCCAATTGACTCCACCATCATAACTGATGTCAAAACTTACCGAAGTAGTACTCGATCCATAAGTGTAAGTAGCCGTTTGTTGAGTCCCGGCAATTAAACTTTCTCCTCCATTAGGAGAGAGAAGGATCACTGGATCAGGAGGAGTAGCCACCGTACTTGCATTACTAGTGTTAGTTTTGGCACCATTTGCTGCATCAGTAACCCTAACTTTAAGATTATCTGTTAATACATTAGGAATACTCCAAGCATAAGAATGATCCCCATTCTCAGGACTACTATAATCACTAACCACTGTATTCCAATTGGTATCATCAATACTCCATTCAATGTTATAAACACCAGAAGTTGCTCCTGCTTTCCACTCTATATTATCAGATGAACATCTCGTTAATGTGTCTCCGTCAGGGGTAGTAACCTTTATATAATTATAAATGGTAAAAACTTCATCACTTTGATCTGAAAACTCTGAATTTAAAACATCAGATAATTTAATCAAAACTTGATCCGAAGGGTTAGATGGAATTAACCATCCGAAAGAATTTGAAGAAGAAGGAGTAGATGTGATTACATTAACCCAGTCAGATCCGTTGTTAATACTGTAATCTACTTTGATATTTTCTCCAAAAAAAGCACTTCTCCATTCAATATTAACATATTGATCAGGATAATACTGTTCACCACCGTCAGGGGTGTCAACAATTATAAACGGAGATGCAGCTTGGATAGTAAAGTTTTCGTCACTTATATCAACTATATTTCCATTTTCAGAATCAGTGATTCTAAATCTAGCTTGTGAAGTAGGCGTATTGGGTAATTGCCATGAGTAGGTACCTGTTGTAGAAAAAAAATGAGAAACGATTCTTGTCCAAGTATTTCCTTCATCCACTGAATAGTCTAAGTTGAAATAATTGGATGTTCCAACTATACTCCAATTTACGTTATATGCTTCAGAACCAACACTACTTATTATTGAATCCCATCCTAAATCAAAATTATTATCACTATCAGGAACAAACTTAACCGTTAATTGTCCTTTGTAGTTAGTAGCCGTATAATAATTTTGACCATTAGAATCTCCACTAAGCGTAGCTATTAATTGGTCTGAATCATCATCACCATCATAAATATAAATCAGATCCCCTTCTTCAAGATTGTAACTTTGAAAGGTTATTCTAATTTTATTTGTAGGAAAGTCAGGTGTAAAAGTTTTTTGATGACTTTGACCAGAGTAATTATTTTGTAATCCTCCATCATCATAAAAGCTACCTGAATTGAGAGTTTCAGGTCCATTGTTCATAATTACTGTATCACCTTGAGCACCAACTTTTGCTGAAAGCACTTCCCCTCCATTTGGATATAATAATGTTACAGTTGATGTAATTGAAAAATTATTTTCATTTTCAAAAACTTTACAATTAGCATCTTGTATATCAGAGAGACGAATTTTAGTCTGATTACTATTAGGTAAATTTGGGACTACCCAATCATAGGAACCTGTTGCAGGAGTACTACCAACTTCTGTAATCCAATTCTCACCATTATCAACTGAATATTCAATTTTAATATTCTGAACTTGATCATCATTATAAGAATATGATAATTCAACAGTATTTCCAGTAACAAAATTTTCGTTTCCATCTGGATACAATAATATCAATGAACCATCAATAATAAATACATTATCATTTGTGTCATATATGGAATTATCTAAGGCATCTTCAACTTTAACTAAAGCGTTTACAGTTGAAACATTTGGCACATCCCAGTCAAATATTCCAGACACAGTATTATAAGAAGATGCGATGGAGACCCATGAAACCCCATTATCTGTTGAGTAATATATATTGTAATATGTTGATGTGCCAGAGCTTGTCCAATTTATTGGTTGAGTTGTACATGAGTCAACACGATCTCCGTAAACCGGATTAGTTACAGTAATAGTTTGGGAGTACAGAGTTAAAACAAAAAAATATAATAATAATGATAGTTTTTGTTTCATAAACTGATAGATAGTTTATTATATATAAATAGAAATAATTATTAAAACAAATATCAATAAATTAACTTGATAATATACATTTCAGATGGAAATTTTATTAACCAAAAAACTGAATAATAAAAATCTAATTTTTAATAATTTTTCAGGTTATTTATTTTTTATCTTTTTTAGTTTATTTCGACTACAATTAAATAATAAAATCGAGAAATAACTAGTGTGACAATTCAATGTCTACTATTTAACAATAATCTTAAAAACTTTATGAGATGATTTTAGAAGATAAAAACCTTGATTTAGACCTTGGGTTTTTATATTGGAAATATCAGATGAATTTTCGATAGAAATTGGAACTTCCTTTCCAGAAATATCATATAGCTTAAAATCCTCATTGCCAACGGAATTTAAAATATAAATATCCTCATTTAAATTAATAGGATTTTTTCGAATTTTGAGTTCAGGTAATGTAGGTTCAATTATTGATAAATTATTTTCAAAGTACTCAGCCCCAAACCCAAAACTTTCGTTTCCAATAATTTGTCCGATTAGTCTTCCTGGAATATCATCAACATATGGGTGGATTCCTCCCCATATTCTGGATAAGCTACATTGGTCAGCTGCATCCTTATATGAAACCCATTGTAATTCAACATCTTGACTTGGACCATCCTCAAAAACTAAGAACTCTCTTTGTTTAGCAAGATGTGTTTCTAATCCACCTGGAAAATATGGACTTCCAGTGAAATTTTCTAACATTTCAGCGGCAGCTCTTGAAAAAGTAGAATGACCAGAAACATAACCAGCAAAATTTGGAGTTACAAAAGTTGGTCGCTGATATGGCCACCAGTTTTCTGCTAATATCCATCCCACTCCTGCAAATTGATTTTCAATGTCGTCAATATATTCGTGTCCTTTCCATGTAAATAGTTTGATTTTTCCAATATTTTCCTCATTATCAACCGCTAAAGGGTCATTAGATTGAACGATTTCTATTAAACCGTCAATTAACGTAAATCCATTTTCGTCGTAGTTGTCTAAGGATGGGTCTGAACTTTGTCCTAATTCAGAAAAATATCTGATTGCCGAAATAGGTCTGACGTAATCATACCAACCCTTTATTCCCCATACAGAAATTGCAACATCATGCATCACACCACCAAGAATAAAATATGATTTTATATCCCATTCCAAATCAGACAATATTTCTCCTTGACCCTTAAATTTCTTTACTAACTGGGGATTGTCATTTATTGAATTAAGTAAAACAAACCAATGCCCAGGAGGTGTTTCTGAATCTGGACCATCAGCCCAGTATTCTGCCAGAACTCTTGCATAGTCTCCACGCAGTACATTTTGAATTTCATAGGTTTCACCTGTCACTGGATTTGCACTATAACCTTGACTAGTATCTCCACCATTAAAATAGCTATAGAAAGATGTATAATTGCTAAAATCTGTAGGATAGCTACCATCATCTACATTACCTAGTGAATTAGGGGAAATATCCCACGAAGTTTCGTCTAAAGGAGTTAAGTGAGATCCCCATATGGGCACCATTAAAAAAGATTCAACAAATAATTCATTAGTTTCTGAATTATCATCAATTAGAGGAGGCATTCCAGGGTCATGATATACATTATAAAAGTCGCCATCCCTTTCATATTGAGTCATATCATTTTCATTTAAACCAAAAGGGTAGACATTTCCCCACTCTGCACCTAAAAATCTAGGTGTATTTGTTTCTAAAACATTTCCACTCTGATCAACAAAAACATCAAAGCTTAGAGGTTGCCATCTGTTTGGATCTATCATATTTGGATTTCCTTCAGCACTTACTGACATTGGTTCATTGACTGGATTATAATGAAGATTAACATAGTCCATATTTTCATTTGATCCGTCGATTAGCCCGTACTGAATATAATTTTCAGCAATATAATTACCCAAAGATGCTGAATTATCAACGAAATTTTCTGAATCTAAATAATCTTTATCAAGATTTAATAAATTCATTAAAGCATTACTTTTTTCTTGTATCCTTTCGTAACCAGGTGATTCTAAAAATCTATGATTTATAATTCTATAAGCTGTATAACTTATAGCATTAATTTCATTATGAGATATCGATTCTGAATTTGAAAATAAAGAAAATTCAGAGTCAAAACCATTTACATTATTCCCCAGCAAATATGCAGACCCCATATTGTTAACTGTTGACCAGGCATCATACATTGCAGCGCTAGTATGAAATAAATTTCTAGCATGGACAGTTGGTCTTGCTAGGTCATTTCTGATTGAAAATAATAGAACCTCATTCCAGAGTCTTGCAACAGAATAATTATAATCAGAATATGATTCAGGAAGTTCAACTGCGACACTAAAATCAATAGGATTTGTAGAACAATTTTGATCCGTGGCAATAAGTGATATATTTCCAGTATTCGCAATATCCCATTTTACAATAATTTCCGATGTTCCGTCTCCAGAAATAACAACTCCATTTTCAACTTCCCAATCGTAGGAAATAATTGATTCATCCTCGTAGGAATAAGAATATTCTAATAACGGCTCAACTATATTTTCACCAATAATTTCTTCAGAATAAATAAACGCACATGAACCATCATCAACAGTTGCTACAGGGCTATAATTACATGAATAAATGTTTGTACAACCTTCGATCTCAATACTAGTGTTGTTATCAATTAACTGTATTCCTTCTCCTTCAACAATTAAATATGTTGAGTTCATTTGTAAATCATAAAATATTTCTTCACCCGAACTGGGCCATATTACAGAAACATTAGAAATATTAATTTGTTCACCTCCGCCAAAGTGTATAGGTTGTAATGATTGTTGTTGATATCCTGAACCAGTGTAGTGTCTAATTTGACTTGTACCGTCTTCAAAATTGATTTGAACTATTGATCCCAAACCATCTCGGTTTGAAATTGTACCTTCTAGATTAAATTTTACCCAATTTCCAGAAATTTCATTTGTATAATAACTATCAATTGACCTGTTTTCCCACAAGTTAAGTTTTGTATTAGTTTCGTTATCTGTTACTGAGGTATAAATAAGATCTAAATCACCATCATTATCGTAATCTAAAGAATTTACAGATCTACTTTTGGTATATTCGCTACCTAACGCATCTTCCGAAAAATACCCTAGTTGAAAATAGTTGCCATTTTCAACCTGAACATTAACATAGTATTCGTTAGGTTCAGGGTTCCAAAATCCATTAGCCACATATAAATCCTCAAAACCATCATGATTAAAATCAGAAAAAATTGCTCCCCATGCCCATCCCGTATCGTTAATGTTTAGCTGTTCTGAGTTTTCTGTATATGTTAAAAAGCTCCCTTCTAAATCTCTTACATAAAAACTGTTTTGTCTAATATTGGTTATTAATAAATCAATTTTTAAGTCATTATTAAAATCACATGTTGCTAAGCCCATTCCATCATACGGATCTTCTAAACCATAATCTGAGACCATATTTACAAATCCTTCACCGTTCTGATTAATCAATAATTGATTATGATAATCATAATCATTTGCTATATATATATCTGGGTAGATATCGTTATTAGCGTGAATAGGAATCGCTGAAAATGAATTTGCCCCAGCTGTGTGTGGAATAGATGCTATATCAATCTCATCAAAGGTTTCATTTCCTAAATTTCTGTATAATCTATTTGGGGATGATTGATTATAATCTGATAAAAATAAATCTAAAAAACCATCTAAATCATAATCTAGCCATAATGCACCTGCTGTGTAACATTCTTCGCAATTAACCTGAAAACCAGCAGATTCTGTAATATCTGTAAAAGTTCCATTACCATTATTCTTGTAAAGTTGACTCTGAACTGCGTTGCCTAAAAAAATATCTGGATATCCGTCATTGTTAAAATCACCCCAAGAAGCACTAAGTCTGTCTCCTTGCTCTATGACATCAAATAACTGATCTCCATTTTCATCTACATTAATAAGGTTAATTTGGTGGTTTAGATTTTGATTAAAACCCGAATTTTCGGTTACATCAATAAAACTTCCATCGTTTTGATTTTCTAAAAGTCTACTCCAATTATCCTCGGAGCCATCAGAAAAATATGAAACAACAAACAAATCAAGATCTCCGTCTAAATCATAATCAGCAACAGCTACGCCATTATTGTTACTGATGTGGCTAATACCTGATAGCTGATTAACATTTCTAAATTGTTGAGAATAAGAAAATTGTAAACAGAGGAATAATAAAAAAATCCAAAACCTCATTAAATGATTTATTTTATTTAGAATTCACACAACATGTCTTCTCCACAACATTGTGGTGACTTTATCTTGCCTTCACAACTAGGACATATTGAAATTTGAACCTTTGAACCATCATCAATTGTAAGATAATCGTTTTTTAGGGGTTCATTACATGAAGCACAGCTGGCATTAACAGCCATTCCACACTTATTACATTTATAAGTTTCCATTTAATCAGTTATTACGTTTATCAAATTTTTCATTATCCGTCTGCCTAACTCTATTAACTATTAGCCAGATTAACAAAATTACAATAGCTATCGAAATTATTCCAGAAAACATAAAAATTATTTTAGAGTAACCGCTGTTCCATATGCTAGAATCTCTGAGGTTCCTTGTGCAATTACAGATGTTGTAAATCTGATATTTAAAACTGCATCAGCTCCCAAATTATTAGCATCAACGATTAATCTTTCAAGTGCTTGCTCTCTAGCATATGCTTGTAATTTGGTGTATTCTTCTATTTCTCCCCCAATTATGTTTTTGAGTTGGGCTACCAAATCTCTTGCAACATTTCTTGACCTAACAGTTGATCCTCTCGCAATACCTAAGATCTTTTCTATTTCTTGATTTGGTATTAACTCTGTAGTTGATAAAATCATTTTGAACTATTTGTTAATTTATTTCTTTGGTTTCAATCTTAAACATGGAAGATAATAAAATTATTGGCTCCCATTTATTAGACTTATTACAATATACGGCATGTTCAGTACTTTTTGGCTCAAGAAGAGTTGAACTTTTGCCTATATCAATTATATATTTTTTTTCAAGAGGGTTTACTTTACCTGTTCTTATATAATCACTTTTATAATCTATCAATGTAACTGGAGCTTTTTCAAAACCTAGTTCCTTTAAAGCAAAATACCTGTGATGTCCGTCTATTATCAACAAACTTTCATGACAGCAAACAATCGATGATATTATATAGTAGTTTTCATATGATTTGATGAACTTTGCAAGTGAACTCTTCTTTTTTTCAATGATTTTTTCATGAGGTTTTAGTTTGTCTATATCGACTAACATGACGCCTTTTATTAGATTTTGATTAAAATCAATTGAATACATCAGAATATTTTACGTAAAGATATTAAAACTTTCATTAGTAAAGATTTGTAAATTTACAGTATGAAAATTATTTCGATATATATAGTAATTGCTGCTAGCATATACCTAATAACAAAACCTTACAAAGAAAACATTGATCAAATTTTAAGTTCAATAAAATTATCAACTTTTGACGCATTATGGCTTTCATACGTTGAAGGAATGGCAATAGGTGGAATTATTATGCTAATTATTTCATAATTTTACAATTGATGAAAATTGAACAAATTTATACTAGCTGCCTATCTCAGGGTTCTTATTATATTGTTTCTGAAAATGAGGCAGCAATAATTGACCCTTTAAGAGAAACACAGCAATATGTTGATAAGGCTAATAAAAACGGTGTCAAAATAAAATATGTTTTTGAAACTCATTTTCACGCTGACTTTGTCTCAGGTCATATTGATTTAGCAAGAAATACAGGTGCTGAGATTATTTTTGGACCTAATGCATATACAGACTATCCTGTTTATAACGCCAAAGATTCAGAGGTTTTCAATGTAGGTAAAATAAAAATTAAAGCTATCCATACACCCGGTCATACACCCGAATCAACATGTTATTTGCTTTCTGATGAAAATGGAAAAAGCAAAGCAATTTTCACCGGTGACACGTTATTCATTGGAGACGTAGGTAGGCCTGATTTAGCCACAAGCTCAAATGTAACAACTGAAGACTTAGCTGGAATTTTATTTGACTCATTAAGAAATAAAATTTTGCCTTTGGATGATGATATTATTGTCTATCCGGCACATGGAGCTGGTTCATCGTGTGGTAAAAATTTAAGTAAAGAGACGTTTAGCACACTTGGAATACAGAAAAAAACAAATTATGCATTAAGGAAAAATATGTCCAAACAGGAGTTCATTTCAGAACTTTTAGATGGTATGCCTTCTCCTCCAAGATATTTTAAAGAAAATGCAATGATGAACAAGCAAGGCTATAACTCGTTTGATGATGTCATCAAGCAAGGTGATAGGGCTTTAGATATTGATGTGTTTAAAAACTTTCTTATAAATCCTGACGTCATCCTTCTAGATGTAAGGCATCAAAAAGATTTTATCAAAAAACACATTCCAAGTTCTATTTTTATCGGTTTAAACGGAAGTTTTGCTCCCTGGGTAGGAAGTATTATCGAGGATACCAATAAAAAAATTGTACTGGTTGCACCGAAAGGGAAAGAAAATGAAACTGTAACCAGACTTTCTAGGGTTGGTTTTGACAATTGCTTGGGATACTTAAAAGGTGGAGTTGAAAAATGGGAGAAAGAAGGATACAGTGTTTCGTCGTTGGTAACTATAAAATCAGAAAACTTTGTTGATGTTTTAAAATTAAATAAAATAAATATCCTTGATGTAAGAAAAGAATCTGAATATTCAATTAAACACATTGAAGGAGCAACCAATATACCGCTAAGGTTATTGAGCAGCAGATACCTAGAAGTTAAAGATCAAGAAAATTTATATGTTCATTGTGCTGGAGGATACAGGTCTGTTATAGCAATTTCAATTTTAAGAAAAAAAGGGCATAGCGGAATGATTAACATTACAGAAGGTTTCAACGAAATTTTAAAATCTGATTTGAATGAAAACTGCTATAATTCATTTTTAGAAACTAGCTGCGACAGTATTTAGAAGCAACCCAATTATTTTTTATTTTAAATTCTATAAATTCAAATCCAAAATTTTCAAGCATTTGGTTAGTTTTTTTTAGGTCTTTTTTATAAAATCCACTAACAATTAGTATCGAATTTTGTTTTGTAAGATTTTTAAAGTTTTTAAAATTATCTTTTAAATTATTTAATGTAATATTTGATAAAATATAATCATAAGTATCTCCGATTAAGCCTTCAGATGTACAAAGTTTTGTATTAATTTTTTTGCAATTATTCCTTTTTATATTCTCGACTGTATTTTCAATACAATTAATCACTATATCGACTGCATCAATGTCATTTGCACCAATTTTTTCTGCAATAATTGACAAAACACCTGTTCCACATCCTATGTCACAAATTTTTTTATTTTCTAAATTCTGTTCAAATAAAAAATCAATCATTAGTTGAGTGGTTTCATGATGACCTGTTCCAAAACTCATTTCAGGCCTAATTATTATATCATATTTTTTTTTTGAACGTTCATGGAATGGAGCTCTTATTGAGCAATACTCATTAATTTCAACAGGATAATAACTTTTCTCCCATTCTTCATTCCAATTTTTATTTTGAACTTTTTTTACTTCGTATTCAATTTCAAATTCTTTAGAATTTAAAATTCTAACTTTTTCAAAAATACTTTTCGAATATTCAGAAGATTTAATATAAGCGACAAGACCATTAGGTTTTTCTTCAAACAATTCAAATTCAAATAAGCTTAGCTCAGCAATAAGAATTTCAATGCCTGAAATGGGATAAACTTTAAAACTTATAGAGAGATAAGAATCATCCATTAGCTGCATTAATAATACTGTGAAAATCAGAAAAATTTAATGACGCCCCGCCGATCAAGCCACCATCAACATCATTTAAAGAAAATATTTCTTTTGCATTATTCGGTTTTACACTCCCACCATATAAAATTCGAATATTTTCAGCAATTTCATTACCAAATTTTTTATTAATTAATTCCCTAATAAACTCATGCATTTCTTGAATTTGGTGATTATTTGCAGTTAGTCCTGTTCCAATTGCCCAAACCGGCTCATAGGCAATAACAACATTTTTTATTTCACTATTTTTTAAATCGATTAAAGCATTTGTTAGTTGGCTTTTTATTATTTCAAAATGATTTTCGCTTTCCCTTTCTGAAAATTCTTCTCCAATGCAAAAAATAATATTTAACGAATTTTCTATTGCAGCTTTAACTTTTTCAGATAAAATGGTATCGGTTTCATTGAAATGTTTTCTTCTCTCGCTGTGGCCAATAATTACAGTATTTACCCCAATGCTTTTAAGCATTTCAGCAGAAATTTCTCCTGTATATGCACCTCTTTTTTCTGAGTGAAAATTTTGAGCTATAACTTCAATTCCTGAATTTTCTAATATTGAAATTGCACTGTGAAGGTTAGTAAAACTAGGTGCAATTTTAATTTCAACATTATTTTCAGACACTTCTTTTAGTTTATTTATAAGATCATTTGACTCGTCAATTGTCATATTCATTTTCCAGTTACCAGCTACAATTTTTTTTCTGCTCATTTTAATTTATTTTAACTCTAGGATCTAGTTTGATATATATAATATCAACTAATATATTTATTATTATGAAAATAAATGCTATAACCAAAACTGCACCCATTATTACAGGTAAATCAAGTAGATTTAAAGCATTTACAATTTCTTTTCCAATTCCATTCCAACCAAAAATAAACTCAACAAAAACAGCTCCAGCAAGAAGAGAGGCAAACCAGCCTGAG
>MDTG01212476.1_pt1 | contig 10971 bp, 12 predicted proteins | sample 811421 | NCBI WGS metagenome assembly MDTG01 (sample SAMN05326645, study PRJNA326480) | marine metagenome | isolation source: seawater | place: Pacific Ocean: South East | collected 2011 | reverse complement strand
TCAGCCATCTCTCCATGTGCAAGGTTTTATTATTATTAATATATATTTCAACAATAAAATGGCTTAAGTAGTAAGTCAAAATATTCATAAATCTAAAAAATGAACAAGAAAAATTTTAATAAAGGAGTTTTATTAACATCGTTAGGTTCATTTTGGTGGGGTTTTTTTGGTGTTATATATTTTAAGTATATTTCGTTTGCTGGTCACATTGAAGTCTTAGTTCATAGAAGTGTCTGGACAGCTTTTTTTTTAATTATTACTACCTTTTTATTTTCTAAATGGAGTGTTTTTAAAAAAATCTTATTTGATAAAAAAAAATTATCAATACTTTTAATATCAGGTTTTTTAATATTCATTAATTGGGGTGTTTGGATTTATTCAGTAACTCAAGATAAAATTATAGATGCAAGTTTTGGCTATTTTATTATGCCAATCATAAGTGTTTTTTTAGGAAATTTTTTTTTTAAAGAACAGATCACTAAAAAAGGAAAAATTTCTATATTTCTTGTTATATTTTCAGTAACTTATTTATTCATATTAGATTTTACATCAATCCCATGGGTTGGTTTAATAGTGGCATTCAGTTGGAGTTTTTATAATCTGTTTAGAAAAAAAATAAAAGTTGATACTGATATAGGTCTTTTAGTTGAGAGTTTGTTTATACTGCCTTTTATGTTGATAGTATTTTATTTTATTACAATAAATAATTTTAATGATTTTAGTTTAGCAAATCCAAAAATAATGCCATTATTAATGCTTGCTGGTCCGATGACAGTGATTCCTCTTTTTTTATATGTTAAAGGTGTTGAACTTGCTGGTCTAGGACCAGCTGGAATGATATTTTATATTACTCCTACTTTGCAATTTTTACTTGGTTTTTTTATTTATAATGAACACTTTAATATCAATCAGTTAGTTAGTTTTATTTTGATTTGGATTGCTGTATTCATATACATAAAGGATTTGTATGAAAAAAATTAAATTTATATTTATTATTATTTATTGTTTATTTTCATTAGAGTCCTCAGCTAATGATGAAAATTTCAACACTTGGTTAAAAAATTTTAAACTTTATGCTCTAAAAGAGGGTATATCAGTTAAGACAGTTAATTCTGTAATGGATAAAGCTATCTTTTTACCTAAAGTAATTGAATATGACAGATATCAACCAGAATTTTATGAAGATACATTTACTTACATAAATAAAAGAACTAATGAACAAAAAGTTATTAAAGGTAAAGAAATCTACTTATCAAATAAAAAACTCATTAATAAAGTAGAAAATAAATTTGACGTAGAAAAAGAATTATTACTTGCCTTAATGGGTATTGAAACAAATTATGGAACATACCTTGGAAAAATGGATATTATTTCATCTTTAGCTACATTAAGTTTTGATAAAAGAAGAAGTAAGTTTTTCACAAATGAACTAGTTACATTGCTTAAATTAATAGATTTACAATTAGTAAATAAAAATAAACTTTTTGGTTCATGGGCCGGTGCCTTTGGCAATTTCCAATTTATGCCAACAACAATTAAAAATTATGCTATTGATTATGACTTTGACAATAAAATTGATTTAAAGTCTCCTGATGATTCTTTTGCATCAGCTGCTAACTACATAAATAGAATTGGATGGAAAAAAAGTGAACCTTGTTTTTTTCAAGTAAAACTTAAAGATAATACTCCTGATTACTTATTAAATACTTCAGCTAAAAAATTAAAAAATATCAAAAAGGTAAGTTTTTTTAAAAAATATGTGATTAATTACAATCAATTAGATATTGATGATAGTTTAAAGGCAGCTTTAATAACTCCAGATAAAGAAATTGTAGAAAATGCTAATAAATTATATCCTGCATATTTAGTTTTTAAAAATTATGAATTAGTATTAAAATGGAACAGATCTTTAAGATTTGCTCTAGCAGTGTGTACTTTAAAAAATAAATTTAAAAATGAATTATAAAACTTTATTACTCATATTTTTAGTTACTTCATGTACTACTTTTGAATTTCCTGAGGATAAAAAAGAAGTTTTTTTTGATAAAACTTTTTCAAATACAGGCTTTACAATTGTTTACAACGATGATTTAAAGTCAGAAAAGATAATATCTCACGCTTTAGATAATAGATCTTTTACTATTTTTCAAAAAAATTTAAAAAAAGGGACTTTTGTTAAAATCACAAATCTTAAAAATAACAAAAGTATTATCGCTGAAGTTTCAAAAAATGCTAAATATCCTATTTTTTACAATTCTGTTATAACAAAAAGAATATCTGATGTAATCGAATTGGATTTAATTGAACCATATATTAAAATTAAAGAAATAAATAAAAATTCAACATTCGTTGCAAGCAAAGCCAAAACCTATGATGAAGAGAAAAATGTAGCTGACAAAGCTCCAGTCGAGGGTATAGTAATAAAATCTATAAGCTCATCTGATGATACTAATAAAAAAATATCTAAAAAAAGTCCCTTTTTATATATAATAAATTTAGGTGAATTTTATTATCTTGATAGTGCAAATTCACTAAAAACTAGAATAAAAAGTGAATTAGGTATAAAAAAAGTTAAAGTAAATAAGCTATCAAAAACAAAATTTAGAGTATTTCTAGGACCATATAAAAACTTGGAATCTTTAAAAGAAGCTTATATTTCTATTAATAAGTTAAATTTTGAAAATGTAGAAATAATAAAACTATGAAAAAAATATTAATTATTCTTTATTTAATTTTAAATTTATTTATTTTGAATTTTGCTAAAGCAGCTTTTGAAATAAAAGCTCGTACAGCAATATTACAAGATTATTTATCTGGTGAGATTCTATATGAAAAAGATGCTGACTTAGAAATATTTCCTGCCTCAATGACAAAAATAATGACCACTATTATAGCTTTTGATTTATTAAAAAAAGGTGATTTAAATTTGGATGATAAATTTTTTGTTTCAGAAAATGCTTGGAGATTATCTCAAGCGGGATATTCATCAATGTTTATAATGGTCGGAGATCAAATATCAGTAGAAAATCTTCTAAGGGGAATTATAGTTGCATCAGGAAATGACGCATGCATTGCATTAGCAGAAGGTATAGCCGGTACAGAAGAAGAGTTTGCTATAATGATGACAGCCAAAGCTAAAGAAATTGGAATGAACAATACAAATTTTACAAATTCCTCTGGAATAAATGCACCAGATAATATTTCAACAGCAAGAGATATAATGATCATGTCTGATTTTTTAATAAGAAATTTTCCTGATTATTATAAATATTTTGAAGAAAAAACATTTACTTGGGATAGAACTGGTGGTGATCCCATAAAACAAGGAAATAGAAATCCTCTTTTGTACAAAAACATTGGTGTAGATGGTATTAAAACAGGATATTTAGCTTACGAAAAATATTCATTAGCATCATCAATTAAAAGGAATGACAGAAGATTAATTGGAGTAGCTAGCGGTTTTGAAACAAAAAATTTAAGATCAAAGGAGTCTGCAAAACTTCTAACATATGGCATAACTAATTTTGATACTATAAGAATTGCTGAAAATGAAAATCCTATTTCCACTGTAGAAGTTTGGCATGGTAAAAAAAATAATTTATCAGTATATTTAAAACAAGATATTTATAAGACAATTCCTAAAGCAAAAAAAAAATATTTAAAAGCTAAAGTCATTTATGATGGACCTATTGTGGCACCTATAAAAAAGGATCAAGAAGTTGCTTTATTAAAAGTATATTACAAAGATGAACTTTTAGATGAATACAAATTATTAGCAGCCGAAAGTATTAAAAGATTAAATGTTTTTTCAAGATTGTTTAGATCAATTAATTTTTTAATATGGGGCGATGTATAAAAAAAAACTTATAGTATTTGAAGGAATAGAAGGTTCAGGCAAAACTACTCATATCAATTATATTTCTAAATATTTAAAAAAAAAAAGAATTCAACATATTAGAATTAGAGAGCCTGGCGGCTCTAAATCTTCTGAAAAAATTAGAAAACTTCTTCTTAGTAATAGGTCAGATTTTAATAATAAAACAGATCTTTTACTTTATTTAGCTGCAAGAAGTGAGAATATTGAAAAAATAATATTAAAAAATTATAAAAAAAAATTAATACTCATTGATAGATTTATTGACTCAACAATAGCCTACCAGCACTTTGGTATGAAAATTGATAAAAAAATAATTAACTCACTTAATCAATTCTTGCTTGATAAAGTAAAACCAAACTTTACATTTTTAAATATTGTGAGTAAAAAAAATTTAATCAAAAGATTAAGAAAAAGAACTAATAAAAATAGATACGATAGATTTAAACTTAAATTTTATAATAATGTGCAAAGAGGTTTTTTAAAAATTGCAAAAAATAAAAAAAATTACATGATTGTTAATTCCAATTTATCTATTGAAAGTAACAAAAAAATTATTTTAAAAAAAATTTTACAATTAATTTAAAGAAATGAATTTAGAAAATAAAACAAAACTAATTGGTCATAATGATGTTTTAAAAGATCTATTAAATTTATTTAACTTAAATAAATTACCTAATACAATTCTTTTATCAGGCAAGAAGGGCATTGGTAAGTCGATTATAGCATTTCATTTTATTAATTATATCTTTTCAAAGGATGAGAATAATAAATATGATATGGAAAATAATATTATTAATTTAAGTAACAAATCTTTTAAATTAGTTAATAATAATACCCATCCAAACTTTTATAAAATTGATATTAAAGACGAAAAGAAAACTATAGAAGTAAATCAGATTAGAGAAATGATAAACTTTTCTAATAAATCCTCATTTAATAATGCTGAAAAAATTATTTTAATAGACAATGTAGAAAACTTAAATAAAAACTCTGCTAATGCATTGCTTAAGATTTTAGAGGAACCTAAAAATAAAACTTTTTTTATTTTGATTCATGATAGCCAAAAAAGTATAATTGACACAATCAAGTCAAGATGTATAGAATTTAAAATCAAACTTGACCCTAAACATCTTTCTCCAATAATCGACAATTATTTTAATGACGATTGTTTTAATTATATTTCTGATGATTTTATCTCTAATTACGCCACACCTAGTTTTTATATTAGTTTTATTGAATTTTGTTCTTCTAATAATTTAGATTTTAAAAATATTAAAATAGAAGAGTTTTTATCTATAATAACAAGCCAGCCATTTAATAAATCCAAAAAGATTTCAAATAATGAAATAAAGAATTTTATTGAACTTTATTTTTATAAAAAATTATATTTAAATAAAAATAAAAAAGTTTATGATTTAATTTCATATTTTAATAAAAAATTTTCTGACCTTGAAAGTTTTAATCTTGATTTAGAAAGCTATTTTATTGAATTTAGACATAAATTATTAAATGAATAAAAAATATTATATTACAACACCTATTTATTATCCTTCCGCCAAGCCTCATATGGGTCATGCCTATTCTAGTATTGTCGCAGATTTTTTTGCAAGATTTAAAAGAATTTCAGGACATGATGTATATTTTTTAACAGGCACTGATGAGCACGGACAAAAAATTGAAAGAGCAGCAAAAGAAAATAACAAGGATCCTTTAGATTTTTGTAATGAAATAAGTAAAACTTTTAGAAATCTTACTGAAACACTTAATCTATCTAACGATGATTTTATTAGAACAACTGAAGAAAGGCATAAAAAATCAGTAAAAAATCTTTGGAATATTTTAGAAAAAAAAGGTGAAATATACTTATCTAAATATTCTGGTTGGTATTCTGTTTCAGACGAAGCATTTTACGTAAATGATGAAGTAGAAGAAATTAATGGTAAAAAACAATCTAAATCATCAGGCTCGCCTGTTGAATGGGTAGAGGAAGAATCCTATTTTTTTAAATTATCCAAATGGCAAGAGCCTCTATTAAAGTTTTATGAAAAAAATGCAGATTTTATATTACCTCAATCTAGAAAAAATGAGGTTATAAGTTTTGTTAAAGGTGGTTTGAAAGATTTATCCGTAAGTAGAAAATCTTTTAAATGGGGCATAGAAGTACCTTCTAATAAAGATCATGTTATGTACGTGTGGCTAGACGCACTTACTAATTATCTAAGTGCTTTAAATTACCCAGACAAAAATGATAAACTTTATAAAAATTTCTGGCCTGCATCTGTTCATATAATAGGAAAAGATATATTAAGATTCCACGCTGTCTACTGGCCTGCTTTTTTATTAGCAGCTGAAATTGATCCTCCTGAAAGAGTATATGGACATGGATGGATTCTTTCAGGTGATGAAAAAATGTCTAAATCAAAAGGAAATATTTTGGATCCACTTGAAATAATTAAAACTTATGGCTTAGATCCTTTGAGATATTACCTTTTAAAAGAAGTTTCATTTGGTAATGATGGAAATATTTCAGAAGAAAAATTAGAAAGTTGTATTAATAGCGATCTTGCTAATAATTATGGAAATTTATGTCAAAGAGTTATTTCATTTAATGAAAAAAATATTAAATTAAAAATACCCAAAAAGGATAAATTTAATGATGAAGATTTAAATTTATTAAAAATATATGAAAATGAGTATGATAATATTATAAATTATATTGATACACAGGATATTAATTCTTATGTAAACTTCATAGTTGAACAATTATTTGCTGCAAATAAATATTTTAATGATCAAGAACCTTGGAAAAAAAAGAACGATTTATCGAGATTGAATACAATAGTCTATGTTGCACTGGAATTAATTAGAAAAATTACAATTTTACTATATCCAATAATTCCACAAAGTTCTTTAAAGGTTCTTAATTTATTTAATATTGAAGAAACAAAAATAAGCTTTGAAACTATTAAAAATCATGATTTTAATATAGAAGAACGCCCAATTAACAAAATAGACATTTTATTTAAAAAAATTGAAAAAAATGATTGATTCTCACTGTCATTTAGATCATGAGCCAATATTTAGCAACCTAGATGAAGTTATATCAAGATCTAAGGAAGTTGGATTAGAAAAATTATTAACAATTTGTACTACAGATACTGGATATAAAAATATATTAAATTTAATTCAAAAAGATCCGATTATATTTGGCACATATGGAATACATCCACATGAGACAGATAAATTTAAAATGTCAAAAAATGAAATTATTAATAAAGCAAAATTAGATAAAAAAATTATTGGTATTGGAGAGAGTGGGTTAGATTTTTATTATAATAATAGTGCTAAAAATGAGCAAATAAATAGTTTTAAAAATCATATTGAAGCTGCTATTGAATTAAATATTCCAATAATAGTTCATTCTAGGTCTGCTGAAGATGAAACGTTTAAAATTTTAAATACCTATAAAAATACAAAGGTTAAAATACTAATGCACTGTTTTACAGGTTCAAATACTTTTGCTGAAAAACTTTTAAATTTAAATACTTACTTTTCAGCTAGCGGTATTATTACTTTTAAAAATAGTATTGACTTACAAGATACATTTAAACAGATTCCAAAAGAAAGATTATTAATTGAAACTGACAGCCCTTTTTTATCACCAGTGCCAATGAGAGGTAAAAAAAATGAACCTTCATATATTAAATATACGTTAGATAAGCTTGCTAATTTAAAAGATATTAAGCCACATTTACTTGATCAAATTACTACAGATAATTTTAATAAATTATTTTTTCACTAATGAGTATTAAATTTACTATACTTGGTTGCGGATATTCGCTTGGCGTTCCAAGAATTGATGGAAATTTTGGTAAATGTGATCCTAAAAATATTAAAAATCACAGAACAAGATGTTCTGCGCTTATAAGCACAAATACTAAAAATATTCTAATTGATACATCTCCAGATTTAAAACATCAATTAATTAAAAATAATGTAAAAAATATTGACAAAGTTTTTTATACACATATGCATGCTGACCAAACTCATGGAATTAATGATTTAAGATTTTTTTATTTAAAAAATAGAGTCAAATTGCCAATTTACGCTGATATTCCCACACAAAAATATTTAATTTCAGCTTTCAAATATTGTTTTAAAAAAACAAGTGAGTACCCACCAACTTTAAAAATGAATAATTTAAAAAATATATATAATCTTAAAGATGGAAAAAATAAAATTAATTTAAAAGCAATTAAAGTTAAACATGGCAAAATTGATAGTATTTGCTACATAATAAATAATAAATGTGCTTACGCAAGCGATGTAAGTGATATCACAAATAAAAATTTAAGATTATTTTATAATTTAAATTATTTAGTAATTGATTGTTTGCGTGAAGCTTCTCATTATTCACATTATAATCTTTATGATATTTTAAATTTAATCAAAGATATAAAGCCGAAAAAAACTATATTAACAAATCTTGATAATAGTATGGATTATGAATCTTTAAAAAGAAAATTACCTAATAATATTGTGCCTGCTTATGATGGAATGAGCTTTTACTTATAATATTTTATCTAACTCATTAATAATTTTTTTTGAAAATGGCTTTGTAAAAGATGCATAAGTATCATGCACTTTACCATTTTTATCTATTAAAATTTTATGAAAGTTCCATTTTGGAATTGCTGCTTTTCCATGAGTTTCTTTAGCCCATTTGTATATTACATGGGCATTTTCTCCCTTTACATCATACTTTATTGTCATAGGAAAACTTATGTTAAAATTTGATTCACAAAAATCTTTAATTTCATTATTTGACCCAGGCTCTTGTCCACCAAATTGATTTGAGGGAACGCCCAGGACTATTAAATTTTTTTCTTTATATTGTTCCCACAAATTTTGTAAATCTGTATATTGACTAGTAAATCCACAGTTGCTCGCAACATTAACTAATAAAATTGCCTTACCTTTATATTTATCTAAATTTATTTTTTCACCCGTTATTGATTCATAATTAAAATCATAAAATACCTTATTTTCCATAGTATTTCCTAATGTGTAAAAGTTTGTAAAATGAATTATTAAAATAAATAATACTTTTATAATATTTTTTTTCATTTTTTAGATGTGGTTAATATCAGAAAATATCCAGCCAAAGTGGACAAAAGTGACCCAGATAAAACTCCTAATTTAACACCATCTATATATTCAGTATTTTCAATAAACGCCAAATTTCCTACAAATAAACTCATTGTAAATCCAATACCAGTTAATATTCCAACTCCATATAAAGTGATCCAATTTGAATTATTAGGCATTTGAGCAAATCCTAATTTGATTGCAACGTACGAAAATATAAAAACTCCTAATTGTTTACCAACAAATAAACCAATTAGAATTCCCAAAGGAACTGGTAATAAGAGCGTACTAAATGTAATTCCTTCTAATGAAACTCCGGCATTTGCAAAAGCAAATAAAGGCATTATACCAAATGCAACATATGGACTTATAGAATGTTCAATTTTTATTAATAGGGAAAAATCTTTTTCTTTTTTTCTATGAGGTATAGTGCAAGCTAATAAAACTCCTGCAATAGTTGCATGTATACCAGATTGATGTGTAAATTCCCATAGTAGGATACCTATAATTAAATATGGTAAAAAAACTTTAACTCCAAATTTATTTAAAAAAAGCAATGTTATAAACGCAACCAACATCATGCTTAAATAAAAGATGCTTAAGTCTCCCGAATAAAAAAAAGCTATAATTACAATAGCACCCAAATCATCTATTATTGCCAAAGCTGTAAGAAATACTTTTAATGAAATAGGAACTCTTGATCCAAGTAAAGAAAGGACGCCCAGGGAGAAGGCTATATCTGTTGCAGATGGTATAGCCCAGCCATTAAGTGTTAGAGGATCACTAAAGTTTATATAAATGTAAATTAATGCAGGAACAAGCATGCCACCAACAGCACCTACAATTGGTAAGATTGCTTGTTTTATATTTGAAAGCTCACCTTGAATAAATTCACGTTTTATTTCTAAGGTTACAAAGAAAAAAAAGATTGCCATTAAGACATCATTTATCCAATGTAAAACTGAAAGTTTTATTCCAAACTCATTAAATCCAAAAAAAATATATTTTTCTAAAGTCTCAAAATATAATGATGAATAAGAAGAGTTACTTATAAATAAAGCAATTATAGCACTAATTAATAAAACTAATCCACTTGCAGCTTCCAATTTAAAAAACCATTTAAAAGGTGTGGATAGATATTTAAGCATACTTTAATTGATTAGATCTTTAACAAATAATCTAATATCCTCTAATGTTTCATAAAGATTATTCAAAACATTTTTTATATTTGGAAATATATTGGTTAAATAATTTTGAAATGTATCAATCAAAATAATTATTGCAATAAAAGTGATAATCAAAACTAAAAATATTTTAAAATAATTTTTTTTATTTTTTGTTTTTTTGTTAATAGTAGATTCATCTTCTTGAATTTCTTGTTCTATCTTACGATCATCATTTTCAATTTTGGGGGCAGATTTAATTTGAACAATTTCTTTTCTCTTTATTGTTTCTTCTTTTTTTTCAATTTTTGGTGCAGATTTTATTTCATCAATTTCTTTTACTTTTATTTTTTCTTCTTGCTTCTGAATTTTATTGGAATCTATTTCTTCTATTGCGTTAATTTTTATTTGGTCGGTAGGCAAAAAATGCCACTTGTGGTCACAGCTGCCACACTGAAGTAGTCTTCCACTATCAGGAATTAATTCATCATTTAACTCAAATGTTTTCTTACAATTTGGACATCTTATTTGCATAATATCTTATATAGCAGATTCATAAAAAAAATTCCTTTGATTTTGATACTATTTATCTTTGAAAATCATAATAACTACTGTAATAGTAAGCCTTTCGGGGCGTAGCGCAGCCTGGTAGCGCATCTGGTTTGGGACCAGAGGGTCGCAGGTTCAAATCCTGCCGCCCCGACCATTGTTTTATGAAAAAAGCTAAAATATATAAACCGTCAAAAACAGCTATGCAATCAGGATTGAAAAAATATGACATAT
>MDTG01269453.1_pt1 | contig 10972 bp, 14 predicted proteins | sample 811421 | NCBI WGS metagenome assembly MDTG01 (sample SAMN05326645, study PRJNA326480) | marine metagenome | isolation source: seawater | place: Pacific Ocean: South East | collected 2011 | reverse complement strand
TAGGCCTCAACCGAAATGAATCGGGGCGACGCCCCTAACGAATGGAGAAGAACAATCGTACAGATCGTCGTCCGCGATAACAATGTCGAGCAAGCCCTGCGCGCGCTGAAGAAGAAGATGCAGCGTGAAGGCCTGTTCCGCGAAATGAAGGCCCGCCAGCATTTCGAGAAGCCGTCCGAGAAGAAAGCCCGCCAGCGCGCAGAGGCCGTCCGCCGCGCCCGCAAACTGGCCCGCAAGCGCGCCCAGCGCGAAGGCATCATCTAGGCTGCCTCTTATCGCAAGATAATCAAAACCCCGTCAGAGCGATCTGGCGGGGTTTTTGTTTTCGGCAAACTTTCTACTTAGTCCTTTGCCGGTGCCAACTCGCGATATCGCACAACTTCGGACAAGTAGAGTTTCGCAGCCTGCTCTTCGCTCATGCCGTCTTCAACCGCTTGGCGGTAAGACTGCGAACCAGCCCAATCCCGTTCCGCCATTCGGTAGGCGTATGGTCCCACGCAGGAGTCGCGCCTGAAGTCATCAAGAAAAGCATCGCATCGTTGCTTCAGCAGGTCATTTTCATCCAATGACTTTTGGTCTGAACACACCGCCAGCGGTCTTGCGGCGACCTGAACTGCCTTATCGAATTCTATGCAGGCTTCACGGTCAAAAGGCAGGCCCTTGGGGGCACATTGCGGGTCGATCCGATTGCACTCCGAGGATGTGCAAATGAACCGTGAGGGTATCTGGCACTGTTTTGCTGCCGCTGCCGCAGATGCCAACGCATCCGCATTCCCCTCGAATACAGACAATCCTCCAGCGTTTGACACCGGATGTGCGCAAGCACAGCAAATAACCGCCAGAAAGATAGAAACGCGCACCGCAAACCTCATAGTTACAAAGTAACAAATGAGGCGCTTGTTGGAGTTCTGTCAATCTCTCGGCATCGGCGTCACATAAAGAGGATCAAACGTCAGAGACTAAACCGCCTTCGTCCCGAACATGCCCTTCAGCATTTTTCCGAGGTCGCCGCCCCACTCGCCTCAATCGCCCCCGCGGGCGCTGAGCTGTCGGGACCGGATCACGAGGTAGATTGCGAAGGCCGGGGCGACGCCGGGGATGATGGAGAGCGGGATCGCGACCCAGCCGTGCCTTATGCCCAGCGAGCTCCTTTCGTAGAGCACCCAGACCATCAGGATAACGGCGCAGAGAATCGTGTCCAGCGAATAGCCCGAAGCAAACGGATTGACGAAGCCCGCCGCGAAAGCGCCGGCAATATCCCCGCTCTCGATCAGGGCCGGGACCACAATCACGCCGAAGGCAATTGTGAAGGCCGCCCCCACAAGGAGGACGGACGCCTCAAAAGTCGTTTTGCTCATGTCCCCACCTCTTCATTTTGTGGGGACATCGTACCAGCGGAATGGCCGAAGGCTAAACGGCCTTCTTGCGGAACATGCCCTTCAGCATCTTGCCGAGGTCGCCGATGCTGGCGCCGTTGACGGCCCCGGCACGGTAGACGCGGACAGAGACCCAGAGCACGGCCAGCGTCGTCACCACCATCAGGCCCATCTGCAGGGCAACTTCCCACATGGGCGGATCATGCGGCATGCGCAGGATCAGCAGAAAGGGCGTGAACACCGGGATCCAGGTCGCAAAGTCCACCACGGGAGAGCCCGGATCCTGAAACGCGATGAAAATCGCGAACATGGGCAGCATCAGCAGGATCATCATCGGGCTGAGCAGCGTCTGCGCTTCCTGGATCGTGTCGCAGAGGGACCCCAGCGCCATGAAGATCATGCCGTACATGATGTAGCCAAGCACAAAGCTGACCAGCGCGGGAAGCAGGATCTGGGGGCTGGCAGCCGTCGACAGGAAGGGGGCGATCATGTCCCCTGCTCCCGGCACCTGCGTTGCGAGGAAGGCAGAGCCCGACAGTGCAAACAGACCCCAGACCAGCATCATGGTCGAGGTCACCGCGAAAACAGCCAGCAGCTTGCCCGCCAGCAATTCCGGCATGCGCACAGATGTCAGCAGCGTGTCGAAGATCTTGTTGGAGCGCTCCTCGATCGTGCCCATCAACAGGTACTGGATGATCGAGAACACCATCAGCCAGAGGAAATACGCCAGCGCCCCGGCGACGAAGACCGGCGCCTTGTCGGCCAGCGTGACTTCCGCGCCGGTTGATTCCTGTTCAGCCACGGTGCGGATACGCCGCGCGGGCACGTCGACGGCCGCGTCATCGGCATTCTGGATGAAATCCGGATCGAGCCCTGCCGCTTCCAGCGCATGTTTGCGCGCGAGGCGTCGCGCCGCATCCTGCGCCTCGTAGCGCAGGGAATTGATGCTGACATCATCGCTCCAGTATTCGAGCGTCTTGCCATCGGCTGACAGGATAAGCGCCGCAAACAGCGGCTTGTCTCCCTGCGGGCCGGACACAAGCCGTTCGCCCAGCAGGTAAGGCCTCAGGCCGTCAATATCTTCCGCCGGGGGTGGCACTTCGATGAATTTCCGCTCCCGGAGCGACTGCATCGCGCCGTTCTGCGCTGCGCCTTCGGGCAATTGCATCTGCCCGGCGATCTCCTGCGCCATGGCAGCGGCCTCGCTGCGCTCAAATTCTGCATCGATGGCCTCGGCAAAGACCTTTCCGGGCTCGATGACGGTGTAGTAGCGGATGGGCGAGGATTGCGCCGCAAACAGCGCGAACAGCGAACCGACCAGCATCAGCGCCGGCACGGCTGCAAGGCTCAGCCAGAAGCCCCAGGCTTTCACATAGCCCAGATAATCGCGGCGGAAGATGAGATAGATATTCCTCATTGGGCGGGCACCCCCTCTTCCCTCTCCGCAGGCGGATCATCGAGCGCGGCGGCCTCTGCCTCACCGACCAGCGACACGAACACATCGCGCAGGCGCGCTTCATCCGGCGCAAAACCGGTGATCGGTGCGCCGGCCTCAATCGCGGCCCGCAGCGCATCCTGGGGGCCTGCGCCCTTCGGCAGCGCGATGCGCCAGGCATCGCCATGGCCCCGGTCGGCGGTGCGGTGGGCCTCGAAGCCTTTCGCGGTAAGCGCGGCGGCAAGGTCAAAGCCCTGCTCCACCTCCAGGCTCGCGCCCTTGTCCAGCGTTGCGAAGGCTTCCGGCAGCGTGCCGTCGAAGACCTTGCGTCCGCGCGCCATCATCACGATCCGGTCGCACAGGCGTTCGGCATGTTCCATGACATGGGTCGAGAACAGGATCGTGGCACCGCGGGCATGTTCTTCGCGGATCAGGTCTTCCAGAACCTGCTGGTTGACCGGGTCGAGCCCGGAGAAGGGTTCGTCGAGGATCAGGAAATCCGGCTTGTGGGCCAGGGTCGACAGGATCTGGACCTTCTGCGCCATGCCTTTGGAAAGTTTGGACACGCGGGCATTGCGGAACTCTCCCAGCCCGGTCGATTCCATCAACTCATCTGCGCGGGCCTTTGCCGCCCCGGCGCTGAGGCCTTTCAGGCGTGCGAAATAGGCAATCGTCTCCCGGGCGGTCATCTTCTTGTAGAGGCCGCGCTCTTCCGGCAGGAAACCGACCTGGCGCAGCGACAGGATATTCGGCGCCGCCCCGAACAGGCGCACCTCGCCCTCATCCGGCGGGATCACGCCCAGAGACACGCGCAAACTGGTCGATTTGCCGGCCCCGTTCGGCCCCAGGAAGCCAATGATGCCCCCTTCCGGCACGTCCAGCGACAGCTCCCGGACGGCCGTGAAGCCGCCAAACCGCTTGGTCACATTCGTCAGGACGAGGGGGGACTGGGCCATCCGTGTCTCCGAATTCGTATGAAAATCGCTCGCTTTTCACGAGAGTCGATATGGCAACCTACTCTTTGGCCCGGTGCGCCTTGCCAACCCCTTAAAGCCGACGCAGCATGATTTTTGATGAAAACGAATGTTTCCCTTCGTGCACCTTCCGGACTGGAGCTGGCGGCAAAGGAGTGCGAGCCATCGGCGCGCATGAACCTGCAGTCCTATGCCCGCAAACTTGCCCGGATAGAGGCGGCCCTCTCCCGGATGGACAAGGGATGCTATGGCTTCTGCCTCACCTGTGATGGGCGCATTGGGCTGAACCGCCTCGAGGCCGACCCGGCCGAGGCGATGTGCGAAACCTGCGATATGGGTCAGGAAGACGTCAGATAAAGACGCCGAACAGCCAGATCATGAACTGAACGAACAGGCCGGTGAGCAGCAGGATCACCAGCGTGGCATACCAGCGGCCGCCGAGGTTCAGAACAATACCGGATCCGATGCCCACAAGGGCCATCAGTCCGAGGGAAACCGCCCAGTGAAGGCCGAGGGCGATCGTCATGACGGCATGTCCGAGCATCAGCGCCAGAATCAGGCTGCCCCAAGTGGTTCCCTTGATGAATCCGTCCCAGGTGGCTTGCTGGTCGTGGATGTCCATTTCGCCGTGGTGGTATTCGCTGGCAGCCATTTAGGGCTCTCCCCGTGAAATCATTGCTGCCTGCCGTATTATCGAAGGCAGGCGAAGGGTCAAGCGGATGATGGCGCCCGTTTTGCCGCAGATGGCAGCTTTGTCAGTTCAGCTGGCCCTTTGCCTTGGGAATAGGCGGCGTGAACGGCTCCGGCAGCGGCGCGGCAGGCACGCCCTCTTCCTTCAGTGCCTCACGTTCTTCCTCGGTCGTCTCGCCCCAGATCGGGCGGTGGTCCTGTTCGCCATAATACATGGAGCGGGCCTCTTCAGCGAAATCGCTGCCGACATAGTCGAAATTCTCCGCCACATGCTGGCGGGCTTTCTCCGCGAAGGCGGCAAACATCTTTTCCGGATCGGCCGCTGCCCCCTTCTTCGCGGTCGAAGACACGGCCGGGGCCATGATCTGCTTGTCCACGCGGGAGGAGTTGCACGCCGTACAGCGCACCTGGCGCTTTTCCTTCAAAGTCTCATAGGCCGAGGAGGAAGCGAACCAGGCTTCGAAATCCTCGTCACAGGCCTTGCAATGGAGGGCGTAGCGGATCACCGTTCAGTGCTCCCTGCCTCAGGGCTGCGCCAGCATCGGGTCCAGCTTGCCGGCCCGTTCAAGCGCCATCATGTCGTCGCAGCCGCCGATATGGTGCTCGCCGACAAAGATCTGCGGGAACGTCCGGCCGCCATTGGCGCGCTGGATCATCTCCGCCTTCTTGTCCGGGCTCATGCCGGCATCGATTTCTTCGAACTCGACTTGTTTCTCCCGCAGCAGCGAGACCGCGCGCGAGCAATAGGGACAGAAGGCCCGTGTATAGATCGTGACTTTCGCCATGGGGGTAAGCTCCTTGGAACCGTTACACGAATTATATGGTGATGTCGGTTTCCCGTACAACGCGCGCCAGCACCAGAACGTCCACTTGCCGGGCCCCTGCCCGCCTCAGGGCACGCGTGCACGCCCCAAGGGTCGCACCCGTGGTCAGCACATCGTCCACCAGCAGGACACGTTTACCCTGAATATGCCCGTCCCGGCCGGGGCGGAGCGCAAAGGCGCCGGCCACATTGCGCCGCCGCGCCCGGGCCGAAAGCCCGCCCTGCGTCGGCGTACGGCGGGTCCTTTTCAGGGCGTCCACGACCATGGGCACGCCTGTCCGCCGCGACAGCGCCCCGCCCAACCAGGCCGACTGATTGAACCCGCGGCTCGCCAGCCGGCCATAATGCAGGGGCACCGGCACGATCACGTCTGCTTCATCCAGCAGGGTCCGCCCGGCCTGCGCCATCCAGCCGGCAAACGTGCCCAGCCCGTCGCGCCGGCCGGAGCGTTTCAGGTCCAGCACCAGGCGCCGGGATGCGGGATCGTACACAAACGCCGCCCGGGCCCGGTCCCAGCGCGGCGGACGGGCGATACAGACCGCGCAGGTCGCGCCTTCGTCCAGTTCAGGGCCCAGCGGCGCGCCGCACCGGTCGCAGACCGCGCCGCTCAGGAAGTGGATCTGGCTGAACTCATGCGGCGCCAGCGGCCCCTTACCGAGCCCGCGTTCCCGGCTGACCAGCGACCGCGGCGGCCACAGGAAATCCGCGGCATTCCGCAGAAAGGCCTTTGAACGGCTGTGCCGCTGCTCCATATCGCGTGCCATGACGCCCGCTGCTCCCCCGCGCCTGTTCGACCGTGCCCGTGTTGCGCGCAACCGCGACCGGGCCGCCCCCTGCTATGACGATTATGCGTTCCTGAAAGAGCGTGTGTCGAGAGACATCGCAGACCGCGTGCAGGACACGCCGCGCCAGTTTGAGCGCGCGCTGGACCTCGGTTGCCATGACGGGCGCCTCGCCCGCATCCTGAAAGAGACCGGCCGCGTGAAGGATATCGATGCCGGGGACCTGTCACCAGCGATGGTTGCGGCTGCGCAGGCTGCGGGCACTGAAGCAGGGATTCTGGATGAGGAAACGCCGGCCCTTCCGGAAGACCGTTATGACCTCGTCGTCTCGGCGCTCTCGCTTCACTGGGTGAACGACCTGCCCGGCACGCTGGTGCGGCTGCGTCAGGGCCTGAAACCGGACGGCCTGTTTCTCGGCGCCCTGTTCGGAGCCGGCACGCTCGCCGAATTGCGCGACTGTCTCATGGAAGCGGAAACCGAACTTCGCGGCGGCGTTTCCCCGCGTCTTTCGCCCCTACCGGGCCTGAAGGACATGGCCGACCTGATGCAGCGGGCCGGCTTTGCCCTGCCGGTCGCCGACCGGGACACGGTGGTCGTGCGTTACCGCGACCCGGCGCGCCTGCTGGCAGACCTCAAAGGCATGGGGGAACAGAATGCGCTGGCGCCGGGCATGATCCGGCCGCTGCCGCGCGCCGTGCTGGACCGCGCGCTTAGCCTGTACCGGGAACGCCATGCCGATCCGGACGGGCGCGTCCGGGCGAGTTTCGAAATTGTCCACGTATCGGGCTGGGCACCGGCGCCTGGCCAGCCACAGCCTCTGCGCCCCGGGTCAGCCCGGGCCAGCCTCGCCGACGCCGTGCGCCGTCAGGGCGAACGCAGCGAATAAAAGAAAATCAGAGACCGAAGCCGTCAGCCGCCTTGTTGAGCGAGCTTCCGGTGGATGTTCCGACAGCTGCCAGGCCACCAACAATGGCAAGACAGATGATGCCTGCAATCAGCGCGTACTCGACGGCCGTTGCCCCATCCTCTTTTGAGAGGAATTGGATGAACTCTTCGCGTGCGGCTCTCATGGTCCCTCCGTCACTTCTCCCCCCGAAGAACCTCGAACAGCGGAATATCCGCCGGAGGGGCCGGGTAGTCTGACAGGTTTGACGGAGGCACCCATGCGATGGCCTGGCCTTCGCTCGGATGCACTTCGCCTGACCACGCCTGACACTTGTAGAGTGGCATAAGAAGATGAAAGTCGGGGTAAGTGAAACTCGCAAAAGTTATGGGCTGCAGTTCCGATTCCTTAACCGTAATCGAGAGCTCTTCCTGAAGCTCCCGCACGAGCGCAGCCTCCGGCGTTTCGCCGGGCTCGACCTTGCCGCCCGGAAACTCCCACAGGCCCGCCAGCTGCTTGCCCTCCGGGCGCTGCGCCAAGAGGATTTCGCCTTTGTCATTATAAAGCGCGGCTGCAACCACCAGGACCAGACGACGACTCATGTCCTGTAGGCGCCATTGATGTCGACATAGCCGTGCGTCAGATCGCAGGTCCAGACGGTGGCCGAATGATCGCCTGCGGCAACATCCACGCGGATCGTGAATTCCGGCTGGGCGAAAACGGCGCTCGCCGCCTCTTCGCTATAGTCCGGCTTGCGTGCGCCATCCTTGGCGACCTGGACCTCGTCGAACCAGATCGCGAGCCGGGTGGCATCAATCGGCTCCAGCGACTTGCCGACCGCCATGACGATCCGGCCCCAGTTCGCATCCCCGGCCGCCATGGCGGTCTTGATGAGCGGCGAATTGGCGATCTCGCAGGCGATGATCTTCGCAGACATCGGCGAGGCCGCCCCATCGACCTGGATGGTGACGAATTTCTGCGCCCCTTCCCCGTCCTTCACCACCAGCTGGGCAAGTTCGAGACAGACAGAGTGCAGCGCCATCGCCACAGAATCGAGACGCGGGTCATCCTTCGAGGTGATCGGGTCCATGCCGGACTGGCTGGTCGCGAACACCATCAGCGTGTCGGACGTCGACGTGTCGCCGTCCACCGTGATGGCGTTGAACGTCTCGTTGGTGATCTCTTCGAGCAATTCCTGAAGCACGTCATGCGCGATCGCCGCGTCGGTAAAGACATAGGCCAGCATGGTCGCCATGTTCGGCGCGATCATGCCGGAGCCTTTGACGATGCCGGCGAAGTTCACGTCATGCCCGTCAATGTCCATGGACATGCCGGCGCCCTTGGCAAACGTGTCGGTCGTCATGAAGGCGCGGGTCGCCGCTTCCCAGTCCGGTGGGCCGAGCTTCGCGGCCAGGTCCGGCACGAACGCGCCGACATAGTTCGGATCGGCCAGCGGCTCGCCGATAACGCCGGTGGCGGCCAGGTAGCAATGCTCCTTCGCGACACCCAGCGTTTCGGTCATGGCCTTCAGCGTGGCCTCATTCTTCTCCTGCCCTTTCGGGCCGGTGAAGGCATTGGAATTGCCGGAATTGGCAACCAGCGCGCGGGCCTTCCCGCCCCCGGTCTGCAGCGCCTGCCGGCACCAGAGAACATCGGCCGAAGCGGTCCGCGAGATCGTATAGACCCCGGCGCAGGTCGTGCCCTCGTCAAAGGCGAACAGGAAAACATCGTCACGCGTCACACCGCGCTTTGCGTAAAAGCCGCGCGAGCCCGTGGCAGCGCGCACGCCTTTCACGTCAGGCAGTTTCGGAAAAGGCGTCGCAAATGGCGATGGGGTGAGATTCAAAGTTCTGTTCCTTCAGGGGCCGGGCTGTCTTCGGATCCGGTTTCGGTGTCGGGAAGCCTGTAAGGCGTTGCGCTGTCACCGTCGAGCCCCGGCTCACCCTGCTGGATCTGCGCCTCTGCCTTGAGGCGCCGGACGATTTTGGCGACCTGTTCAAGCGTCAGGAAAGTGACGATGTCCGGCCGCATTTCTTCCCGCGTTTTCGGGGCGCGCGACCGCCGGTCCTTCACTTTCAGGATATGCCAGCCATCGGCGGATTCAAAGGGTGGTGCGACCTCACCCTCCCCCGTATTCGCGATCACCAGAGGGAAAGGCGCCGGTTCGTCATTCGGGGAGACATAGCCAAGGTCCCCCTGTTCCATGCGTGTGGCCGTATCGAGAGAGTTGGCGCTGACCAGGCTTTCAAAGCTTTCGCCGGCCTGGATTCGGTCGAAAAGGGCCTGCGCCTCTTCCTTTGTGGCAACCAGGATGTGCGCGATGCGGACCTCGTCATCATCCTGCTGCAAGGCGACCTGTTTCTGGTACATCGCCTCGATCTGATCCTCTGTCACATCTTCAGCGACGAGGTTTTCGACCAGCAGGTTCCCGAGAATGCGCTCCTCGGCCATCTCGAGACGCCGCCGGCCGGCCGGATCCTTGTCGAGCCCGCGCCGAATCGCCTCCTGGGACATCAGCTTCTGCTCGATCAGCTGGTTGAGGACGGTGTCATATTCCGGATCGCCCCGTTTGACCTTCGTCCCGGCCGGAACGAGGCCCCGGGCCACCGCTTCCAGCTCGACATCGCTGACATAGATTTTCTCGCCATTGACTGTCGCAGCTGTTGCGCCTTCAACGCGCACAGGCACTTCCTCCTCCGGTGGCGGGCTGCAGGCGGCCGCCGTCAGGATCGCAAGTCCGGCAAACAGGATACGCGGGCTGACCCGCAAAGCCTTCAGATTCAACACAGTCATCACTCCAGCTGTCTGATGGCGCCGCATTGACACCCTAATGCGGCGTTCTTAAGTCTCACCCGCGCGCTGGTCGAGTAGGTTTGGCCGGTGTAATCTCGGTGGGAGAACCCGCGTATTCCTGTGCGGTCACACGGTCAGGATCACTGTTTCTTCGCCCCAGACCTGATTGGTGCAGCCTGATATGTTTTCCGTCGCCCGCAAGATTTTCGGTTCCGCTAATGACCGCAAGCTGAAACCCCTGCGCGCCCGCGTCAACCGCATCAACGCCCTCGAGCCCATGATGGAAGCGCTTTCCGACAGCGCACTCAAAGGCAAGACCGCAGAATTCCGCAAACGCCTGGCCGATGGCGCCACGCTCGACTCCCTGCTCGAAGAGGCCTTCGCCGTCACCCGCGAGGCCTCCCGCCGCGCGCTCGGCATGCGCCATTTCGACGTCCAGCTGATGGGCGGCATGATCCTGCATTCCGGCGCGATCGCCGAAATGCGCACCGGTGAGGGCAAGACGCTGGTCGCCACGCTCGCTGCCTATCTCAATGCCCTTGAGGGCAAGGGCGTGCATGTCGTGACCGTGAACGACTACCTCGCCAAGCGTGACGCCGAATGGATGGGCCAGATCTATGGCTTCCTCGGCATGACGACCGGCATCATCGTGCACGGCGTCACCGATGAGGAGCGCAAGGCCGCCTACGCTGCCGACATTACCTACGGCACGAACAACGAGTTCGGCTTCGATTACCTGCGCGACAACATGAAATACTCGCTGGACCAGATGGCCCAGCGCGGACACCACTTCGCGATTGTCGACGAGGTGGACTCCATCCTGATCGACGAAGCGCGGACGCCGCTGATCATTTCCGGCCCGACTGACGACCGCTCCGACCTCTATATCAAGATCGACGCGATGATCCCGCGTCTTGAAGAAGACGACTACGAACTCGACGAGAAACAGCGCTCGGTCACCTATGCCGAAGGCGGCATGGAAAAGATCGAAGCCTGGCTCGAAGAAGAAGGCCTGCTGGAAGGCTCGCTCTGGGAGCCGCACAATATCTCCCTGGTTCACCACGCCAACCAGGCCCTGCGCGCCCACAAGCTCTACGCCCGAGACAAGGACTATATCGTCAAGGGCGCTGAGGTGATGCTGATCGACGAGTTCACCGGCCGGATGATGGAAGGCCGCCGCCTGTCCGAAGGCCTGCACCAGGCCATCGAGGCCAAG
>MDTG01067081.1_pt1 | contig 10973 bp, 9 predicted proteins | sample 811421 | NCBI WGS metagenome assembly MDTG01 (sample SAMN05326645, study PRJNA326480) | marine metagenome | isolation source: seawater | place: Pacific Ocean: South East | collected 2011 | reverse complement strand
TGTGCGACACCTGTTGAATCTTCCGGAATTGTTCGAAAAGCAACCATAAAAACTTTTTCATCATTATCTGCATCAAGATGAATGTGTTGCGTATTAAATTTTGAATGCATATATATTTGAGCATCTACATCCAATAATTCAATTTTTTTAGATTTTTTTAGTTCAAACATGGTTTAAATATTTAATAAATGCCTTATATTAGTAGTATTATTCAAAGATTACTATTACATATGACATTAAAAAGAAATTTTTCAATACTTACAGTAATATTATTTTTTACTGCATGCACATCCTCCCCATTTACTGAGCTAAATAGCAGAGATAATTTCCAATTAGAGGAAGGAACAACCTTCAAAATTCAATTAAATAAGGACTCATTACCAGTGGAGATGGACCCAATTTTAATTGAAAATTTAGGAGATGCTGCTAAAAACTATCTTGAAGGAGTAGGGCATAAATTTTCACATGATTCCTCAATTTCTATTGATGTTAGTGTCACTACCAAAGATAAAATTAGATATGATGATTTTCGTTTTTATGGTTATCCAATGTACAGAAGTTATTTATATGAACCAGACAGAATAAATTCTATTCCGGAGTTTTTCCTTCGAATCTCTGTTATGGATGATGAGGTAGAAAAGACACTTTGGACTGGGCTAACTAAATGGCGCAAAGGTTCAAGCTATGCTCCTACTGATATGCAATCTGCTGAAATGCTAGTAGAGAATTTATTAGTTAATCTTTAAATCTCAATGGTTCTATGGCTAGAGCAATACCTGTTGATATTGGGCTGGGTGAATTATTTATTAATGTAGCAATATATTCTCCCAATATTGGACCTAAACTAAATCCTCTGGATCCCAATGCACCTAAAGCATAAACATTTTCTTCAATTTTTCCTGCCAGTGGTAATCTATCTTTGCTGCTAGTTCTAAGACGAGCTTCCATTAGCATGCTCGACGAACCAACAAGCTTAATTTTAAAGTTTTTATCTATCCTTTTAACAAGCTCCTTTCCAGTGTCATAGCAGATATTTAGATCTTCATACTCTTTTTCATGTGTAGAGCCAATCCAAGTAATATTTTTAACTTTTGGTAAAATATAACCAGCCGAGTTAAGGGGTAAATCTAAATCAATTGACTGTTCTCCCCTTAAACCAACCAGCTGACCTTTTGAGATCTTCAGTCCAGATAAAATCTTTTCTAGGCTTGGACCATTCGCAATAACTAAATCATCAAAATCACATTTTTTTTCTTGATTTATAAATTCAATATCTAATTTTGAATCTTTTTTAGACCAATTATGAAAACAATGATTAAAGTTTATTTTTATTTTGGGATGAGTAGTCATCTCTTGACAAACTAGTCGAGGAAATAGATATCCACCTTTTTTTACTAAAAGACCATCAGACGGTAATCCATATAACTTTTTCATGTCTTTCTTCTCTAAAATTTGAAATAAGTCATCCCTTTTTAAGTTCTTAATGTCCTGAATCCATTCTTCTTGATAATCATTTGAGTATGCAAACAAAAGTCCAGTTTTTTTGTATGCATTTGGCATTTGTGAATACAATTTTTCTGCAAAAAAATAACTTTGCGCAGTCAAAAAAGAGTATGGCGAGCTATTTACTGAAAATCTTGGATACATTGCTGCGACTGGATTGCCTGATGCTCCTGCAGCAATACAATCTGCAGACTCAAACATTTCTACATCATTGCCATTTTGAGCAGCTGCATAAGCTATGGAACTCGCTGCTATACCTGTTCCGATAACACCTATTTTTTTCTTTTGATTTCGGGAAGCACGAATACGGAAGGCATCAGAGGGCTCTCTTCCAATTAGTTTGTGACGCTTTTTTCCAAAGCCTTTCACTTTGAATACTTCAAACCCAAATTTTCTTAATCCTCTTTTGACGAAACCAGCTGAAGTAAAAGTTCCAAAAGTTGCATTTTTAGAAGATAAAAATTTTATATATTGAAAAACGGAATTGCTCCACATAGATTTATTTTTACTGGGATCGAATCCATCAAGATACCAAGCATCAATTTGATTATTTTGAAGCCCAATAAGATTTTTTAACCCTGATTTAACATCATTTTGAATAAGTGTTAGTCGAATTTTTAAAGTAGGAAAATATATTCTTTGAATGTCATTATGTGACAGATGGTAATTCTCTAAGAAAAGTTGACAAATTTCCTCAAGTTGAGGAAAGTTTTCAATGATTCTAAGTATCTGTTCTTTAGTTGGCAATGATTCATCAATTGCGAGATATTCAAGATTATGGGAGTTAAAATTTTTTTTATTTTCAAACCAATATTTAGCAGTAACAAAAAAATTTATACCAAATCCAAAACCTAGTTCGCCTATATGGATTCGAGAGCCATTTTTAATCCTGTAAAGTAGCTGATTGGGTTCAATAAAAATATTTGTGATTTCTGATATTGCATCGTCTTGAAAAAATCTGTCTTGATATTCATTTGAGTATGGTAAGCCATTCTTCCATTTTATATCCTGAAGCTTTTCTTCAAATGGATTTTTAAAACAACTATGATGGATAGACATGTAAAAAGATTTTGACAGGAATTAAAACTTTAATTCTTGAAATAACTGACAGTAATCTAGCTATTTAAAGATATTTCCTATCTATTATATTACTAGTTTTCTCTAAGCTTTGGTTGGAATATCCTTGAATGCCAAGCCCTTGTCAGCTCTTGGATCCTGAGGTAAACCCAGAACTCTCTCAGCAATTATGTTCCTCAAAATTTCGTCGGTTCCTCCAGCTATTCTCAAGCCAGGCGCACCTAACCAAGCGCCTTGAAATGAATTAACACCATTATTCTCATCAATCAACATTCCAGCCATATCTTCGGAATCAATTCCAAAGTTTCCAATTTCTTGCAGTTTATTGGCACTTACAATTTTTGTAATTGAAGCTTCTGGTCCAGGAGCCTCTCCTTTGGATAGAGCAGAAATTGTTCTAAATTTTGTATATTTCAGTCCATTAGCTTCACAAAACCAGTCAGCAAGTTTTTCTCTGACCGAGTCATTTTTTATCATGGCTTCACCGGCATCGTCTTTTGTTTTTGAAAGAATTAGTGCTTCCTCAATATCAGATCCTCTTGCATCACCGACAGCTAATCTTTCATTCATTAAAGTAGTAATGGCTACTTTCCATCCGTCACCAACATCACCTAGGCGTTGGGAATCTGGAATTCGAACATTATCAAAATATACTTCATTAAATCCAGCGCCAGTTCCAGCTTGACCTGTAATTTGTTTAATTGGTTTTACAGTTATTCCTGGAGATTTCATATCAACAAAAAAGAAGGTAAGCCCTTTGTGTTTTGCTAGATTGGGATCATGGCGGACAACAAGGATACCAAAATCGGAATAATGTGCCCCAGAAGTCCAAACTTTTTGACCATTAATTATCCAGTCATCACCGTCTTTTTCAGCTTTGCTTCTAAGACCAGCTACATCTGAACCTGCTGCAGGCTCTGAAAATAATTGACACCAAATTTCTTTACCTTCCGCCATCGGAGCTAAATATCTATCTTTTTGCTCCTCAGTAGCATATTGCATCATGACAGGGCCGCACATTCCTAGACCGATTTCAAATATGCCACCTGGCACATTGAATTTAGCTTCTTCTTGTCCCCATATTATTCTTTCAATTGGAGAGGCTTCTATGCCACCATATTCTTTTGGCCAATGAAGCATCGCCCATCCAGCCTCATATTTTTTTTGTTGCCAAGCTTTTGCAACTTTCAGATGATCTTCTAAAGAAGAATCAATGCGTCCTCCACTTTTATTTTCTTTAAGCTCGGCATTTGCTTCTAACCAATCTCTGCATTTTGCTCTAAATTTAGCTTGTTCTGGGGTATCGTTAAAATCCATATTTTATCCTTTTTCTAATGTGTTTGTTTTTTCTAGGTTTGAAACTAATTTTTCTTTCCAAGTTGCTTCAGAACCGAGCAAAACAGAAAGAACTTTTGATCGTTTATAAAATAAATGACAATCATACTCCCAAGTAAAGCCGTTTCCACCATGAGTCTGAATGTTTTCTTTTGAGCATAATTGGAATGCTTTTGTAGCGCTTACTCTTGCAGTTGCTGCAGCAAGGGGAAGTTCAGCAGATTCCGATGATAATGCCCATGCTCCATAATAGCAATTTGACTTGGCAAGAGTGAGGGCAATATACATATCTGCCAGTTTATGTTTTATTGCTTGGTAAGAACCAATTTGTCTTCCAAATGCAAATCTCTCCATGGAATAAGCTTTAGCCATATCAAGCGCTGCTTGAGATCCTCCAACTTGCTCAAATGCAAATAAAACAGCAGCTTGATCAAGTAAATGTTGAAGGTAAGACCATCCCTCTCCAGTTACTCCAAGTAATTCAGATGGAGTATCTCTAAACTCAACTTTAAAAAAAGCTCTGGAGGTATCAAGATTTTTTTGAGGTGTTACAGTGACCGAAGCATCATCAAGATCTACTAATCTAAGATCAATGCCAGATTTTGATTTTACAACAAGAATAATATGAGAGGAAACTCCGGCATCAGGAACAGCAATTTTAACACCATTAATGTTTTCCTCTTTCACAGTGACGTTTAGATTGGATGCAGTTGCTTGATGGCTATCCTCAGCTATTCCATAAGTGCCAACCACTTCTCCTGAAACCAATTTTGGCAACAAATTAGATTTAATTTCTTCATTAGCAAATTTTATGAGCGCTTCGGTAAAAAAGTATACGGAGGAAGAGAATGGCACAGGTGCTAAAGATCTCCCGAGTTCCTCAGCAATAACACACAGCTCCAAATGGCCCAAACCAAGTCCATTGTAGGCCTCAGGAATTCTAATTCCAGTCCAGCCTAATTCAATAATCTTTTGCCAAAGCTCCGCATCACAATCTAATGAATTATCCATCACGGCTCGTGCATTTGTGAGACCACCTTCTTTATCAAAGAATTTTTTGGCCTCATCCTGTAAAAACTTTTGATCGTTTGAGAAATCTAAATTCATTATGTTATATAGTCTTGATATTGGACTTATAATTAAGAGATATTAGAACATATTATTTAACACAATTTAAGATAGTAACTCCTATTACTTATGGTTAAAAAAATTTCAGCAACTCAAGGCGGTAACTCATATTTACAAAAGAATTCGAGTGGTCTGTTTTTGGGTATTGTTTTTGTTTTAGTTCTTTTTGGTATTCTTAGCCTTAGTATTTGGATTGTAGAGATCTCAAAGGCAAACAAAGCTAATAATTTGAAGATTGAAACAAGGCTTTCGATTCTAGAGGAGCAACTTCAGCTTGCTGATTCAACCTCAACGGAATTTTTATCAGATATTAATTCCCAACTTCAATTTCTTGATAAAGAAATAAGAAAATTGTGGGACTTAAGTAATAAAAGAAATAAAGAAAACATATCGAAATTAACTAAAGAAATGGATAAACAATCAATTACATTGAAAGAAATTGCAGTAACTCAGACTAATGATCAAAAAAATATTACTAGTATCAAAAATCAGTCACAAAAATTAATAGATTCGTTAGAAAACTTATCCCAGCTATCTCAAGAAAATAGTGAAATACTCATAAAAATAGATGAATTAAATAAAAGTTTTTTATTACTTGAAGAAACAGTTCAGGCATTTGATGCTTATAGAAGACAAAATAATGAAATGCTTCAAGAGGTACAATTAGAAATATCTAGCCTAAAGACAAAAAATTCCCCTTAAAAATTAAATTTACTTTTAGAAAAAAGTTTGGGGTTTTATGAAAAAACAGGTATATTTTTAATTAAACATCTTCAATCTGGAGGGGGAAACCATGAAGAGATTATTAAGTGTATTAACTATAATTGTATTTACAGCAATACCAACCACCACATTTGCACAAGAAAATGCATTAATTTTGGAGGAAGTTGTTGTTACTGCAACCAAGAAAGAGGAAAACGTTCAAGACATTGCTCAAACTGTAAATGCAGTAACTGGCTCAACTATTGACGATTATCAAATCAGAGATTTAAGTGAGTTGGCTCAAATAGTGTCCGGAGTTGAATTTACCCAAATTGACCCACGAAGAGCTAAGATTATGATTCGGGGTCAAACTCTCGATCCAGATGGAGGTAATGACCAACCTATTCAGGGATACTTGGATGAAGTTCCTTTAAGAACTGGTGAAATTTTTCTTCAAATGTATGACACTGAGAGAGTTGAAATTCTCAAAGGTGCTCAAGGCACACTGCAAGGTGTTGTTAGTTCAGGTGGTGCATTACATATTTACACAAGATCTGCTGAGGTAGGAAGTGGTGAAAGAAATGGCTATGTAAAAACAACTTGGGCTGACAATATGACTTCAATTATTGAGGCAGCTAGTGATTTCCATTTTTCAGATACTCTCTCTATGAGGTTTGCAGCTGTTAGTAATAGTCACGATGGAACACAAGTAAGAAATATTAGAACCGGTGTTAATGAAACTCATGATTATGACTCTGGGCGTATCAGTGTTTCATGGGAGCCATCTGATAACCTTTCAGTTAGATACAAATATCAGAACATGGAAGTAGATTCCATATATCCGCAACCTGTTGCGGGTTCCAACGGCACACCATCATTTGCACAAATGGTTGATGCATATGTTGCTAATGTTGCTTTAGCAGAACAATTTGGATTAGCCCCTCCTGGTTCAGCTGCGCAGTTAACATTCCTTGATAGACCATTGTATTCGGATATACCTGCAGAGGGTTTAAAGGGTGAGGATGGAGTTGCGTTGCATTTTCAAAATCCAAGACAAAATACCAGCGCATTTGTTCACAATTTGATGATTGATTATGATGCAGGCTCTCATGCAGTAGCTATGCGATATTCTAAAGCTGAAAGCGATGCTATGGGAATGATTGATAGGGATTTTGCTGGTGCATTCACCTATGGTTATCCTCAAGAAGTCAGGACGAATACAGGGATTGAAACCATGGAGTTTAGATTGTCTAACCAAGACAATGATACGCTTGAATATACACTTGGTTTTTTCTCAAGGGACTCACAAACTTATACTGACGCAGACCTAGATAGAACTTTCGCAGTATATCAATCTGCTCCACATTTACTAAAACCTCTTGTTGGTCCAGGTATGGCGTATAAGACTCCAAATCAAGCTTGTGAAGCAGCAAGAAAAGACCCAACCATTTTTGCTAATCAGTTGGTTGTAGTGACATGTATGGGCATTCCCGTTGATGCAAAAACAGAAGCTGTGTTTGCGAACTTTAAATACAATTTAAGTGAGCGTACATTTGTCCAACTTGGTGTTCGTGATCAAGAAGTTGAAACATATGCTGCTCAAAATTTATACCTTCCTCTTTCACAAGCAGTGGGTGCAGCATCAGGTGGCGGAATGACAATTCCAAGGACTCCAGTTGAGTTGCAAAGAACATTCCCTGAATCAACTACTGGTAGTCTTAAATTAGGTCATTATATTACTGATGATGTGTTAATTTATGCAAGTACTGAAACTGGGTATAGAAGACCTTCATCAACTATTGCCCCCACACCAATACTTCCTTCACTTACTATTTTTGATGAAGAGGATAGCACTATGTTTGAAATTGGTATGAAAGGTACTTTCATGGACGGAAGATTAAGGCTTAATGCTGCATATTTTGATTTCGATATAGAAGGCTTTCAATCAAAATGGGATAACGTCACAGCTAGAACATACACTGCAACTGGACCCGGTCCAACATCTCAAGTGATGGGTGGAATATTTACTAATAATGATGCAACTATCACTGGATTAGATATTGATTATGCATATGTTGTAAATGAAAGCTTAACGCTTGGAGGTAGTTATACTGCTAATGATTCTGAATATTCTGCTGGTTCAGTAGGATATGCCAATGATCCTTCTTATACAGGAATGGCTGCCGCAACCAGAGATGTAAGTGGAACTCCTGTTAACGATGCAGCAGAGTCATCCCTTACATTTTATCTTGATCATACTGTGCCTGCTTATTGGGGCGGAGAAAGATATACGAGATACAATCTAAGTTGGCGTGATGAGCGCACAAGTGCAATTAACCCAGATATCAAAATTGATGCTTTAGTCTTAGCAAACATTATTGTTGGCTGGAGATCTGCTGATGAAGTTTGGGATGCAAGCATTTTCGTTAAAAATATTACTGATGATGTTGATATTACAAACATACAGGGATATTACTCTGATTATTCTATTCTTGGTGGAGATGGTCTACCCTCCAAGTTCTATGCTGGTAATACCAACATGGGAAGACAGATTGGAGCTCAGATCGTATATAATTTTTAAAAATTTATAAGCAATAAATTTAAAACGGCAACATTGGTTGCCGTTTTTTTTAAGAGCAAACTAAATGAAAATTTTTATCATATTTTTTTTGTATATTGTTTCCTTTTTTGCATTTTCCAATGAAAAACAAACATATCATTTAGAGGATCGAGAGCCCTGTGATGTATTTGTAGAAAATAAAATTCCTCTATTTGGAGATTTACATGTTCATACCGCTTTATCTTTAGATGCAAACACTCAGGGGACTATATTGACTCCGGGAGACGCATATTTATATGCAAAAGGGCAACCTTTATTTCTTCAGCCATATAATTCTGATGGTACAAGTTCAAGGCTATCAAAGATAAAAATGCCGCTTGATTTTGCTGCAGTTACTGATCATGCAGAACTATTAGGTGAGGTTAGAATGTGCACGGACTCCAAAAGTCAACATTTTAATAATCTTACATGCAGGTTATATAGAAATTTTCCTAGACTTTCATACTTTTACATAAATGCAAAAGCAAGCTTAGGAAAATCTCTTGGAATGTGTGGTGATGATAGAGAGTTATGTCTTGCTGAGGCTCAAGTTCCTTGGTCGCAGACAATCGAAGCCGCTGAAACACACTATGATAGATCAGGAGATTGTAAGTTTACTACTTTCATTGGATATGAATGGACAGGAGCAGTTTATTCAGGGAGCAATCTTCATAGAAATATTATCTTCAGTAATTCAAATGTTCCTTTTTCACCAGTGAGCTTCTTAGATGCTCCAACAAGGCAAGAACTTTGGACTCAGCTTGATCAAGAATGTTCAGAGGATTGTAATTATGTGGTAATCCCACATAACTCTAATTTAAGTAATGGATTTATGTTCGAAGAACCCAGCGTTGATGAATTGTTTATCCAAAATATCAAAGAACCTCTTATTGAAATATTCCAACATAAAGGAAGCTCTGAGTGTGCTATAGATTCAGTTGATCCTTTATGTTCTTTTGAGCAATTGCCATATAAAGATTTCAGAGCAAAATTTAGCAATGATTTATCTTCAGCGCCTGATTCTAGCTATGTCAGAGATGCTTTAAATCAGGGACTTAAAATAAAGGAGAGTAAAAAAATAAATCCTTTTAAGTATGGATTTATTGGTAGTACAGATACACATTTAGCGATTCCAGGCGCAACCGATGAGGAATTTTTTCAGGGTCATGGAGGTGCTGGAAAATCATTTAGAAATTCAATTCCTCAAGGCTTGCCAGACGATATTGAATTCAATCCAGGTGGTCTTGCTGTAGTATGGGCTGAGGAGAATAGCAGAAGCTCAATTTTTAATGCTTTTCAAAAAAAAGAGGTTTATGGGACTTCAGGCCCCCGATTTATAGTGAGGTTTTTTGCTGGAAATGAGTTAAATAAAGGTTTATGCGATTCTCCAAATGCTATTACCCAAGCATATCAAGAGGGCGTCCCAATGGGCGCAACACTTGATTTAGCGAGTTTATCGAATTTAAGCATTTTCATAAGCGCAAAAGCAGACGCAAGTATAGAAAATCAATATCTTGAGAAGGTGCAAATAATAAAGGGGGTTTTGAAAGACGATAAGATCCACACAACTGTCATTGATATTTTAGACTATGAAGAAACATCATTGGATGAATCAACATGTGAAGTAATTGGAAAAGGCAAGAAATCAATATGTACAGTTTGGCAAGACCCTGAGTTTAATAATCAAGAAAATGCATACTATTACGCAAGAGTAGTGGCAAATAAGTCATGTCGATGGTCTCATCAATTGTGTATGAGTAACCCTGATTATTGCATAGATGATTCAGATTTTGAGATACCTAAATTTATTCAAGAGCGAGCTTGGACCTCTCCAATTTGGCTAGAAAATTCATAAGAAATTTGACACTTACTTCATTATTATGTTCCATTAGATTATGAATAAATTGCTACTTCAATTGTTTTTAGTTTTAGCATTCATACCGATTGCTATTTTAATTAGCTCTATAATAATAACTTTAGCTCCTCTATATTGCTGGGGATTAGCTATTAATGCTTATCGATTTGGAAATACTAAAGAGTTATATTTTTGGTTGGCCATGGGCGTGGTTGCTTTTTTCTTAGCATTATTTGTTCTTGGAGTTTTATAGATGCTGAAGCTCTCCATTATTTTCTCAGCTTGTTGTTTATTTGTAATCGGATGTTATGTAATGTTCAAGCCCGATTTAAGCGATCTCGGATATATTCCAGTTGTTGCAACTAATCCTGAAACAGCTTCAGAGTTTCGATCCTTGTTTGCTGGATCCTTTATCGCATATGCTTATTTATTACTGCGCTTTTCATACTCTTACAATCCCATTTCAATAGCAGTATCCATTGCATACATAATGAGCTTTATAGCATTTGGGCGTCTTGTAAGTTTTTTTTATGAAGGGTTCAATTTATTTGGTATTTTTGTTTTCTTAGGTGAAGTATTTTTAGTCATAGTCCTTATTTTTGCTCATCGCAAAAGAAAGAATGAAATTCCTTATTCCTAGTTCTTTGTTTAAATAAAATTTCTTAACATTTAGTTATTCTGTAATATAATTCATTTTCTTTTTGGGGATGTGGTGGAATTGGTAGACACGCTTGGCTTAGAACCAAGTGCCGAAAGGTGTGGGGGTTCGACTCC
>MDTG01021661.1_pt1 | contig 10973 bp, 15 predicted proteins | sample 811421 | NCBI WGS metagenome assembly MDTG01 (sample SAMN05326645, study PRJNA326480) | marine metagenome | isolation source: seawater | place: Pacific Ocean: South East | collected 2011 | reverse complement strand
GAGGAGGAATTTTTACAAAGGGCGCTGATGTTGGTGCTGACTTAGTTGGTAAAGTTGAAGCCGGTATTCCAGAAGATGATCCAAGAAATCCAGCTGTTATAGCTGACAATGTAGGGGACAATGTCGGTGACTGCGCAGGAATGGCAGCTGACTTATTTGAAACTTATGCTGTTACTATAGTTGCAACAATGGTTTTATCTTCTATATTTTTTATTAACGATCTAAACATGATGATATATCCATTAGCAATAGGATCATCTTGTATTATTACATCTATAATTGGAACGTTTTTTGTTAAACTTGGAAAAAGTAAAAATATCATGGGTGCTTTGTACAAGGGTTTTATTATGACAGCAATATTATCACTAATAATCTTGTATCCAGTGACTGACTCTATTGTAGGATTAGATAAAGTTTACAATGTAAATAATAATTCATTTACTGGACACGATTTATATATATGTGGAGTTGCTGGATTAGTTATAACTGGATTATTAATTTGGATAACAGAATATTATACAGGTACAAACTATAGACCAGTTAAAAGTGTTGCAAAATCATCTACTACTGGGCATGGAACTAATGTAATACAAGGTCTTGCTATTTCTATGGAAGCAACAGCAGTACCAGCTTTAATTATAATTATTGGAATACTTTTTACAAATAGTTTAGCTGGTCTTTATGGAATAGCTATTGCCGTGACCTCAATGCTTGCTCTGACTGGAATGGTTGTAGCTCTTGATGCGTATGGTCCTGTAACTGATAATGCTGGGGGTATAGCTGAAATGTCAAAACTTCCTAATTCAGTTAGAAAAACTACAGATGCATTAGATGCTGTTGGAAATACTACAAAAGCAGTAACTAAAGGTTATGCAATTGGATCAGCAGGCCTAGGAGCTCTTGTTTTATTTGCTGCCTATACTGAAGATATTAAATTTTTTTCTAAAGTTCCTGGATCTGCATTAGAAAACGTAAATGTGAGTTTTGATTTATCAAATCCCTTTGTAGTTGTTGGATTGCTTGTTGGTGGAATGCTACCGTATCTTTTTGGTTCGATGGGAATGCAAGCAGTTGGAAGAGCAGGGGGCGCTGTTGTTATTGAAGTGAGAAGACAATTCAAAAAGATTCCTGGGATAATGAAAGGAAAAAGAAAACCTGATTATGGAAGATTAGTTGATCTATTAACTAAAGCGGCAATTAAAGAAATGATCATACCTTCTTTACTTCCAGTTTTATCTCCAATAATTCTATATTTTATAATTCTTCCTATAGGAGGTATAGAGTCAGCTCTTTCTTCTTTAGGGGCCATGTTGCTAGGTGTAATAATAACAGGATTATTCGTTGCAGTATCTATGACAGCTGGTGGCGGCGCATGGGATAATGCAAAAAAATTTATAGAAGATGGTAATTATGGTGGAAAAGGATCCGAAGCTCACAAGGCTGCAGTAACGGGTGATACTGTAGGAGATCCATATAAAGATACAGCTGGTCCTGCAGTAAATCCAATGATTAAGATAACAAATATTGTTGCACTTTTACTTCTTGCTGTAATAGCACATTAAATTTATCTACCTCTTCTACCGTACATTTTTTCGTTTATACTAGATAGGAGCGATCTAACAAAACTTTTTTCACTAACCGTATTAACTGTTTCGCTTTCTGAAGGAGAGATTTTATTCATAGAATCTTTATTATATATTTTTTTACTTTTTAAAACTCCATATTTGTCAAAGTCTAATTCCAAAATATTGTTTGTATGAAGAACATTTTGACCTAATTTAATAATTTTTCCTCTTGTGGTCTTTCTCTCAAAATAAAACCACTTATCATCATTATTGATTGATTTCGAGTGAGGTTTGCCTATTAATTCTATTACATCATTTTTATTTGATGTATTTACTTTAAGTATTTCGTTTCTTTTATCTAAAAAATTTATACCATGTGTCTTATTTTGTTCTTTAAATGAACAATTCATTAATATAATAAAAAGAAATACTAAATGAAATTTAATTAAATGTTTGCCATTTATAAAAAACATAATAACAATTTTTACAACAAATTAGTTGAATTATCACGAAATATTTTCTTTTATAAGGATCTTGGCTTAAAAGATAATTTTGATACGCGAATTACTCTTATATTTCTTCATCTATCAATAATTTTACTCTTGTTTACTAGCAAAAATAAAAAAAAATTTCCACAAGATATATACGATAATATTTTTTTAAATATTGAATATAATCTTCGTGAAGAGGGATTTGGTGATGTAGCAGTAAATAAGAAAATGAAGATAATAAATAGAATTTTTTATGATATCTTGATTAAAATTGATTTAAAAACATCAAATAAACTTAAAATCAATAGAGATATTTTAAAACTCTATCTATTTGAAAAGGAGATTCCATTAAACTCTCAATTTATTGATAAATTGATAAAATACCTTCTATCCTTTCATGATTTTTGTTTTGAATTAGAGGATGATATTATGTTAAAAGGTGAAATAAATTTCAAATATTAAAACTATGGCAGTTCCAAAACGTAAAACATCAAAAGCAAGAAGAAATAAAAGAAGATCCCATCATAAAGTTTCTGATGTTAATATAATTGAAGATAAAAAAAGTGGTGAGTATAGGTTATCGCACCATATTGATTTGAAGTCCGGATATTACAACGGAAAAAAAATACTAGATATATAAGCATCTTAATAAATGAAAGATAAAATTACAATTGCGATAGATGCAATGGGTGGTGAAAATTCGCCTTTGAAAAATATTGAAGGTCTAAATCTTTTCTTTAAAGAAAATAAAGCTAAAAATGATTTTTTTTTTAATCTATATGGTAAAGAAGAATTAATTAAAAAAGAGCTTGAAAAATATAAAATACCAAATTCGTTCTATAAAATATTTAATACTTCATCAGTAGTTTCAGATGAAGAAACACCACTTACAGCAATTAAAAATTCTAAAAATAGCAGTATGTGGAATTCTATTAACGCTCAGCATAACGATAATGCAAATATTTCTTTATCAGCAGGAAACACTGGTGTTCTATTTGTTATATCTAAAATGTTACTCAAGACCATTGATGGAGTAAGCAAACCCGCACTTGCTGGATTGTGGCCAAATAAAAAGGGTGTAAGTATAGTTTTAGATTTAGGAGCAAACATAGAATGTGATGAAAAAAATCTTATAGATTTTTCTGAAATGGGATCTGCTTTATTTAAATCCTTGTTTCAAAAAGAAACACCAACGGTTTCCCTTTTAAATATTGGTTCTGAGGAAATAAAGGGAACCGAAAACATAAAAAAAGCTTACTCAAAATTAAAAGATATAAGTAGACATGGTGATTTTATTTTTAAGGGGTATATAGAGGGCAATAAAATTTTTGATGGCGATTCAAATGTAATAATTACTGATGGGTTTACGGGTAATGTTGCACTAAAGACTGCAGAAGGAACTGCAAAATTTCTTACTGATACACTAAAAAATACTTTGTCAGAAAATCTTTTTACAAAATTTTCATTAATTTTTTCTTACCTTTCCTTAAAAAAGTTTAAAGCCAAATTAGATCCCAGAAAGTATAATGGAGCTATTTTTTTAGGACTTAGAGGCCCAGTTGTAAAAAGTCATGGTTCAATCGATGCGGTTGGATTTTATCATTCTATCGATTTATGTTATAGGATTATCAAAGGTAATTTAATGGAGAAGATAAAAGAAAATCTTAAACATATAAATGAGTCTTAAAAGGTCAGAAAATTTAAAGAAAATTGATATAAGCAAAGAGATTTATTCAAATTTTGGAATTTCATCTTTATATGCAAATAAAATAATTAATAGTACAATTGAAATTATGATTCATATCTTAAAAAAAGATAACATTTTGAAGATTAAAAACTTAGGAACATTTAAAGTTTTGAATAAAAATGAAAGAATTGGAAGAAATCCTAAAAATAAGGAAACTTATATAATAAGATCTAGAAAAACAGTAAATTTTAAGACATCAGAATTTTTAAAAAAAAAAATTAATAAATTTTAAATTAGTGAAAGACAAATTAATCGATATATCTACTTTAGCTAAAAAAATAGGATTAATCGACAAGAAAAATGGAAAACCATTAACTCATACTTTGCGCTTTTGGGAGTCAAAATTTCATCAAATTAAACCAACTATACTTTCTGGCAATAGAAGGTATTACTCAAAAAAAAATATTGAAATAATACATTTAATTAATTATTTACTTAAAGAACAAGGTTTGACTATAAAAGGTGCCAAAAAAATATTGAAAAATGATATTAATAGTCTTGACGATTTTAAGACATCAAGTATAAAAGCTAGATATTTTAGAGATAAAATTAAAGTAAAATCAAAAAAAATATTAGAAAAAGTTAGAAATTTAAATGGCAAAAAAAACACACATAAAAGTTAGATTGGTCCCTGAGTCTAAACCAAACAGTCCCTTTTTTTATTATGCCAAGAAGCCTACTAAAGGTGAAAAAGTTAAAAATAAACTTCGTATAAGCAAATACAATCCAACAACGAGAAAACACGAAATATTCGTAGAAAAAAAATTACCACCACATAGCAAGTAATTTATTTATTTTTAAAATTCCTATATTCATAATTTATAAAAGACCTAATCATACTTTTCCATATTGCATTGGAAATTTTCAAATCAATTTTCTTTTTAATAGATTTGGATCTAATTTTTCTAAGAATTACTTTTATTCTAGCCTTATCAACTATCTGATTTTTGTATTTCTTTTGCTTTAAAATCTGATTAACAAGAAGTGTTCTTTTTTTTATCAAATCTAATAGTTTATTATCTAAAGAATCTAGTTTTTTTCTGGTTATTTTAATCTTTTTATTATTCATAGCGACATTAAGTAGATTATATTTATTTAAATAAAAAATTATATATTAAGTTTATGTTTATATTAAATAAAAAAGAATATGAAAGAGCATTTATTTATTGGCTTATCACATTAATAATTTTGTTAATTTCAATGATAATAATAGGTGGATTAACTAGATTAACTGATTCTGGATTATCTATTACTAAGTGGGATTTGTTCAAGGGAATTTTTTGGCCTCAAAATCTACAAGAATGGCAAAATCACTTCTCTCTTTATAAAGAAATACCTCAATTTAAACTAATCAATCCAGATATGACTTTAGATGAATTTAAATATATTTACTTTTGGGAATGGTTTCATAGAATTTTAGGTAGAGCCATTGGTATCTTTTTTTTGATTCCATTTATTTATTTCATTTACAAAAAAACTTTTACTACTGAATATAACTATAAGTTTTTTTTAATTTTTATTTTAATATCTTTTCAGGGTTTTATTGGTTGGTATATGGTAACAAGTGGGTTAGTTGATGATGTAACAGTAAGTCATTATAGATTATCCTCTCATCTTTTTATTGCTTTTATAATTTTATCTTCTTTGATTTGGGTTTTTTTAAATTACTCTAACTCTACAAATAAAAAATTCTTTAATAAATCTAATAATCTCATTTCCATAAAAATATTAATTTTTTTTATTTTTGTTCAAATTATATTTGGTGCATTTGTCTCTGGTTTAGATGCGGGGAAAATATATCAAACTTGGCCTTTAATGAATAACTCTTTTTTTCCTGATGATATTATAATTAAAAGTTTATTTGATTTATTTAATTTTGACCAAAGAAGTTTAGTCCAATTTTTTCATAGAAATATTGCATATTTTATATTTTTTTTAATCCTATTTATTGGTTACGAAATTAATAAAAAAAATTTTATAAAATTAAAAAAACCATATTTTTATGTTTTGGCCTTAATTTTGTTTCAGATTATTTTAGGAATTTTAACGCTTACTAGTAACTTAAACATTTATGTGGCTTCGCTACATCAAGTATCAAGTATATTTTTAACAATTTTATCATTAAATTTATACCACCGATCAATTAATTAAATTTATTTGACTTTATGTTAGTTTATTAGTACTTATCCCAATATTTTAAAATGACACCTTTTATTAAAAAAAAAGAAATTAAGAATGACTGGTACCTAATAAATGCTGAAAATGCAGTAGTTGGTAGGTTAGCAGCATTTATCTCGATCTTATTGAGAGGAAAAAATAAATCTCAATTTAATCCTCATATGGATAATGGAGATTTTGTAGTAGTAACTAATATAGAAAAAATGAAGTTCACAGGAAAAAAATTAACAAATAAGATTTATTACAGACATACTGGTCATCCTGGTGGAATTAAAGAAATTAACCCTATGAGGTTAATGAAAAAAAATAAAACTCAAGATATTTTAAGATTAGCTGTTAAAAGAATGTTACCTGGTGGACCATTGGCTAAAAAACAATTAACAAAATTAAAAATTTATCTTGGCGATAAACACCCTCATGAAATACAAAAACCTAAAGTTGTTAATTTTAATAAATTAAATAAAAAAAATACCTTAAGAAATTAATGGAAAATCAAAATATAGAAAATCAAAAGAATAATATAGTAAAAAAGTTAAACTTGAACTTTACTGATAGCAAATATGCTACTGGAAGAAGAAAAAGATCTATAGCTAAAGTTTGGGTTAAAAAAGGTTCAGGCAATATTTATGTTAACGGTATAAAAATGGATGAATACTTTAAAAGACCTGTGCATCAAATTATAGTAAAACGTCCACTTGAAATTTCAAATCTATTAAATTCGTATGATGTAAAATGTTCTGTAAAAGGAGGGGGTCTCTCTGGACAAGCTGGAGCAATTATTCATGGAATATCCAGGGCTCTCGTAAGTCATGATGAAAGTTTAAAAAAAATTTTAAAAAAAGAAAAATTAACCACAAGAGACTCTCGTGTCGTAGAAAGAAAAAAATACGGTCATAGAAAAGCACGAAGAAGCTTCCAATTCTCAAAAAGATAAATCATTTAAATTTATTATTTATACCTTCAATGATATAAGTATTTAATGGCATTAAAAAAAATAAATATTGTAGTGGCGGGAGCTACTGGATATGTGGGTCTTGAATTAATAAACTTACTCTCAAAGCATCCAAATGCTGAAATTAAATATCTCTGTGCAACTAAAAGTATTGGTAAATCAATAAAAACTTTTGATAAAAGAATTAAAAAAAAACTTCCTAGAATTACGAATTTAAAAAATGTTAAATGGAATAATATTGATTTAGTTTTTTTATCCCTACCTAATGGAGAAGCTCAAAAAATTGTAAAAAAAATTTTTATTTATAAACATATCAAATTTATTGATTTATCAGCAGATTTTAGATTGTTAAGTTATAGTGATTATAAAAAATGGTATAAGATTGAACACTCAGCAAAAAACTTAATCAAGCATTCAATTTATTCAATATCAGAGTTCGTTAGAAATAAAATAAAAAAATATAGAATAATTGCTAATCCAGGTTGTTATCCTACTTCAATTCAGCTTCCTTTAATTCCATTAATTAAAAAAAGATTAATTAATTTAGATAATATAATAATTGACTCAAAATCAGGTTATTCAGGAGCTGGAAAAAATTTTGAGAAGAAATTTAAACACAAAAACCTTTATTCATCGATTTATGCTTATAATGTAAATTTTCATAGACATATGTCTGAACTTGATCAAGAATTTAATAAAATTACATATAATAAGAGCAATATCAAATATACCTTTAACCCACATCTTTTACCCATGTTTAGAGGAATTTTAACAACTATACATTTAACAGTAAAAAAAAAAGTTAGTGCAAAAAAAATTTTAAATGAATTAAAAAAATATCATAGTAAAAATAAATTTATTAAGATTCATAAAATTAATAAACCAATTGGAACAGGAGATGTGATAAATTCAAATCTTTGTGAAATTTCTGTATGTGAAAGCAGATTAAAAGGTAAAGTTGTCGTATTTTCATCAATTGATAACTTAGTAAAAGGAGCTTCAGGGCAAGCAATTCAAAATATGAATCTTATTTATAATATTAATGAAAGCAGAGGACTTGAATGAGATTATTTTATATTTTAACTCTTTTTATTTTAGTTTCTTGCGTACCACAAAAAAAAGTACTTGTGTGTGGAAATGAAGAATGTATTAATAAAAAGCACTCCAAAGAATATTTTGAAAAAAATCTTACTGTTGAAATTCAAATTAAAGAAAAAAAAAATAATAAAAATTCTATAAATTTAGTTGAATTAAATACGGAAAAAGAAAAAGAAACCTCATTTGTTAGGCCAAAAAATTGTTACTTAAATGAGGCATTTTATAAATGTCGTAATAAATCTTTAAAAAAAGTTTCACAAAAATCTTTTGATGATAAAAAATTAAAAAAGGCTGAGCTAAAAGAGAAAAAACGTATTGCTAAGTTAAAGCGGAAACAAGAAAAAGAACAATTAAAGAAAATTAAAAAAATAAAATCTGAAGTAAAACGCGATAAATTAAAAGAAGATAAGAAAAAAAGAAATATATTAAAAAATATTAAGAAAAAGTTTGATAAAAAAAAGATAGTAAAAAAGAAAGAAACAATAAGAAAAAAAGAAAAATGTTCTATTTTAATAAATTGTGATATTGATGAGATTGGACACTCTTTAAAAGAAGTTGGAAAAAATAAAAGTTATCCAAATTTGAGCTTTTAATAGTTCATAATATGAAAAAGAAAGTGAATATAGCTATAATTGGACTAGGAAATATCGGTTCTTATTTTTATTTGTACTTGAAAAAAAATAAAAAACAAATAATTAAAAAAACTAATGTCATTCCTAATGTTGTTTATATTTCTGCTAAAAAGAGATTTAAAAAAAGAAATTTTATAATACCTAAATCAAAATGGCTAAAGAATTATCTTTATGCCGCAAAGTCTAAAGATGTTGATATTATAGTTGAGCTTATAGGTGGATCTGAAGGACCTGCAAAAAAAATAGTTTTTGCTGCTTTAAAAAATAAAAAACATGTTATTACTGCCAATAAAGCTTTAATAGCTAAGCATGGTGATAAACTAGCCAAAATAGCAGAAAGAAATAATGTAAATTTGGAATATGAAGCAGCAGTTTGTGGCGGTGTACCAATAATAAGATCTATAAAGGAAGGATTAATAGCTAACAAAATTCATAAAATTCATGGAATCTTCAACGGAACATCTAATTATATACTTTCATCTATGGACAAAAACTTAATATCTTTTGATGACGCACTAAAGAAAGCACAAGAATTAGGTTATGCGGAAACTAATCCCAATTCTGATTTGAATGGAGATGATGTAGCTTCAAAATTAAAAATTCTTTCATCTTTATGTTTCAATTCATATATAAACAAAACTATCCATGTAGAGGGAATTAATAGAATCGATAAAATTGACATTATAAATGCAAACAAATTAGGTTATAAAATAAAGTTATTAGGAGTTGCTAGACTAAAAAATAAGAAAATAAATCAAAGAGTACATCCATCTTTAATTAAAAAAACATCTTATACAGCTAGTATAGACGGTGTCTTAAACGCAGTTATCGTTGAAGGTAATCCTGTTGGAGAAAGCGTTATTCAAGGTGAGGGAGCAGGTCCAGAAGCTACTTCCTCAGCTCTGATATCAGACTTATCTTCTATAATGAGGGGAAATGTAAAATTTCCTTTTTCTATTTCTGATAAGGAAAGAAAAAAAATGCCCTATAGTAATATCTCTGATGAAATTTTTTCAGCATATGTAAGACTAGATGTTATTGACAAACATGGTGTGTTATCAAATATAACAAATGCCTTTGCAAAAAATAAAGTATCAATTAAGAGATTAATTCAAAATCCCTCAAAAAATAAAAAAAACTCATCTATTATAATTATAACTCATAAAGCAAAAAATCATTTACTTATAAAAACATTAAATATTATTGAAAAAAAAACATATACGATTAGAAAACCAAAACTAATTAGAATTGAAGAAAATTAATGTCTTTAGATTCAAAATATTTAGATCAATTAATTCAAGCTACCGAAAAGGCAGCTTATGGCTCTTCACACTTTATTGGAAGCGGAGATAAAAACGCAGCTGATAAAGGAGCTGTAGATTTAATGAGAAAGGAGCTAAATAAAATTGACATGAGAGGTATAGTTGTTATTGGGGAAGGAGAAATGGATGAAGCGCCAATGCTTTATATTGGTGAAAAAGTTGGAAGCGGTAAAGGACAAGAGGTCGACATAGCACTTGACCCTCTAGAAGGAACAAATTTTGTTGCAAAAAACCTACCTAATTCTTTTTCAGTTTTAGCTGCAGCTGAGAAAGGAAATCTACTATCAGCACCAGATACCTATATGGAAAAAATAGCTTATGGTAAAAATCTTCCCAAAGATTTATTAGATTTAGACAATTCAATTGAGAAAAATATTTTATTATTATCAGAGGCTAAAAATCAAAAACCTGAACAATTAACTGCCTGCATATTAAAAAGACCAAGACATGATAAGATCATCAAAGAGTTGAATAGACTCAAAGTTAATATTCATTTTATATCTGATGGTGACGTTTCTGGAGCTATTTCAGTTATAGATGAAGACTCACCTGTTGATATCTACCTTGGTATAGGAGGAGGACCAGAAGGTGTTTTAGCTGCTGCTGCGTTAAGTTGCTTAGGAGGACAGATGCAAACTAGATTAGTTTTAAAAGAATCAGATATTGAAAGAGCTAAAAAATTGGGTGTAGAAGATTATAAAAAAAAATTTAATATTTATGAAATGGTAAAAGGTGACGTAATGTTTTGTGCAACAGGTGTTACCAGTGGTGATTTACTCAAAGGTATAGTTGATAAAGGAGACTATTACGAAGCAAATACTTTTGCCTTACATAAAAATGCTAAAGTTAACAAAAAAATAATAAATACTCATAAAAAATGAATTCAGTTTCTGTAACTGGAAAAAAGTGGTCTTTAAGAAAATTTAATTCTGAAGATATAGATTTTATTAAGTCCAATTTTTTTTTAGATGAAATAACATCGAAACTT
>MDTG01418034.1_pt1 | contig 10974 bp, 17 predicted proteins | sample 811421 | NCBI WGS metagenome assembly MDTG01 (sample SAMN05326645, study PRJNA326480) | marine metagenome | isolation source: seawater | place: Pacific Ocean: South East | collected 2011 | reverse complement strand
TTAGAGTTTAGCACAAATAATTTCACTGTAGATAAAAGTTGGGTCAAGGGTTAATTTCTTGAGGAACAAAAAATGGATTGGAGTGGTTCAGCTGTAACTTTAGGAGTTTTTCTATCAACCCAGTTGGGTGTAGCTGTTTGGTGGGCGTCCGAAACGGATACTAAAGTTGAAAGAAATACAGTTACGATTAGTCAAGTTGCTGATAATGCAACTGACATAGCAGTGATACAAAACGATGTTATTGCTATCAAAGGCATGATGCACCAAAACAAAAAAGATGTCGAAGAACTTAACAGATTAATGAATCGATTATTAATATCTTATAGTCAAGCTGCGAGAGAAGAAGAATGAAAAGTTTAGTTGAAAGAACAAAAGAATATATGGATGAAAAGGCCAAACAAGATGGTCATACTAGAGCTGTAAAACAAGATCCAACAGTAGATGACAAAGAAGGTACACAACCCGCCAAGTATTACAAAGGTCTATCTAAGTCAGAGAAAGAAGCTAGAGCAAATCATTTTGCTAAAGGTGGTTCAGAATCACCTGCACCTGGTGATGATGATGCCAAGACCAAAGAGTCTAAACACACCAAGAAGTTCAAACAGATGTATGGTGAAGAAAATCTAGAAGAAAAGGTAGAAGGTCTAAAATCAAAATCAGAGAAGTCGGGCATTTCATACGGCATACTCAAGAAAGTTTATGATCGTGGTATGGCTGCATGGAAAGGTGGTCATCGACCAGGAACAACTCCTCAACAGTGGGCCTTTGCTAGAGTCAATTCATTTATCACAAAAGGTAAAGGTACTTGGGGTGGAGCAGACTCCGATCTTGCCGGCAAGGTTCGTAAAGAAGGTTTGGGTGAAGCAAGTTCGCTTGCTCAACAGGCCGCAATTGCTATTTCTAAGAAGAAGTCTGGTAAATATGATGAAGATGGCAAACGCATTAAAGAAGAAACTTGTTGCGATGACTGTCTACATATGGCAGAAGGTTTAGAGCACGAAGATGTTCTTATCATCGAAGCCGGCGAAAAGAAAAATGTAACATTAAACAAACCACAACGTGGTGGTACTAAAAAGTTTTATGTTTATGTAAAAAATGACAAAGGCAACATCGTTAAAGTTTCGTTTGGTGATCCTAATATGGAAATCAAACGAGATGATCCGGGCCGCAGAGCATCATTTAGAGCACGGCACAATTGTGATAATCCAGGACCCAAATGGAAAGCAAGATATTGGTCTTGCCGTCAGTGGCGTGCAGGTTCTAAAGTAGAAGATTAATGGCAAAATCTATATCATTTAGTTTTGGTCGATTTAACCCACCGACTATTGGACATGAAAAACTCATGGATAATACTCGCCGGGCGAATAGAAACTATCGTATCTATGCGAGTCAGTCACAAGATGCAAAGAAGAATCCTTTAAACTTTAGAAGTAAAGTTTCCATAATGAAAGCTATGTTTCCTGTTCATGCACGAAACATATCTACAGATAAAGTAGCAACGGCCATAGATGTTATGGTCAATCTATACAAAGAAAAGTACACCGATGTGGTGATGGTAGTAGGTTCAGACCGTGTTGATGAGTTTGAGAAACTACTAAACGCTTACAATGGAAAGAAGGCAAGACATGGGTACTACAAGTTCAAAAGTATCCGAGTCATAAGTGCTGGTGAAAGAGACCCAGATGCCGAAGGTGTGTCTGGTATGTCAGCATCTAAGATGAGAAAGGCTGCCCAAGACAACGACTACATATCTTTTCAGAGGGGTCTACCCAAAAAGTTCAAACAAGGACAGACAGTATTCAAAACCTTACAGAAGGCAATGAGTGTAAAATCTTTAAAGGAATTTATTGAATTCAGAGAATCATTTACAAATTGGGAACACAAAGAACCTGTCGAGTATTCTAAAAAGTTAATTGCAACATTTGGTCAACCTGATGAGTTGACAGATCATCAATGTACTTGGTACAACATCGACGGTTTCAAAAGAGTGGTTGTAAAAGACGAATACATTCTACACGGTTCGCCAAAACCCCATTACGATTTTGTATATAGTTATGTTGATCTTAAAGTATCAACTGAACTTGCAACCAAACTTGCAGAGTCTAGCGAAAGTATTTTTGTAGATTTTCTAAAAGGTGAAGTTGGTGCCCGATGTGGTACTCTTTCTGCTAATGCTACTACTCTTAACTATGTTATGGATGTTGTGTATGGCAGAGTAAAACCTTCTTTAGAAGAATATGAAAAACGTATACTAAGTATCAAATCCGGCGAAGGTCCGGATTGGTGGGAGAATACTATGAACGAATCTCGTATGGCTAGTAATGTTTATGCAGTTGCTATAAAAGACCCAAAAGGATGGAAGATAGTATTTAAAGGTAACAAACGTGACCAGAGTGCAGAGATAAAAAAACTACAGAAGTCTGGTAAAAAGATCCGAAAAGATTTTATGGGGTATAAGACTAGACAACCAGTTGGTAGCATTGTAGAGTCATTAGAAAAAGATAAAAAGAATCAGGACAAAGATCCTGTTGGTCGTCAACATGATGAAGCCTGTTGGGATACTCATAAACAAGTTGGCACTAAAAAGAAGGGTAACAAGATTGTTCCAAATTGTGTGCCTAAAAATGAAAGTCTAGAAAATGAAATAGATGAAAACTTTTTTAAACTTTTATTGCCAAAACAACTTACATCCACACAGAAAAAAATATATAAAAAAGAGTATGATGCTGCCGCAAAGATGTATCAACAGTTCATAAAACGCGGTGATAAATCGGGTGTTGCCCTTCATAGAGCGGCAAGTTCCTTCAAGCACGTATCAGATCGCGGTCTCCAACAGTTCTTAAAACGATAAATAGTATTACAATAACGAATTATATTATGCCGAGTAGGTGAAGTAAACCGAAAAGAGAGGAAATACTAATGTCGGATCCAACAAAACTATTTAAGCCATATCGCACAGGTGCTGAACCAAGCTCAGATGCCGACAAGGCTAATGTACACATGACCCATCAGGGATGGGTAAGAAAGATTGTCGCAGGCAGCCCTTGGGGCGGTAGTGATGACGTAAATGCTGACCCAGAAGTTCTAGTCGCATTTCGTGGCGCTGCTGTACAAGGATGGTTCTCATATGTTTACTGGAATGCCAGTACATATAGTGCTGCTGGTCACCCTGCTATCGAAGTTCACGTTCACTTCAGTGAGAACGTAACAATTTCAGGTACACCATTCATCACGATTACAAATAACCAAGCAGGTAGTGGTACATTGGCATCTATCAATGCTGCATACACCGCATCTGGTAGTGGTACTAACTGGAAACGATTTATCACAGCTGACCCATCAGTCAACCAGTTCAAAGTGAATGATGTTCTATTCATCGGTGCAAACGCAATTGACCTAAACGGTGGTACTATCACTGATACATCGGCCGCTACTACTACCAATACAATCATCACTGCTGCATCTGATGTTGGTTATCAAGGCACATCACACCAAAATGGTAACTTGAATGCTGCTGGTGGAACAACTGGCGACTTGTCAAGACTTAAAGTAACAACATAATGAATTTAACGTGATCTATGTATATGCATAGAGTAGAATTCCCGAAGGGGTTTATATAGGAGAAAAGTAAATGGCAGATAAGAAAATTACGGCTTTGACCGATTTGGGAACAGGTATCGCTGCTGCGGATTTGTTTCATGTAATTGATGACCCAACAGGCACACCTGTAAACAAGAAGATTAGCGCAGCTAATGTGTTCAATAATGTTCCTTCTTGGTTAGGACTTGCTGATACAGCACAGGCACTAACAACAGCTGGTGCTGTTACTGTTACAGAATCCATCACCAACTTGACACTAGCAGGTACAGCACAGGCACTAACCCTTGCTGACGGCGCTCAGGGTCAGATCAAGATCATCACTTGTATTGATGGTTCTGGTGCTGGTACGATGACATTGACACCAGCCAATCTTGCTGGTGGTACAACAATTGCATGGACTCAGGGCAGTACCGGTTCAACACTAACACCTGCTACAGGTGCAATGGGTGTTGGTACTGGTTCCACATGGGTCGGTATCTTCAATAACAGTAAGTGGCATACACTAGCAGCAATTGGAGTAACTATTGCTTAATAAGTAGTATAATTATATTATGATAACAATTGAAAAACTAAGTGAAAGACACGAAACTATATCAGAAGATATTAGAAAGGTTGAGGAAACAACCGCAAACTTGGACGCACAGAGGTCACAGTTACAAGCTAACCTCTATGCGCTCCAAGGTGCTCTTCAACAAGTCGAATATTTTTTAAAAGAGTGTGAAGAAAAAGAATCTAAGAGTGAGGATAAATCAAAATGAGTGAAGAAGTAATACGATATGGTGCTGGTGGTAAACCATATAAAGGAAAAGTTGGTCCTCAAAGTACAGATGTAGAACCAACACCTGACGATGAACCAGCAGCTGAAGAACCAAAAGTAGAAATGTCTTTTGAAGAAGATGATACTCCGGTTACTGATGCAGAACTAAAAGAAAAAACTAAGAAGGGCGGAAAGTAAAATGAAATCTTATAAAGAGTTTATGTCTGAGGACGCTCCAGGATCAAAGGTTGGAAATTCTATTTCGATTAACCAACATGGCGGTTCAGATCCTTACGACATTCAAAACGATGATGTATTAAAAAGAGTAAATGCTTTTGTTGGTTCTATTGCGGATAGGGAGTATCTTATTCCTGAAAATGCAGTAAATCAATTGCAAGGATTTTTGGAGAGAATTGGACTATGTTTCGATATGCCCGAAGAACTTCCAGAATCTGGTAATCTAAGCCTGCCACTAAAACGATATGGTGGCGTATTTGGTAAGAGTGTAGATACACCCTTTGATGAATTTGATAGTGAGGAAGGCATTGATAAAAGTTTAAACATTCAGGTAGAGAACCTAAGGAATAATTCTTTTAAAGTATATGCAAAAATAGCATAAATGTTTGAAAAAATAACTGCGGCAAACTGGACTATGTTTGCTATGAAACATTATGATAATCCGCAAGCGGATGGTGAAGAGGAATTTCAAGACGACCTCAAGAGGTTTAAATATCTCAAGAGGTTGTTGAAGAAATATCACGAAGGCGGCGAGTTGAAAGAGAGATTAATATTGAATCACATTATAGTTTTATCTAATGTTTTTGGTGTTGAAGCCTCAACAACTTTGCTGTTGTTTAAAATAGAACCAGAGTATTGGTCGGAGTTAAAAACATTTTTAGCCTATCTAAACATGATATCTTGGAATGAACCAGCCTTATCAACTACGCCTAGGGACAAGTATGTATGGAACACTTTACAAAGTATATAGACGATAAACATAAATTATTAGCAGAAGGTCGAGCTATAGACTTGTTTGTTGCATATCGCTTTCTGAGAATTCTTACAACACCTTGGAAAGACCAAGATGCATTTAAGTTGGGCATTATTGATGACAACGGCAAACTGCTAAGAAAGGCAAACACACTAACAACTGATGAAGAGAAGAAGTCTTTTACACTTCTTCATCGGTTAGTGTTTAATCTAAAAAGAATTTTAAACAAAGTTCCTGGTGTGAGAACTAAAATAGGAACATATGCTACTGCCTTGTTCCTACTCAAACAGAGTGTAATTACTGACGCCGAAGAATCAGAAATGATTGAAAAAACATTTACTAATTGGTTAATAGATAATGGATATGCAGAGAGTGATGATTTGGAAGAATCAGTTATCGGCATTGGTGAAACTTTACCAAAAGGTAGATACAGACTAAACCAAGATATATTTACGGATAAGTCGGAGATTAAAGGAAGTAAAGGTGATATTGTAGTTGCTTTCTCCGAGATATCTCCCACAGATGAAGTGCTTGGACAGAGTATTTTCAAAGTAGTTCACCAGAGATCAAAAGAAGAAATTTATGTATCTCTTGAGGATTTAGATGATGCCTAAAAAAGACGATATTATAAATAGTAAAGAAATTCAAGACAAGGTTGATAGACGAGATCATGTTTGGACAGTTTGGTCACAGGGACCAGATAAAGCAAAAGAAACTTCAAGAAAGTTCAAACAACCTACACCGGGTCAAGTAAGGGACTATAAACATTTCGTGAGTAACAGAAGGTTTCAAAGATTTGAACAAGTTGAGTCCGTTCAACAAGAAGATGCACCAGTTAATTCTGTTGCTGGTGGTGGCGTTGACATGGCTCCAAATGCAAAGGGCACTAAGGTCTTTATCAAACGAAAAAAATTAGACGGCCGAACTAAAGAATATAGAGAAGCTAATAAACGCATCAGCGACAGAAAAGAAAAAATTCAAATGAAAAAAATACAAAAACAACTTAGTCAATTTGGCGTTGTTTCAAGTCCTTATACGGAAGAAACAGAAAATAACAGATATCTCGAAACAAAAGGTGGTAGTATCGAAGATGCAATCATAAAGGCATTGACCACTTTTGAAAATCCAAACGACGAAAGGGAAACTCTTACACTTCCTAAGAAAGAAGAAGAAGTAGAAGAAGGTTTCGGTAAGTTGAAAGATGCCAGTAAGAACTTGGCAAAGATGCACAAGGCAATGGGCATAAAGAAAGATAAGACAACCACAAAGAAAACTGCACAAGGTGGCACAGTTCAGAAAACAACTTACAAGAAGGCCAACGAAGAAAAGAAGAGTGGTTATCTTGAACCTAACATGAAGAAACGTCAGGATAACAACGAGAAGGCCAGAAAAGATATGAAGAAGATGGCACCTCCTATGAAGAATCCTCATCTTGAAGAAGTAGAGATTGACGAACTCAGTAACACAACAATGTCAAATTATGCACAGAAGGCATCTGCATCTCAAGCATCGGCTGAAAAGAAGGGCGATTACAAGACAGCAGACAAAAGAATCTCTGGCAAGTTACGAGCAACTCGTAGACAGTTTAGTAATGACACAAACAGAATACTAAAAGGTCTAAAGAAAGAATCAAAAGAAACAGAGAACGGCGAAAGAGATGCCGGTTCAGACAAATATACAAACTACACAAAAGAAATGACTCCTGGTCAGGGTATCACTAATGATGATGCTAAGAAGGCTGATGTCAGAAAGAAAAAGGAACAGGCTGCACAACAGCAACAACTTAATGTGGACGAGAACATGGAAAAATATCTTAAAACAAAACCTATGAGTTTAGAATCTGCCGTTTTAGAAGCTTTAGTGGGCGAAAAACATAATCCGGATCATTATAATAAACAGACCACAACACAAGTTGGATCTAAACAAAAAATAAAACCATCTTATAATACCAAAACACATAAGATGGTAACAAAGCCTGGTGGTGGAGTTAGTATTGTGCCAAAGTCAACACCCGGAACTGCTGCTGAATCTACTCAAGTCAAACATGAGAAAGGTGACAAACACGACGAGGTGCCTGAAAAGAGAGCGGGTGAATCTGATAAAGATCATAAAGAACGCACGGCCGGCCGTGTGTCTTTCAAACAACATAGACGATCACTAGATGCTGTTAACCCCGATGAGTTGAAGGGCAAACATAAAGATCGCGATGACAAAGACATTGATAATGATGGTGATGTTGATGGTTCAGATAAGTTTCTGCATCGTCGGCGTCAAGCCATTGCTTCTAAGCAAAGGAAAGAAGAAGTGAAGATTGATGAACTATCCAAAAAGACATTGGGTTCTTATGTGAAGAAAGCATCTGTTGATAAGAGTAATGCTACATTAGATTTGGGTATCTCACAAGGTCCTAAACAGACACGGGCTGATGTTACTAAACACGCCGGTAAAGCAATCAAACGACAGAAGGGTATTGATAAGGCTGTTGATAAGTTGTCTAAAGAAGAAGTGGAAGAGGCAAGAGGTGCACCTTCACCTAAAAACATACAAGGCCCTGCTCGCCGATATAGTTCTCCTTTAGATAGTCCAAACGCAATAGCAGCAAGAGAAAAGTTGCGAAAGGTTATGAAGGGTATTAAGAAGAAAGACCCAGATCATCCTGCCGTACAGAATATTAAAGATAAATAAGTTATATAATTGAGGATATATTATGATACAAGTTGTATTAATATTAGTTGCGTTGATGGGTGTAGGTGGATTTGGAGCTTATAGTTGGATTACAAATTTGCAGGCTGAGAATCAAGTTCTTCAGATTAATCAGGAGAAACTTGAAGGTGCTGTTAAATCACAAAGTGGTGTTATTGCTAATCAACGAGCTGAGGCAATTGCAATTCAAAGTGCAAATGCTAATTTGAGAGAACAAAAAAAGAAACTTGAAAAGGATTCAAAGAATCTTGCCAATAAACTTGGCAGACATGAACTTGACATTCTCGCACAGAACAAACCAGGTCTCGTTGACAGAATTATCAACAAAGCATCTGCTGCCGAACTAAGATGTTTTGAACTTGCTACGGGTGCAGAACATACAGAAAAAGAATTGGCGGCAACAAAGAAATCCCAAAGCAATAGTGAATGTCCGGAATTGGCTAACCCCAATTTAGGTAAGGAGATTATAGAATGAAAAAATTGATTGCATTATTGATTGCTGTTGCGTTTTTAACTGGGTGTAGTATTACCCCAAAGACCAAACAGATAGTAGTAGAAAGTGTACCAGTAGATAAGTTATCTCTTGGTATACCAAACCCAGAAGCATTAGAACTGCGAGAAGTAAATTGGGTAATAGTAACTGAAGCCAATATTAATGAAGTTTGGAAAATGTTACAGGATGATAACGAGGGTGTTGCATTGTTTGCTCTTCGACATGGTGATTATGAGAGATTGGCTCTTAACATAAAAGATATTCGTGCTCAAATAGGAGAGTATGTCATTATCTTAAATCAATATCGGGAGTATTACGAGGGTGACAAAGAATAAAGTTTGGTCTGGTAAATTAGATTGTACGTTCCATGGCAAAATGCATTGGGAACTAAACAAAGAGATGTGGTTTCTATCTAAAGAAGCTAACACACATCACCAAACTTGGAAAGAACTGGGTGTAAAAATTACTACACCCAAATCACCAGAAGGATATTCTAAGGTATATGCACCTAAAGGTTTTGATACTGACCTTGCATCTATACCTAGATTTGGTTGGGTTGCTGTAGCACCTTGGGATGTTGCACGACCCGCAATCATACATGATGTATTGTATGGTGCATTGAGAACTGCACTAAAAAATAAAACACACGATGAGAAGTTTGTAAACGAATTGCGAGCTGCTGCTGATCGTGTATTCTTAGAGGGTATGGGACAAGTTGAACCCCCAGTAAAAATGTGGAAAGCAAAACCATGTTACTGGTCTGTACGACCTTTTGGTCGATTCGCAATTCGTAAATCGGGCATGGTCCAGTCCTGATGTATTTGTTTGCTTGGATGCTGATTAGAACTATTCTATTCAGTATAATAGGAAATACAGTTTATAAATGGTTTAGTAAAACCAAAATGGGCAAGTGGTTTGATAACAAAATGGAAAATATTATGAGTACCGTGACTAGTAAAGTTGAACATTTGGAGATTAAAGATGACAACGAAAATGGTAGCAGTGCTCCTAGGAAGTCTAATAAGCTTTAGTGTATTAGCTTACGATACAAACTTTTCACTACACGGATCTCGTGCTAGTTTTCTAATGATGGATAGTAAGTGGATGACACTTAACTATCTGCACCCTGACGCCAATAAGGTCGGCATGAGAAATGCCGCAAAGGCCAATGGTGATACTCACATATACATCTACACCAGAAATGCTGGAGACAATGGCGTTGGCTTTAATCTCGGCAATATTAGTCCCCAACCAGATTGGGAAACAAGACTAGATGAACTCAACAACATGGGACTCAAACCCGTTCTGTGGTTGACACCAGATGATAGTCCTTCTATTGTAAATCAATCTATGGATGCCCAGAAGGCACACTTCACCAATATGGTCAATAGATTTGACAGTAGGGTTACTGGGTATGTTACTTGTTTAGAATGTGATGAGTATTGGTCTGCTGCACAAGTGCAAACTTTAGTTGCACATCTAAAAAGTAAAACTGATAAACCTGTTGGTGTTCACTTAACTCCTGGTATGAAAAAGGAATATTTTGTAAACGCCGATTATGTATTTTTACAAACTGGTTTTAATGTCTCGGCAGAACAAGTTAAGGCTATGGTTACCAATGCCATTGCTGTTACGGGTAAACCTGTAGTAGCATCAGAGTATCATAAAGAAAATAGGTCTGCTACTGCTAGAGCTCTTGGTGATGCTGCTTGTGCGGCAGGTGCAGTAGGAACAGGCAATGGTCGAAGTGTCACATTCTGCGGATACGAAGCACCACCAGAAGAAAAAGATAACAAAGATACAGAGATAGCAATTGCCGTTGTTGGTATTGCACTTCTGGCCTGGAGTGCCTACTATCTACATACTAACTATGAGTTTGAGTTGAAGTTTGATGCTACAGATAACTACCAAACTTATGGAACTAAAAAGACATTTAGTCTTTTTGAAAACAAAAATAAAACATTAAATTTTGATATGGAACTATCTCATACTACAACAAGAGGTTATGATGATAGCAAGTTGTTTTTTGGTTTCTCGGGCACCTTTTAATAACTATAAAATATAAATAGTTCTGTGAAAAATATATTTACAGAACACCCCAAAAGTGTAGGTGAGACATATACTGAACATATGTCATTAGCATTTAGATTTGCTATCACCTTTTTATTATTATTTTTTATTGCATTTATTCATGCTATATTACCTTTTCTGTTCAAAAGAACAGCAAGTGACATTGTTCGCGAAATGAACGAAGATATGAAAGGGAGAAATACGGATGAATAATGCATGGAACAAACTACAAATTCCCTTGCTCAATTTCTTGAGTTAGGATTCGCTGCCGCGGGAACGCTCGCCGGTGGTTTCTTCATTGTACTTTTATTAAAGTATATTCTTGAGTCTGTCGTAGGACAGGCTAATTCCTTACATGGT
>MDTG01376103.1_pt1 | contig 10974 bp, 8 predicted proteins | sample 811421 | NCBI WGS metagenome assembly MDTG01 (sample SAMN05326645, study PRJNA326480) | marine metagenome | isolation source: seawater | place: Pacific Ocean: South East | collected 2011 | reverse complement strand
CTGAACTTGTGTCTATAACACTTATTTCTTCCTCGTCGTCGTCAGGTGTGTCATACTGTAGAGATTCCTCGCCTATATTGTCTCCAAATATGCCGGTTTCTTTAGGTTCTTCAACTACTGATTCATCTCCAGAACTTAAAATTTCTAATGAGTCGCTTCTCATAACTTCAGATTTATCACATAAGTGCTTTTCAGCTTTATCAATATCTCCTAACTCATAACCCATAGCCTGAAATAATTGATAAAAATCAATATTCATATCAGAACAATCTTCATCAACCGCCATACCATCACTTATTCTATAGTAAAATTCATCACTTTGATCTATCACTGATACAGATACTTTTAAAACACTAGTGCTATGAGCTTTTTTTAATAATTTAAATCCATGTTCATCAGTATTATTTAATAATTCTAGTCTAAGTAAAAAATCTATTTGTTTATTGTAATCCTTTAAATTTAGAAGTTCTCCAGTATCATTTATAAAAATTTCCATAGTTTCTGCGTTTAATGTGCATATAGGCGCACCTGGTAAAAAAGCACCAAAAGTTAAATTTCTAACTTCTTTTTTATCCTTTTTATTTTTTCTTTCAATCCCACCTTCTCTATATTTATTCCAATATATCTCTACAAGATTATTATTTTTTAAACTTCCTTTAACATCTCCATCTAATCTTTTTCTTTCATTATAAACTTCTCTAAAATGAGTACTGTAAAGTTTGTCATCTTGACCTGATAGTCTGGGTCCATAAATACTTTCTTCACTATCACCGTCTTTTCTATAAGTAGAACCTTTAGACGTGTATTTATCCGTTATGTTTTCATTATGGACTACAAATTCATCACCTTCAGGAAACGAATCAACACCTTCCATATCAAATGTTCTAGGCCCTTCTTCAAGCATATATTTTATCGAACCTGGTGTTCCAGGCTCTAGTGTCTTTTCAGGTTTTTTTTGATACATCATGTCGAACAATTTTGCCCTAAATCTGCCTATAGCAGATTTAGCTCTACCTTCATAATACTCATTAAATCTTTTGATTGCTTGTTCTTTTGTAATCGAACCATCTCTATTACCTCCAAAAATAATATCAGTCATACTATTATTATATTAATATATTAATTTTCTAAAATACTTTCACTTTTTCTCATTATGTAACGTAGTTTATCAAGTGTCATAGTTTTACCACGTTTTTTCGAATAATTATATGAAAACAATACTGTAATTGCTATTAAAAATAAAAAAATCATTAGTAATGTGCCATTAAAAATAAATGTATTGTTTTTAAAAATAATCTTTTCAGCTTCAGAATTTAATTTTTGTATATCTACTAAAGTTGGATTCATATTTATATAAGGATTATAAAATAAGATATAGTAAAATGCTCAAAAAACTTAGAATATTATCTTCTAATATTCCTAATGAATATAACGAAGGTTTTATTATTGATTACAAAAAAAACAAGATAGTTAACATATCAAAAAACTATTCAATTCGTATTCCATTTAAGATAATCAAAAGTGAAATCTTTAGTTTTGAGTTACTTATTGAAAATTCTAGTGTTAATCTAAATTTTATAATAGACACTCAATTCATAAAAAATAATATATATGAATTAGAATATATAAAAAACAAAAATTACATATTTTCAATATTAAAGTGTGCATTTAAAAATCTACCAAAAAATAATAGTATTAATAGATTTTATGATATAAAAGACATTATATCAAAAAAAGCAAATTATATTTTAAGAGATAATATCATCAAGCTAGATAATTTATACTTTAATTTAGAGATGGAATCAATATTTACAGAAAATAATAATAGTTTAGTATATCTTAAACCTAAAATTTATCTATTATTTGGAACAATTTATAATTATAACAAACCCAAAGACTATAAATTATGTATAATTGATGATAAATATAAACTTGACAAAAGTAATTTAATCATATCGTTTGATAATTTTGAGTCAATTAGTTGTGAAGATATAAATATATCATCAACTATAGGAGTATGTAAGGAGTTCTTTATGTCTAATGAATATACTAAAAAATATAAAGATTATCACAATAATTATAGGTGTTGTCATGCATTTCAAAATTTTAAGACACACTTTAGTAAATCAAATCCAAAACTAAATTACAATCTAGAAATATTAGATAATATCATATTTATCATTAACAATATCTCCAAAAAACAACTCACTAAACATCCTTTAATTAATAGTGATAATCATATTATAATAATTTCAAAAAAAATAAATAACGATGAAATCAAAAACAGCTACAAATTATTAAATCATAAATATAAAAGTTCTAATGTTAACACTGATATAATTATGAATAATCAATTATACTTTGACAGAAATAAATACCTATTGTCTAAACTTTATAGCAATGATAACACTATAATTAATACCAAATATTTCTTTAACGAGTGTGAATTTATCTCTAGTAATTTTTCGGTATTTGAGCATTATATATCACAAGAATGTCCTATTACACGAGAAAAAATTGGTAAAAGTTCATATATAAAATTTGGATGTGGTCATTGTTTTTCATATGATGGATTTGATCAATATCTATTAAAAACAAGAAAATGTCCATACTGCAACGCAGATATTAAATCATATGATATAAATTTTTATAAAAGAAACGTGATGAATTTAATATTAGAAAATTATGAAATAGATAATAATGATATATACTTATTCTATAAAAATTCAAATAAATTTATAGATTTTATGTCAAACTACTGTATTTCATATAAAATTGAGGATGAACTTATTAATCTTGAATTAGAACCAAATAGTATATTAGTTTTAGATATCAATTTATCGGAGTATGATTTTACTAATTTATCAATAACAAATCTTAATGTTATGAATACTATAAAGCTTATAAAGTTAGATTTTTATTATTAGTAGCATTTATTTTTTATTATATTATATTAAATGGCAAACAGTTTAGCTAAATACATTCCTTATTCAATACTGTATACAACTATGATTGTATTTCTAGTTGATTATATTTTTTTAACTAACCTACCTACACCTTTACCTAATTTATTTATGTTTTTGATTTATTCAACAATATTTTTCTCTATATTTAGTTTTATAATGTCTAGAAATGCGTCACTTAATAAATGTGATAAAGTAAACAAAAAAAGATCTACATATCATGCTTTAAAATCAACTATAGCAATAGCCATAACTTATGTATGTGTTTATATGTTTAATAGTTTCAGATTCCCATTCAACGAATTAATAGGTCAGGGTGATCTAGGTAATGCTGTAGCTGAGACATTTTATATAAGTCTTGTGTTATCATTGATGACTATACAAAATTCATATGATTCTGCTGAATTAACATGTGCTATTAAACCTTGGGAGATTAAAGAAAACTTAAAAAAGTTGGATGTTTATCTTGATAAAAAATATTCAAAAAAGAAGGAGAAGAAGATATTAGTTAAAGATTAAAATTCATATAAAATTTTTTTATGAATCTTATTTTAATGAGTGGTATAAACCTAATAATAATAATGTTATGAGTATAAATGTTGATGGTCTTAATATTCTACTAACACGTTTATTTATAATTGACTCTTTATTATAATAGCGAACTTGAACTTTATCATTAAATGTGACAGTTTTTCTTTTTGCCATCTATTATTTATAAACAAATTATTTTTTATGTTTGTCGTAATATTGCTTACACCAAAAAATTTCACCTTTTCCAGATATTGTATCTAGATGATATATTCTTCCTACAAGATCGTTATATTTATCATCATCTTCATATAAATTACCAAAGATACCTAATAAATAGTTTCTATCAATATTATCTGGACCTTTAAGTTGAATTACTGATAGTTCTTTGTTTCTATCGAGAGGTTCAAATTCAATTTTATTATCAACAATAGGTTCTCTGAATATTTTATTATTAAGAACAAGTCCATTTTCTAAGATTATATTCTTAGTTATTTTTTCATTTATTAAACTAGATATTGTATCTTTTTCATAATTTAACTCAAAAACATTATCGAAAAAAATCATATTTTGAAACGGAAGTTTTGATTTTTTATATATCATGTATTGATGAATGTTAGGTATAAATAAAATCATAACTAATGTTTTTCGCTCTTCTAATAAATCTGATAGTATAAGTGATTGATTAGAATCACTTGAAGATACAATAGATGGTATTATAAATAAAATATTCAAATTTAATATTTTAGAAATTACATTAGCAAATTTGTTAAAAAAATTGAATGCTTTTTGTATAGATACATCCTCTAATATTGACACTGGAGGTTTGCCTTTTTTTATATATTTGGGATTAGGTATTAATCCGCTAATATATGAATCAATATCTGTTTCACTAAATGGTCTTAATAAATCAATCAAAGATGTTTTATCTAGTTTAGAATATCCTTCGGTAAGCATCATATTGATTGAACTTAAAAGATCTTTTTGAGTAGCCTCATTTCGTCTATTAATTGAGGTTCTTACAAGAATTAAACCTTCTCCTTGATCACTTAAAAATTTATAATTATCGTGACCTGTATATATAAATGCTAATTTTTCAGGAGTTATAGGTTTATTAATTCCTTGTCTATAAAATTTAACATTATCATTAAAAGTGTAGTATTTGCTAAAGTATTTAGTTAAAGCAAGTTGTTGTGCCAGTAGATTTAAATTAAGATTTGAAACAGTATATTTTTGTTTTTCTGAGTCATCTATTTTTTTATGAAGTTTCTCAACTAAAGATTCTGAGGTAATAATATTATTTGAAATAAATTCTAAAGTCTTTTTACTCATCTTATTATATATTTACAAGAAATTGTTTTTTCTCAACCACATTATCTCAAATATATAAAATAATATAAATGCCAGAAATACTAATACAAGTTGATAACTAAAAACAGTTTTACCATAACCTAGACCAAATTTTTTGACTTTATCATTATCAAACATAAGCTCAGGCTTAAGATAGTATAATCCTATACTAATTGATATGTATATAAATATTAGGTATTTAATTCCATTTCTAACTTCAAACATTTATATTTAAAAGAGATTATTTTTTATAATATTATAATAATGATTATCTATTTTATAATTATACTACTAATAATTTTATATTCATCCTATAAATCTGAAAATTTTAATAATTATAAATCAATAGTGGTTACTCCTAATAAATTAGTATATCAACCACAGACTATTAATGTTAATAATACATTAATTTCACAATACATAGGTGATTTCTTAACACAAAAATTTCCTATTATAAAAAAAACATATAATATTTCTAATTATAATATCATAAATATAAAAAATGGTATCACGGTTACAACTTTATATGATTTTTTAAAATATACAGAAAATAATCAACATAATCTAAAATTTATTATGCATCTTTTCAATCAAAAACTAACAATAATTTCAAAAGATAAAAATTATAGATATATAAGTGATCTTAAAGATAGAGATATATATGTTTATTCTAAAAATTCTTCTGAATTTTACATAATGAATATCCTTAAAAACTACTATAAGTTTAATTTGAAGATTATATATGGAGATAAATATATTAATGATTTAATATCAGTTTTAAATAATGACACTAAGATTCAAAATATTGCTATTTTTACAACTCATCCTAACCAAAAAATAGTTAATTTGATAAATAGATATAATTATAGTATGCTAGAAATAGATAATATAGATATGACCTATTTAAGAAATTTAATAACTAATTTTAAGACTGATTCTATTGATAGTAGTATTTACTACAAATATAGAACAGATATGATTGACACAATCTTGAATCCTCTAGTTTTAATATGTAGCGAAAATATAGATCCCCTTTTTATTGAAAATCTCATGGCATTTATTTATAAAAATTTTATGCTAGTAAAGAAAACTGACGATAATAGACTTAGTCAAATTATAAAATATTTTAACCTTTATGATTTGTTTTCCTCCGAAAATAATTATTATGAATTACACAGTGGTATAATAAATTTTTACAAAAAATACGGATATATTTCTAATAAAGATTTGAATATATGTAGAAAATTAGTTTCAATTAAATCATGTTCTGAAACTGATGTAAGACTTAATCCTTATAGATTACTATGAGAATATGTAGTTAGGTCTAATTAAATTGGGATAAAGTTTCTTATTTTTTTGAGATATACAGCATGTTCCATTTAATTTAATACCATTACTTGTTTTACAATCACCGCATATCGCATTCTCAAGATTAAGATATTTTCGAGGTGAAATTCTATCTACTCCTATAGGAAACTCACATTGTCCCTTATTACAACCACCATTTTTACTTCCATAATAATAGAAAGGGCATTCTCTATCATCGCTACATGCTTTATCCCAAACACCTCTTACATTACTATTATCAATTTTTTCACATTCAATCTTATTCAGTGCCTTTTTACCATAACAGAAATATGAAAATTTATCTATGTTTTTGAATTTATTTTTAGGTTTTAAGTTTGTTTCTAATGAACTGTAAAGGTGCGTTTTAGGTAACTCATACTTTCCATATAGGGGACTTCCAAGTATATTCAAATTATTATGATTAACATCGGATTCTTCGAGTTCATTTTCTTCAACTATCTTTTTATATTCAATACCACCTAATTTAAGTTTGATTACATCAAAATTATTATTATTAATAACTATATACTCAATCATAAATTTTTTAGTTCCATTTATCATCTCGAACAATTGTTGTCCTTCAACTACTAGGCTTTTATCAGTAATACCTAATCTTTTGATTCTATAGCCATTAAATTTTAAATCACAATTATTATTACATAACTTGCCATATTGCGATGTAATTTCTACAGATATTTTTTGTAAAAGAGTTTCAGCAAGTTTCTTATTAATTGAATCTAAAAGTGATTTATCATAAACTTTTCCTGTAAAACCTTTTTTATAATCATACCTAGAATGAGGATGCTCAATAATATCTTTATCATGGGTTGTTATCTTAATTTTAAGCAATGCTTTATTTATAACATCTCTATTAATTATACTATCAATATTATTCTTACTATTAAAATTAGAATTATCTACAATTATCATTCTAAAGGGTCTAAAGATTTTATTTGTGTAATATAAATTTCTATTACATGTAAAGTTTTCTGAAAATCTTATTGAAAATATTGATATTAAGAATATTAATACTATAAGATACATCATTTTATAATATTAACACATTTTATTCATCATCTCCTCCGTATAAATTTACCATTTCATCATTTCCATGAATACCTATTCCTAATTGGGTATCATCATATTGATCACCCATAGCTAAATCTGACATCATTTGTTGTTCAGCTTCTTCATCAGTAATCCCAAGATTTAATCTTGAATCTTCAGCCATATCATTTCCCTGCATTACCAACTCATTAATTTCTACATCTTCATCAGCATAGCCTTCAAATATGGTTCCAATATTAAATCTTCTAAATAATTTTTGAGTATTCTGCATGTCTGTGGACATTCTATCAAATGCTGCTTTTCTGTTTATATTTTCTCTTGCTCGTTTAGTTTTTATTGTAAGAATAATATCTTCATCTTTTCTGTTGACAAAAAATAGATAATTAGCTATTTCATCAAGAACAATTGTTCTCATTTGGAATAATAAAGAATTAGTGTCGCTTTCGTAATCCTCAAAAATACTTAAAAGATAAAATATTATTAGATCATGAATATATAGTCTAATTACAGCAGGTATAAGCATACTGGCATTTGTGATATTACCATTATTATTGATCTCTTTATTGAGAGATAATAATTTTCTTAGTAAATCAATTGAATCTGAGGTGTCAGGAAGCATAGATATGAATTCAATATCATCACCTTCTTGTTGTTTTTTAATAATTAATTCAGAAAGATTATTTAGATTTTCTAATTTTTCTTTATAAAATGTTGTTCCATAAAAAAATAAATTATCCTCTTTATTATCTAGTTTAACATGTAATTTCATATCTGGTTTACCTTGAGGATTAATATGTAAATGTTTTATCTTATTTATAAATCCTAATACTATAGTGAGAATGTTCGTAAAAATATTTATATCAGAGTTATATTTATTTATACTTGTTAGCATATTTTTAAACTGAATTTGATTTTGTATTCTAGACTTATCAGAGTTAGAAATTTTAATAAATTTTTCAGAAGATAAGCTTATTTCATTGTAAAAATCATCATTGAGTAATGTAATTCCATCTATGTCTATAAGTTTGAAAATAAGTGCGGTTTTTTCATCAGAATTAAGGTAATCTTTTAATTTAATTTTTGTTTTTAAACTTGTTATGTTTGCTAATGAATATGTATTAAGCTCTCTTCTTTTCTTTTCAAGATTTTCTATAAAACTATTAATATTTCCATCAAATTTGACAGCATGTAATCTATTTGATATATTTTCATCAAATTCAAATCCTAATAAAATATCTCTACCTATACTGTTAATATAATTGTTCATAGATTTATTTAGAGATTCTAATATATTATGTTTGAAAGGAACAAGATTATTTATCATAGGATAAGTTTTAGTTTTATCAATAATAGAACTTTTATTAAATTCAGTATTAAGCCTATCAAGTTCTTCGAAAAGTTCTTCATTACTTAGGTGACTATAATTAGTTTCAACACGTTTTTCTATATCGGATTTGAATTGTTTTGAAACTATATCTATTAGAGCATAACCTTTGTGTTTAAGTATCAAGTCTTTTTTTACTGTGTTTATTGATAAATCTACATTTTTTACTACCTTAAAATATTCAATAAATTGAGTTTCAATATCAATATCTGATAAATCAGCATTTTCAGGATCTAGTAGAAATTTAACATATAGTTTATAATCTTCATCCATTAAGATTTTATAATGTCTCTTTTTATATTTATCATCGCCTTCTTCTAATATTGTAATACTATTAATTAGCTTAAGTTGTTTCATCAGATATTTATTAATTTCCTCCTCATTTTTGTATAAATTGCTATTAAATGTCATATATTTTTGAAGATTTCTAGGTTTATGATCTAGTTTTATCATATCAAAAGAATTATTTGCTTCTGTATGGGAAGTCAAAAAATCATCAATTTGTTTCATTTCAATTTCAATATTTTGAATCAAGCTTTTATCACTAGGAAAATTTTCTAAGAAAAAATCTGTATATTTTGAATTTAATTTATCAAAACCTAAACTTGATACATAACTAGATATATTATAAGGAGAATTATCTATATCAATTATAATTCTATTTAGAACCGACATATATAAAAATCCTAATTTAGTGTAAAAGTTGTTTAGTCTATGTTTTATATCTCTGTTATTAGCTATAACTTGATGTTTCTCCATTGACAATTTATTTAAAATCTCTATATTAGGTTGTGGTTGTGTAGATTCTACAAGAAATTCAGCCTGTTTAGATTGAATAATACTTTTATTTAATACATATGACTCAATATTTTGGGTTATGATCGAAGAATTTACTCCTAATGAAGCAGGTGTTTGACTAATATTGGGCTCTAATGGTGGTAAAAATGTAGGCCATGAGTAGTCCTTTATAGATTGATCTGTTGAGATACTTTCAATATTTCTCATCATAATTAAATTATTAATGTAATCAGTATTTTGAACGCCCTCCGTAATTACTTTAAGTTCGGTAAGGTATGATTCATTTATGTCTCTAGTGAATGGCACATCTAAAATATTTCTGAAATATAAGTTAATACTTATAAAAAGCCTCTTTATTTCTGGCTGTGATTTTGTAGCGGTATTCTCCTGGAAAACTCTATTATAAAGTAGAGGAATAGCAAGTTCAGGGTTTTTATATAAATTTTGGACAAAAAAACCCGATTTCTTTTCTCTCCTTTCAGCTCCTAAACTAACTAATCTATATGTAGGCAATGAATAAATTAATACCTGTGATAGATTAACAAGAACATTGTTTAATATCATACCTGCTCTATAACTTTCAAAACTATTTTTTAATTTATACATTAGTTCTTTATATATGATAATTATAGCCTTCTTATTGAATGGATCAGATTTTTTTTGATCCATAAATTCTTTAATAGATTGTTCAAATTCTTGCGAAGTGTTAAATGTATAATTTTCGATAAATTCGTTTAATAATCCTTTAATTATTATTTTAAATTCTTCTATTTTATCTGGAGTTTTTTTCATACTTTTTCTGATTATGGAATCAGAACTTAAAATATCTTTATCAATGAGGTTTTTATTTTTATAAATTGTAGCAAAAAATTGTTGTAAATTTAACATGTTATCACTGACTTTCGTCATTTGCTCCATAATGTAGTTAAAGTCATCTTCTCTCAGAATAATACCTAATTTAGTTACAAGAAGATTAAGTAGATCATATGATGAATTTTTAGTAACAATAAGACTTGGCATGATAAATGAGTTACTATCTTGAGTATCAACTACCTTTTCCCTAAAATTTATAACTTTATTATCTTTGCCAAAACCTTCAAATTCACTATATTTGATATTATCTATAGGTTCACCACAGTTAGCACATATATAATATTCACCACTTTTTTCACCTTTACTCCACTTTTCTCTTAATTCTTTTATTACTTTTTCTCTGGTATTATTATCTTTAAATAACATTTTTTTATAATCAAGATAGTGCTTACAGCAAATAGGAACATCTACTTTTGTAGAATCATAATATATCCATTTAGCACTATATTCATTTGCTTCGTCAGTATCCGCGTGCTTTGGATTATTACTGTATAATAAACCATACTCATTTATAAAATTATGTAACTTCTCTATCTTAAGATCAAAATCCCTTATTTTGTATATATCTTCTAGCAATTGACGTTGTTTTTTGGGTGGATATACTAATTTACTTTCTTTTACTTTTTTAGCGTAATTAAATTTATTTGTAGCATATACCTTTTT
>MDTG01296498.1_pt1 | contig 10974 bp, 9 predicted proteins | sample 811421 | NCBI WGS metagenome assembly MDTG01 (sample SAMN05326645, study PRJNA326480) | marine metagenome | isolation source: seawater | place: Pacific Ocean: South East | collected 2011 | reverse complement strand
GGTTGGTCAGGCATACTTCGGGGACAAAGATGAATCTGACCGTAGAAAAGAAAAGAAAAGAAAAGAAACAAAATGAAAGAAGCACTAGAACTAGCCATTGAGCTAGTGTCGGCCATGCCAGTGAAATATCTAAGCTACATAAAAGGTTTATAACCTATTAGAAAGGAAACAAATGAAAAAGAAAGCAGGGGTTACACGCCCCATCCAGATGGAGTTCGCCCGTATGATGCGGGAGGACAATACAATAACAGATGCTTGTGAGTATCTTCATGAGCATTTCCACTGGCGTGAGCCGGAGAAGCGCGGGACATGGGGTTACTTCGCACACCGCATGGACAGGGTGTTGGTGCATAAGATACCTCAGTTCACTACCTTTGCAGATGGCAACATGAAGCTACCCTTCAAGGCATACAGCAACCTGCCCATTGTCACCTGCCCTGGTGCGGGGGGCTGTAAGAACTACTGCTATAGCTTGAAGGCATGGCGTTATCCGGCAGCCTTCTTCAGGCAGTGCCAGAACCTTTGGCTCCTGCGCCATGAACCCTCGATCCTGCGGGATGAGTTCCTGAAGTTTGATGAAGGGATCACCTTCAGGCTCTATGTGGATGGAGACTTCCATGATCTAGATACCATGAAGTTCTGGTTCGATCTACTTGAAGAGAGGCCGGACATCAAGTGCTATGGATACAGTAAGTCATGGGAACTGTTCCTCCAATGGGACAGTTTAGGCTACAAGTTTCCTGTCAACTACAAACTAAACTTGTCCAATGGATCGACCTATGATCAAGAAATGCGGAAGCAGGTGGAGAAGTTGTCATGCACACGGGGGAACTTCGTGGCTGTTGACATACCAAAGGAAGTAGACGCACCCATAGGCAATCGTACTAATCTTTATCGGAAAGCAGTGCGTGAAGCTGCCAAGCTGGCTGGGTTCGGCAAGACGTTCGTATGCCCTGGTCAGTGTGGAACATGCACCCCGAAGGGTCACGCCTGTGGCCTTGATACATTCTCAGACATCAATATTGCTATTGGTGTCCACTAAACCAAACCAAAGAAAACCAAGACAAAAAATGAAAACGAAAGTAGAAATAAAGAACGTGGTTCACGCCACAAACATGAGTGAAGAAACCAATGCATTCACCGCTGATCTATGGATTGACGGCAAGAAGACAGGGGGCGCAAAGAATGATGGGCGCGGAGGTGAAACTGACTACTGGGCTAATGGCAAAGTAGTAGACAACAAATGGGAGGTTGATGCCGGTGCTTCAGCTAGGCTCAAGAAAGCAGAAGAGGAGGCTCGCAATGATGAGTCTTTGGAGTCCTACTTGCGGTGCTTGGACTACATCATCGATCAGCTAGTGCAGGATGATCTGCACTGGAAGGAGCATCAAAAGGCTGCTCGCGCTTCCAAGGTTGAGTATGTCGATGGTGGTGAGGTCTACCAAGTCAAGCTAAGGAACAGTGGTAAACCCTCGCCAGAGTATCTCACCATGGTGAAGAAGTGCCAGTGGTGGGAAGATCACTTCGTCATGTTGAACGGACTCAGCAAAGAAGAGTTCACTAAGGCTATACGGAAGTGCGAAGAAGATAGAAGGAAGGCATTAACCCACTCTTAAACTGAATACAATATGAGTAACATTGAATATGTAAAATTCGCAGTAGACCGGAGTAATTACTTCAGAGTAAGAAACCATGACCAATTCGTTAAGAAGATGGCGCAAGCCAACATCCAATGGTGGGTCAAGAAAACCGAAGAGGAAGCCCTTTATGCTATAACAGGTGGTCCGCAGAATGGTGGACGCTTTCCTTGGGTGATTAAAGAAGGTAACTCTGAGTTATCCCCATATGATATTAGAGAAACCGTACAGGATGTTTTACACCCTGATGACACCGCCATCTTAGTTGGTGTCCTTATGGATGGTAAAGACTACCTGGATGGATGGGCTTCTGTCATAACACTCAAGCACATAAAGAACATGTCTCTAAGTGAATGGGTATCAACGACTCTTGATAAACTGGGTCGAGTAGCTACTGATTTCAACTACTAGTATTAATTAAAAGCTACTTGAATTACATATAAAATCTAATAATATATAATATAATGTATCTTCGGAGAGAGATAGAGCCGGATGGGCTACCGCTCATCGTAGACGCCATCAAGACTAAAGATGGGGAAGTAAAGGAACTACGGATGTATATCATAACTACGGATGATTACGGAGTTAAGAGGGTTGCAGAAGAGTTCCCTCTTGATCTAATGGACTTTGCACCCCGATCAATAGTCCTCCTTCAGGAGAACAAAGAAGAAAATAATGAAGCTGATAAAGAAGAAGACAACGAGAACAAGTAAACTGGTGGAAGCTGTAGCCTCTGTATCTGGTTACTCTGAAAGAGAAGTGCTGACATCAAGAAAACATAACATAACACCTTGGGCACACTTAGGTATCTACATCGCACGGAAGACAGGAATGACCTACGAAGAAGCTGCTTGGCTTTTTGGCCGGCACTTTACTTCAGGTTGGTTATCCGTGAAGAAAGTAGAGGACAGTCTACAAGACGAAGGAGTCCAAGAATCAATTGATGAGATCATCAACCTGACTACTAAACTAAACAACAATGAAACGTGAACCTCTGCCAGACTACAGAATCTATCTTACTGTGGATCCTAATAAGCCTCGTTTGGTTAATACTGAACATCATGATCTGCGCCCTGTGCGGGGCACAGAGAACCTTGGAGAAGAGAATACAGAAAAGAAAATAATCATCCGTGTCCAAGACAAAGATACGGGGAAACCAAAATAGAAAACATAAAAAGAAAGAAAGTAAATGTATGTGGATAATACCGAAAAACATATCAGACACCTCTCCCTTTGTAGTGGATACGAAGGGATCGGAATTGGACTCAGAAGAGTTCTCCCAAATGTGCGAGAAATCGCTCATGTGGAGATCGAAGCCTTCGCAGCCGCAAACTTGGTTGCGAAGATGGAAGCGGGCCTCTTGGATCCGTGCCCTGTGTTCACGAACCTTAAAGAATTCCCTTTCCGAAAGTTTCGTGGACAAGTGGATATCCTCACTGGAGGCTTCCCATGCCAACCCTTCAGCAACGCTGGAGCGCACAAGTCAACAGAAGACCCAAGACACCTCTTCCCATTCATCCTTGAAGGGATCAAAGAGTGTAGGCCAAGATTTGTTTTCTTGGAAAACGTCGAAGGCATCATCTCCAGCAAAACCGGAGACGGAGAAAGTGTTCTCCAATATGTCCTCCGAAGCTTGGAAGAAGTGGGTTACAGCGCAACGGCAGGATTATTTAGCGCGAGCGAAGTCGGCGCGCCCCATCAACGAAAGCGAGTCTTTATTATGGGGCACTCCAACAGCGATGAGTCGTCCGCGCTCAGAAGCTACGTTGAAGAAATGCTTGGCCTTCAGGAAGAAGCAGGGCAAGACGAGTGTGCCCCTGTATCTGGAGGAACAGGTTATGAAGTGGCCAACCCCGACCTCAAGGGATTGGAAGGGAGCTTACTCAGCGGAGAGCCAAGCCAAGAAGGAACGACGACTGCTACCGGATGTAGTAGCGGGGACATGGCCAACACCAACGACACGGGATTGGAAGGACGGGGGCACCCTGCCTCCGTCGAGGACAACTGTGAGCAGGCAGACATTACCACAGCGTTTGGCTTACCTTGGCCAGCAAGACCAGGCGAAGTCCAGTTCGAGTGGGAAGAACCAAGAGTCGTGGGTAACTCCAACAGCCAGCCAAGCAGAAAAGCCACAGGGACCCAACAGCCAACAGAAGGGGCTACAATCCCAAGTCCGCAAGGAGTCGTGGGCAACCCCAAACACAATGGACAGTCTGCCCCAAAGGTCAGAGGAAGCACTGAGACGACAAGCACAGACAGCCCGAAAGGGGCGGAAGAAGCCGGCGAATCTGCGGGAACAAGTAGACCCAAAGGCAGTGGAGATATACAAGGAGGAGAGCAAGCAATGGCCGACAGCGAGAGTGTCAGATGTCGAGGGCGGGAGGATCAAGACTCAGGAGACAGACAAGGGGTTCAGGAGCCGGAGGGAGAAGAGCGACCAGTGGTTCGGGGCGAAGCTGCGGGATGCGGTGGAGACACACGAAGCGAACTGGGCAACACCACAGACGAGAGACCACAGAAGTGGCGACCCGAAGAGGTGGGAAGACGAGAAGAGGACAAAGAACCTCAACGACCAACAGTCAGTTACGAACGCGAAGCTCAACCCGAATTGGGTGGAACACCTAATGGGTGTCCCCCCGCAGTGGACACAACTGCCAACAGAGTGGATCGACTGAGGATGTTGGGCAACGGTGTTGTCCCTGCTACCGCAGAACGTGCCTTCAGAATCCTCACATCCAGATTGCTCTGATTCCTGTGCCATGATTCGTGTAAAGAGACCCCGTGCCTACTTATACAGGTATGGTGATAATTGGAAGATACAGCACCTAAAGAAACTTGAGTTCCAACACACTTACTCAAGTAGAGAGGAAGCTGAGTATATGGCTAAACACTTCCATGGCTGGCAGTTAACGCGCTATAAGCCATGGGACAACCCAAGAGGAAAATGACACCAGAACAAATATTGAATCCAACAGAGGGGATGGAGAAAGCAACTGAACATTGGTTCTTTACAAAGGATGGCAATGACTATGCCCGTTCATTGTTCCATAGGCATTATTCATATAGACCATACAAGGATGGTAGAAAACCCAAGCTATTCTGTGGCCCTGGGTTTAAGACTGTTCTTGTCATGGAAGGAGGACTTTTTGTATGGAGGAAGTTTAATTCAGGAGATAACCAGCAGGGGATAAACTGTTCAATCTTCAGAAATGAAACACCCACAAGAAGTTCTGATCTAATCCTTGAGGCCGAGCAAGTTGCCCTTGATCGGTGGGGAGCTACAAGATTATACACCTATGTGGCTCCCTTAAAAGTAAAGTCAGACAATCCTGGTTACTGCTTTAAAAAAGCAGGTTGGAAACCTTGTGGAATCACAAAAGTGAACAAGCTACTAATACTAGACAAGCACATAAAGTAATGACACCAGAACAAATACAAGGGATCTTGCAAATCTCAATCCTACCGGCACATGGTATCGCTTTGATACTATGGTGCCTTTACCTAAACAGAAAAGAAAGCAATGACGAAACTAACAAAACCGATAACCCGTGAGGTAAAGCTCAACGGGAAAGAATACTATGTGACCCTTGACCCTGGTAACAGGCAGTCAGTAGTGAGCTTCAAGGAGAAAGGAAAGCGTGGACGCAATGCGCCCTTCTTCCTAATCCCCTTAGAAGACTTATTGGATCAGTTAACTGGGGTGGAGTTGGCCACATCAAATAACAAAGATATAAGCACTGAGGACATGATTAATAAGGTGTCCTCTGAAGAAGAGTTCTACACATCTACTGAAGAGATGGGTGGAGTCCCTCAGAAAATAACTTTATCTGTTAAAGGAAACCGTGATGAATGGGTAGCCAATATTGAGAAATGGTGCTACCTATCTAAATAAATTTGCCTTCATTGGCTGTCTTGGACATACGAGCCTCACCCTCGAAAGGGGGTGGGGCTACGTCTTTTAAGGTAAATTTAAATTACCACCTTCGGTCTTCTCATAGAAGAGACGTTCAAACTGTAGCAGTCTCTCGCGAACATCCTCTTTCGGGTTTTGGGCTATTAAGTCCTGAATGTAGTTGCTCAATCCTTTGATGTTGAGTTGACCATCAAATACCATACTCTCAACATTGTCTGCCCCAAACTGCCTGTTTAAGGCATTCAGCTGCCACTCAGGGTCAACACCAAGATCAAGCAAAGGCTGCCAATGTTTCATTGCGCGCTTTGCAAGACGCATCTGCACATTGATATACTGGTTGGTTAGGGACTCTATCTGTTCCTCACTCATCAAACGGTCACTGGCAAGCCTGTTAATCATACTCCTAATAGAGTCCTTGTCCTTGGCCAGACCCTGCATGATACGGAATGCTGTGTTTTGTGGGTCAACCCTATGTCCTTTCACGAACATAACCTCACCCATCATCAAACCTAATGGTGAGTTAAACCAATCGCCTTCCCTACCGGCCTGAATAGAGGCAAACAATTTATCCAACACTCTAAGGTCAAATCCTTCTTCTTGGGTGTAGCCAAGACGTATGCCCCCAAGGCGAGCCAAAGTTGGTGGCTCATAAGCCTGTTGGTAAACGTAACCAATTTGTTTAATAGTTCTTTCTAAGAAGTTATCTGTCTCCAACCAAATCGGGTTATCCCTGGAATCCTTGTTCCTAGCAACAGACCCCACAGCACTTGTCAGTATCTGACCCTCCATGAAGGGGACCGCAACAGCCGTTTTAAATACAGCACCGAAAGCATCCCCCATGCGACCCGCTGTAGCATGTGACCAAAACTGTGGCAACGCATCGGTATACATGGCAAAGGGATTTAGGTAGGTAAGATCCCAAGAAATCAAATTGCCCTCTTTATCGCGGGTGTAATAAAACGTGTGCGTTTTTAAGAATGGTGGGACTCCCGCGAGCAAGGTCTCCTTCATCTCATCTGTTAGGTCATCAGCTTCTTCGTGCCCTAATAGTTCAGCAATAAGGTTAACCGACCACTGACCCAGTGTTTTTGCAAGGACTGAGAAACTGGTTAATGCAGTAGTCATACCTGCAAGACGGCGCATACCGCGCCTTACAAGAACAGAATTTCCGCTTCTAACTTCCTGAGTTCCCAGCTTGTATGTATTGGCAACGATACGAACAACCTCCAGCTTAAATCGCAAGTAAGGGGCAAGAGTAACTCCCAACGCTGAGTTCTGGAATGCCTTACCAAAGTTCATTGCTTGGCTCCAAGATTGAGCCGTCATTAAAACTTTATCGGCAGCCAACCTCTCCAGTTTATTATCAGTGGCATTCGCCATGAGGGTGTCCTTGTTTTTCTTTTGATCTTCCTCACGGGCACCCCTCAGAGTTTTCAACTCCTTCTCAAAATAAGCAATTTTGTAAAATGAATCACACGCAATTGAAAGATTTTTAAGTCTGCTGATTACAGGATCCCCTACAGTAAGTTCAGCTAAGTCACCTACCTTTTCGAGCTTACTTCTAAGCGCAGAAAAACTTGTGGCATAGTCCACTTTGGGAATGCCTTGCTTCTCCATGGCATCATCAATCGCTTGATTAGTCTCTGCTAAGAGAGACTCAGGTGTTGTCTTACCTGCAAGGATGTCTTCCATCATACCCACCGTAAAATCATTATCTAGGATACGGTAACCTACCAAGCGATGGATATAGGCATCCATGGCTTTTGGTTTGTTGTTCTGTATAAACAGACGGTTAAGCTCTGAAAACAATTTTGTTACTCCCGTAGGGGCCATGCCCTGTGCCAAAGAAAAGAAAGCAAGGTTTGATACTATGTTTCTTGAATAGAAGGGTCCGCTACCTATTGTCTTGGACATCAATGACCACCCAACAGCTTTACGGAAACCTGTATCAAGTTTCTCAGTCAGCTTTCTAACAGGGTCGTGTTCGCTCTGCTTAACAAACATCGCCCGTAATTCATTCTGAACTTCAGGCGAAGCTATGAGAGTTCCTTGATTTTCTCCATCTTTAATAAAATTCAAGAAGGGGTTGAACTCACTGGGGCCTGCCATGTTTTTATCAACGGAATTGACATAACCCCAAGTTGACAGCTTGGCATACAGTTCTGGATTGTAGAACTGTGAACTACTGTCATTCATTTCGTCCCGCTCCTTCTGAGTAAAGAACCACCACTGTGAACGATCCTCATTAGCAGTTCCCTCTCCTGTCCTACCGGCACTGATAATGTTAGACGCCAATGACTGTTTAGCAGCAAGGGAACTAACATTCAGGAAAGTTCGCATCAGATTAAAGTCACCTGTTTCTCCTCCATACTCTCCTAATATCTTCCGTATCGGAGCAGGTATATTATCCTTGCGGTGTAAAACATCAGTCGCTCCAAGTTCATACTTGTCCAACTGCTCGCGCATTAAGCTGTCAGCAAAGTCTTCGCCTCGCGTAGCCCTTTCGCTCACTTTAATATTAAATTGCTTTTCAGCTTCATCTGTAGCCTGTTGCCACAAATCATCTGAACTAAGCTCTTCCGATCCTTCTGGACGGTTCTTAGAATACTTATCGAATAGTTCTTCGCGCTTCTTTTGCTTCCACAGCTTGGCATACTCTAGTTTAGCGGCCTCTCTTGCTTGAACCACATCAGAGTGGTCACTAGTAAGGATCATCTCCTTCCAACCAGGCTGAGAGAAAATTCTGTAGGAACGTGTAAGATACACCTCCAACTGTTTAGTGAACTTAATCTTTAGTTTTTCATTAAGCCCTAAACCGTCTCTGATCTTCTTTGACATTGTGTCAACCAAACCACGCATGTTTATTAAGTGCTGGTAAAGTTCAGGTGACCGCTGTCGTATTCTAGATAAAGCAGCTAATCTTCTACGCTTAATCTTATTCTTTTGACTTTCAATCTCGTCGTCAATTCTCTTTTGGCGTAGCTGTCGAGCGCGTTTGATGTAGGCTGCCTTTAACTTAGGGTCGTCTTTTATATCTCTTTCAACAGCCTTCCTAGTTTCCTCATACTGTTTGTTCAATTTGTTAATAAACGAATCCTTTAGGGTATAACCTTCAGTAGATCCAGAGGCATCCATTATATCCTGCGCTCCTCCTACTGCTCTAGCTTGCTCAAAGGAACCGTAAGCCTCGTTAATAAGACGCTCAGAAATCCTAGACCAATCACCCATTACCTTATTTATATACTGGAAGAATCCCTCATTATGTTGTTTGATCCTCCTTAAATTAGGGTCTGCGGTTCCTTCAAAAAGCTGGCGCAACTTTTGAACAAAACCAGGCTGTCCTTTCCCTGGGGCTTTGTATTCTCCAGACTCCCATATGCCCAGTTCCAGCAGTGCTTCGATGTTCTCAATCTCCTTCTTTGTCTCCTCATCTATAAGAGCTTCCTGCTCTTCAGTAGCCGTATCCGGTGACTGCGCGAACAGCATAAGGGATGATGGCTTTGACTGCTCTTCCAACGCATCGATGATTGCGTCTCCGCTTATGTCTACATCATTTGGGTCGAGTAGTTTTTGAGTTTGAGACTGATAAGGAATCCCATGCCGGCTGTTTAAATCATTAATGGTTCTAGCTAACTGAGAAAGGTTAGCCGCCAAGTAATTAAAGCCCTTGTTGGTAACAGCTAAGGAGGACTCATTTGCGTCAAGGTTAGGGAACCCTGAGATAGTCTTCTTGGTCTCAACATACAGTTTTGTTAAAACGTCTGTAGTTAAAGTAGCAAGTTCGGGGTTGCTCTCTATAAGAGAGATGTCATCAAGAGTGAGTGTATCATCAGATACCTTGGTGACTATATCACCTAGAATAAATTTAACGGTAGTATTCGTATTATCCAGCGCGCCATCTAGTTTGGAGCTTACCTGTCTAGGGAGTAGCTCACGCCCTACGCGCATCAATTCCTCACTTCCTAGTTGCCCTACTGAGTCTAGTTCTTGTTGTGAAAGTTGTTCTAAAATTTTATGCTGGTGCAGCTTTGTAATAAAATGAAAAGCTATTGTAGCATCAGAATCCGCTTCAGCTTTTCCGTCAACAAGTTTGGCAACACCAAGCGGGTTAACCACAGCAGTTAGGTTACCATCAATATTCTGAAATCGAACTGCATCATGATCCCTGTAGCTTGAGTCCTCATCCCCTTGCCTGTCTGTAGTAACCTCTATATTAAAATGCTCTTCTGAGAGTGCTTTGATAAAGTGTGCTTTATCCTGAACCACAGACTCTTGCTCGGAAATAGAAGCTCCTGAATAAACCTTCATGTCTTCCAACAAAGACATGTCCAAATGGACAGGCATAACGGGAACCTCCAGCATAGGTTCTTGAGTAGCCTCATCAACGGGCTGGGCAGCAGTGTCCTCTACCGGAACATCCGCATTTTCAGAAGGAGCCATACCAACCACAAGACGCTTTGTTGGCTTAGTAAATCTTTTCGAGGGCACAACAGGGCGATCCCTATCAGTAACAGTAATCTCAGGTTTTCCTTCTATCTTTTTCTCTCTAATTGCCGCCGCCAAGAAGCCTTTTGCATATGCATCAAAGTCTTCTTTGAAATTTGTTATCCCTCCTTTTGAACCTACTTTAAAAATTAAAGCATCTTTTTTCCATGCAGTCCAACTCCTGCCCTTGCTGATTATCTCCTTAACCTTTTTGATTTGTTCATCGGGATTAGCTTTCGCGTTTGTGATCTGCCTTAATTCTAACAAGGCGTTATGATACTCACGCAGGATCCCTACTTGGTTTTCAGTCAATTGACCTGAAGCCAAGAGAAGTTGTGTAGCCATCTCTGTGCTTTGAGCCTGCCTTCTTCTTTGAGCAGCAGCACTAAAGTTATTAATCTCCCTATTACGCAATTCGTGTGCATCAAGGTATGCTTGATCCGCATCAGTTGCCGGTATAGTGCTGTCAGAGATTTCAGGTATCGGGTTTGCAATAGCTTCAAGAACCTTTGGGTAAGCTCCTTTAGCGGCACCCAAGGAGCCGTAAGTCTTTTCTTGTGTAGCTCCATCAATAATAAGTTGCCACTCTTCCCCCTCTTTTTTAATCTGATCCCTGCGGACTCCGTCAATCTCAGGAGAGTCATGAAGAGTTTTATCTTCATTCGCAACCCACTCCCCCTTTTTCTTTTCGGCTTTTTCTGCTTCTTTTTGAAGGGCTTTTTCTTCTTTTTCTATTTTGGCTAACCGATCTATTTTTTGGCTAAGACTCTTAGTTAAATTTCTAGCTGTATAATACTTACTAAGTTCCTCCCCAACACTCTTAACATGTTCTCTAAGCTCCTTGGCATTATTGGTTCCTAAATCTTTGTTGAGAAGATTCTTATTAATAAAATCAAGGATGCCCTCAATGTATAAATAGAGCTTTGAAGACAAGGTCAT
>MDTG01183466.1_pt1 | contig 10974 bp, 3 predicted proteins | sample 811421 | NCBI WGS metagenome assembly MDTG01 (sample SAMN05326645, study PRJNA326480) | marine metagenome | isolation source: seawater | place: Pacific Ocean: South East | collected 2011 | reverse complement strand
TCCAAATATATAAGAACGGCATAAAAATATTTGATGACATTATTACATTTTCTGAAAATACATATCCATCACTTGAGAGCCATGAACAGTATTTTTCAAAAAATTCAATTAGTAATATAATTTTTTTCAGAAATAATTTTAAGTATACAATCGATAAAGTTATATTTTATCAAATTTATAATTCAATATCTTCCCAGGACAAAATTGCGATTTTAAACAAGTATAAAGTTAATCCAATTACAAAGGGAAGGTTTAAAATTGCTGATTTTGAAAAATATTATTCAATTATTAACGAGTTTCCGTCACTATACGGTTTAAAAGAAAAAGAGTTGGATCCTATGGCATCAAATACTAGAGTTGCCCAAATGAAACAACTAAAGGCTTACTTATTTTTGTTTGACCAGCTTATGGCTAGTAACATTTCTCAACTTTCAAATATTCGTAATTTATTTTCAATTGATGATTCTAGTAAAACCTTTTATAATCAAACCCCTAAAGATATTTATGGATTAGATCAATTGCTGAAAGACAAAGACCAATATGAAAAAAATATTCAAAAATATTCTGAAAGTCATGAATTGTATTTTGAAAGAAGAAATATGTTTATTGATCATTTGTTGTCAAGATTTGGTGAAAGTTACAATTCTGAAATTTTAATGAATATTTATAAATTCTACAACCCTGACAAAAACGATTTTGAAGTAAATGTTTACGGAGTTAATGCCAAGAAAAAATATGCCTCAAAAATCATAGAGCTTGGAATGAATAGAAACAGAGCTTCAAATTATTTAGTTAAAGAAGATATGTCTGGTTTTGAAAACAGAATTAAGCTTTTGTTAAATATTGATCGAAAAACTCCTTTACCACTTGTGAATTTTAACAAAGATAATTTTGAAATTATTCAGAAAAATATTTGGAAAGTAAAATCTGAGAAAATAGATAACTCTGAGGTTAATGTGCTTCAACTTCCATTTACATGCTATTCAAAAGGAAAAGTAAACTTTTATTTAAATAACTATGATGCTTTTAAAGACATCTTTGCTAACGGCATTAGTAGAAATAGCTACAAAATAGCTAAAATTGGTGAATATTATAATATTTTATATCAATCAGAAGACATAGAATATTTGGTGAAAATATGTAGAATGGATTCAGAAAATGAATGTGTTGATAAAATTGATTATATAATTAAAAATATCACAAGTTTAACCTTAGAACATGAAGGTTTTATTTCCCTTGAGCATATTTTGTTAAGACCTTCTGAGGTTAATGATTACAAAATGACTGTTTCCAAAAATGATAATACGATAATTTTTGAATCAATTTTAAGTGACAGTTATAAAGTTTTGGTAAACCTTAGAGATAATTTAAATGACTTGTTAAAAGATAGATCAAACTTTTCAATTCATAAAAATGCCTCCGGTAATAATTCACATAGGATTAGCATATTTGACTCGATGGACAACAAAATACTTATCAGTAAAAAATCCTTTGAAAAAAAGAAAGATGCAAAAAATTTAATTGACGAAATCATTCTAGATGACTCTAAAAAATTAAAGATTAATATTATCGCAGAAAATAAGTTAAACAACACATTTCCTGATGAGTTTAACTATTCAAATGAAATATCACTCATCATTCCAGAATGGCCTTTTAAATTTCAAAACTTAGAGTTCAAAAAATATTTTGAAGAAATGATCTTTAAATATTTACCCTCAAATGTAAAATGCAATACTTTGTATTTAAATTATAATGATTATAGAGAATTTACAAATCAATACTTAAAATGGAAAAATGCCAAGAGGTTAGAGAATAAAAAGATTGATAGACTTTCACTGGGATTAATTCAGCTAATTTTAAAATTAAATCATGGCTGAAATAAAAATAAAAAAAATTTTATTTGAATTTGATGCTGACTCTAAAGATTCATACGAATTAATATCTAACTATATTTCAAAAAAAGCCGTACCGGATTTAGATTTAATTATTAATAATGCAGTAAAGAACTCTGGGTTAGAATCACTTAAAATTGAGAGAATTGAATTAAATCTTCCAGAAATTTATATAAATGAACTATACAATTTAAATAACCATCTTGAGTTTTTACTTTCTGAAGAGTTGAAAAAAATTTTTTCTAAAAGTTCAAATGAAAATTTGAATTATGAAAGAAATATTTACAATCTTATAGCAGAGTATTATAATACCAAAATTTTACCCTGGTGGTTTAACAAAGAATTACTAAACGATGCTTTTTTAAAAAATCAAAATAAAAACCTACTCATTGAGCTAACAAAAGACTATAAATTTTTTAAAAAAATTTATAGTCTTTTAGGTTCTGAAAAAATATCCACTTTGTTAAGAGATCAGATAACTGACTACGCTTTTTTTAAAAAACTAAATAAGACAAAGAGGTTGTTCTCGAAAAGCTTTAATAAAACTAATAATCAAGAATCTTACATTCTTTATGAATCTGTATTAGACTACACTAAAATTAAATATAAAAATTTACCAATACACGACGTTATTTCAGATGATTTTAAATTGGATAGTGTCTCAGATGATCAATTGTTTACAAAATTCAATCATTATTATAAATCGGTTAAAAATGGCAAAGGATATTTTTTCTACGAAAAACAAATTTCCAATCTTGAGTTTGTTGAAAACTATTTAAAAGTGGTCATCGATAATAAGATTGATTTTTTGAAAAAAAATCAAATTGAAGATAAAATATTTTTAAATCAATATTATTTTTTAGAGGGTTTATCAAATATAAAGGACGATAGGCTATTTGTTGTAATTGCTGATATGTCAATTTCCGGTACTAAGTCGGCAGAAATTAAAAAACTGATTGAAAACATAAATAATGATTTTTTCAATATCGAAAAGAAGTTTGTTTCTTTTCATCAAAAATTTGAAATCTCTAAACTTTCAACACAAAAAATAAAATTACTCAGTAGATTAAATTATTTCAAATGGATAAGTTCTTCTTTTTCTAACAACTTCGATGAGTCAGTTTTTTTCAATGTTATGATTAATGATATGATTAAACATATTTCATTTAAAAAAGAAAAAATATTTAAAATCAAAGATGAGGACAAAAAAAATATTTCTGAGCCTCAACTCAGTATGATATATTCACTAAAAAATTCTTACTTATTTTATAACATTTCTAAAAATCTTGCTGAGGAAATTAGGTATGAGAATACATATTTAAACTTACTACTTAATAAACAAAATAAATTTTGGATTCAGAGAAATATTATTGATGATGTTGAATTAATCAATTTTTTTAAAATACTCTTTGAAAAAAATAAATTAGAAAAACTAAAGTCTTTAGTATTTAATCAGGAAGTATATAATCTTATTAATAAAAAAATAAAATTAGGTCAGTTATTTTTAAATTTTTTAGGAATCGATAGTATTAACTTTTCGTTTACCCATGATGAAATGAAATTATATTTCATGAATTTTTATAATAATGAACGTCTCATAGAAAAAAAATATGATAACAACCTTTTGTCTGAGAATCAAATTACAAGCATAAAGTATGATAAAAAACTAAATCAAAAATTAACAGCTAAACGTCCCTTAAGTAAGACTAGACCTAGTCAAAATTTAAATATTAAATTAGTAGAGGATGATTTAAGAGATGATTCTATGTCTAGGGAATACTTAAATATAGAACAATCAAAAAAAGAGACAACGCTAAAGCCATTATCAATTGAAAAATCAGATCAAAAATTTACAGACGAAGAGATCACAAAAAAGTCTAAATCTCAGCAAAATTTAAATATTAAATTATCACAAGAAGAAATAATAGGCCATGTTAATAATAAGGATAATTTAAGTATAACTACGAAAGACGAAGACACTAAAGATGAATATGTTTCACAACCAGATATAATCGATAATTTAAATGACAAAGATTATTTAGGTTTAAGAGATATAAAAAGCATACATAAAGAACTCAATCTAATCTCATATTTTATTGAATTTGAGTCATTTCCTTACGATTCTAAAAAAATAACATTAACTCAGTTAAGGACAATTTACAATAAGCTCATAATTACTAATAGCCCTTTGGTTAGAAAATATCTATTTAATTGGTCAAAATCTTACATAAAATTGCAAAGATTATATTCTATTTTATTTGATAAGAATCAAGAACCAATTCAAATAGAGAAGTTAGCTGATTCAATATTGAATATGGTTTATCCTGACTTGCCATCTCATCTAGATTTTGCATTTGATTTTTATAAGAATTTTAAATTGATAAGTGACGAAGAGAAAGATAAACATATTAGTTTACAATATAGAATGAATAAGATCCTACTTTTTTGGCCCAAGTACTCTTATGTAATAAGAAATTCAGCAGATTTAATAACAAAAGTTTTCTTTAATGATTTTGAAATTAAGCCTGAAAAAATTTATTTATCTGAAAAAGTTTTGGAAAGTTTTCAATTTGTTACTAGTCCTAGAAAAAAAATATTTCTTCAAAAAATTATTCAGAGTATTAATAAGCAAATTGAAAATAAAGATACTCAAATGCCACTTGTTAATAACGATATTGAAAATGAGTTAGAGGATGGTATATTAATCAATAACAGTGGTCTAATACTATTTTGGCCATTTCTAAAAACCTTATTTGTTAGGCTCAATCTATTTGACGAAGCAAGAAACGATTTTAAAAATAAGCTTTCTATTGACAAAGCTATCTTAGCAACTGACTATATTGTTAATGGAACTGAATCAAAAGAAAAAGATTTTGTATTAAATAAAATTTTATGTGGTGTTGATTTAGATTGGGAGCTAGATCTTGATAATAAAATCAATGATTATGATATGGGTGTTTGTGATAGTGCTATTAATGCTGTTATCGTTAATTGGGAGAAGGTTAATTCTGTTCAAACATTACGGGATTGGTTTTTGAAACGTGAGGGATTGATAAAAGAGGAAGATGAGTCATATGTGTTAACCGTTACTAACAAGCCATTTGATATATTTTTAAAAAATATCAAATATGGTTTTGGTTTAGTTAATTATAGTATACTCAAAAAGAAAATTATTGTAAATTGGAAATACTGATTTATGAAAAATAAAAGTAAAATAATACAAAGTAATTCATTTACTTTAAAAAGTGAATTGGATTGGTTGATAAAACTTATTGACTACAGGTTAGAGGTATACTTTAAACTAAATAAAAAAACCGTTGAATTCCCTGAGCCCAATCCGATAAATAATGATAATAGCTTTTACGCAAAATGGATTAGGGATAATAGTTTAGATAAATTTGAGAGGTTAATAGTGATTAGTTCAATTGCTAATTTATTTTTCCCTGAGGTTTTCGATAAATTTTTAATAAAAAATAAAGGACTAGACAAAAGATTTACAGAGTTTGGAGGAAAATTAGACTCCGACAAATCACGTTTTATTCCCACATTTTCGACATTGTGTTTTATTTTTTATGGAAGAGACTTTGAATATGTTTTTGACTCCCAAAATATTTTTGATAAAAATTATAAGTTAAATAAAATAGGAGCAATTTATCTATCAGGAAATGAGAATGACCATTTGAAGTTTAGTCAGGTCATTAATTTAGATGAGGAGATCGTTAAATTAATTACATTAGGAGAGAAATACAGGCCGAACTATTCTAGTAATTTCCCGGCGAAACTTCTGTCTACATCAATGAACTGGAAAGATTTAGTTCTGAATCCAATAATTATGGAAGAGGTTGAAAATATTAATGCCTGGATTGAATACAAAGAAGACATAAATAAAAGTAAAGTTTTACAAAATAAAATTGGTAAAGGATATAAATGCCTTTTCTATGGGCCCCCCGGAACAGGTAAGACATTAACAGCCACCTTGCTTGGAAACAGAAATGATATTGACGTGTATAGAATTGACTTATCGCAGGTTATTTCAAAATATGTTGGTGAAACAGAAAAGAATCTTTCAAGAGTTTTTGATATAGCAGAAAATAAAAATTGGATTCTCTTTTTTGATGAGGCTGAATCCTTGTTCTCAAAAAGAACATCTGTTGGAGATTCAAAAGATAGATTTGCAAATCAACAAACTGCCTATCTGCTTCAAAGAATTGAAGAGTACTCAGGTTTAGTTATTTTAGCAACTAACCTAAAACCTAATATAGATAGAGCTTTTTCAAGAAGAATTCAATCCACTATTAATTTTTCTATTCCTACTTTCTTTGAAAGAAAAACTTTATGGGGTAATTTCTTAAACGATATTTCAGATCTGCCCGAAAAATCAATTAATCGATTTTCTAAAGATTATGAAATTAGTGGTGGAAGCATTAAAAATGTAATTCAATATGCTTGGCTCTATTCTAAAAGGAAAAAAGATAAAATAAAGGATGAGCACATAATACAAGGAATAAAAAGAGAGCTAATGAAAGATGGTAAATCTGTCGAAATTAATAATTAAAGATGCCTGAAGAATTAGATGATTTAAATGACGGCCAAAGAGAAATAAATATCTCAAATGAATTTTCTGGCATTAAGTTTAATCTTGTTGGTCAATCTACAGATTTAAGCTTAGACGGAGTTAAAGGTACCATTGAGGGTCCTCAGGGAATTTTTTTAATCGATGTTGTATTAAAAAAAGACGGCGATAATTATTTGATAAATGGAACTGGTTCATTTGTCAAGCCTCCATTAGAGGGAACTATAAGCGGAAGTGTACAGACTGATGAAAAATTTGTCCCTGACATGTCTACTCTTGAAACTCAGGGTCAAGTTAGTGTTGACAAAGAAGTTTCAGGTGTTCATATCAATTTAAATGGTACAGTTGAAAATGGCCGATTATCATCACTTTCTGGAACTGTTGAGGGTTTGGGTGGATCCTATGTTATTTCAGCATCCATTGTTGATAATGGATCTGGCTATACCATTACCGGAAGCGCAGACTTTGCTATTGGACCTGTTACCGGTTCGGCAACAGCACAAATTCAAGCCGATGATTCTTTTAATATAGACCCTGGTTCATTGGATATCAGTGGTTCAGCTGAAGTTCATAAAGAAATTTCAGGTGTTAATATAAATTTAGCAGGTACATTAGAACATGGAAGATTAGCTAGTCTTCAAGGTACTGTTGAGGGACTCGGTGGATCATATGTAATAACCGCATCTGTAGTTGACAATGGTGAAGGGTATACGATCACTGGTGGAGCTGATTTTAGTGCAGGACCCGTTCAAGGATCTGTTTCAGCTCAAATTGACGCAGATAATAATTTTCAAATACAACCTGAATCACTGAATATTAGTGGAAATGTTGAATTAGCGAAGGATGTAGCAGGTTTTAATATTAATCTTAAAGGTGCTTTAGAAAGAGGTAGATTAGCGAGTCTCGTTGGAACAGTTGAAGGAATGGGCGGATCATTATTAATTTCCGCATCATTGGTTGACAATGGGGAAGGATATACAATTACCGGCTCTGGTCAATTTGCAAAAGATGGCATAGAGGGTTCTATAGGAGCTCAGATTGAAGCAGATGATGATTTTCATATTGACCCTGGTACATTAAATATTAGTGGAACCATATCCTACTCTAAGGAGATGAGCTCGATGAAAATCGATATGACTGGTTCCATTGCTAATGGAAGATTTGCTGAATTTATTGGTTCCATAACAGGTCCTAACGATTCATTTCAGTTATTGGTAGCTGTTACTGATAATGGAGATGGTTACACAATAATGGGGCAAGGTGCATTTGTTGCTGGTCCTGTACAGGGAAATATCATTGGACAGATTGATACAGATAATAGTTTTGAAATTCAACCAGACTCCTTGCTTATTAGTGGTGATATCAGTGTTGATACCAACTTAGCAGGTTTACAAATATACATGTCAGGTTCTGTTGTTGAAAATAAGCTAGCGAGCCTAATGGGAACAATTACCGGACCTGAAAATCTTTTTGAACTTTCAGTTTCGGTGGTTGATAATGATGAAGGATATACAATTACAGGAAGCGGAGAATTTACAGCCGGTATTGTAAGTGGTGACTTAATAGGTCAAATTGATACCGATAAGAGCTTTAATCCCAAAATTGAAACCTTAGATATTGGAGGTAGTGTTAATGTAAATGCAGCTCTTCCAGGAGTTTCAGTTGAAATGACTGGAACAATGGCTCATAACAGATTTCAAAGTTTAGTTGGAACTATTGAAGGTCCTGGAGGAATGTTTGTGCTTATAGCATCGGTTGTGGATAATGGTGAAGGATATTCAATACATGGTGAGGGTGATTTCAAAGTTGGACCCCTTGAGGGTATTATAATTGGTGATGTTGATACGGATGATAATTTTAATCCAATAATGGATACACTTCAAATTGGTGGTGGCGTTGGAGTTGATACAGAGGTAGGTGGTCATCACATTACTATGCATGGAACGATGCTTAACGGAAGATTAGAGCATTTAGACGGATTGGTAGTTGGACCCAATGAATTATATACAATTTCTGTAACAATCGATGATAATGGAGAGGGTAGTGGTTATAAAATAATTGGTGATGGGGCTGTTGACCTTCCAGATGCTGGTATCAAGGGGACAGTTCACGGAGAAATAGAAACCGATGATGCATTTCATCCAAATTTTGAAACTCTTAAGTTTAGCGGCGAGGTCACAATAGATAAAGAAGCTGGTGGTGGTCATATTACAGGAAGTGCGGTTGTTAGAAATGGTTATCTTGAAAGTGTTACGGCTGAATATGTAGATGCTGCGGGTACTTATAAATTATACGGTCAAGCAACCAGAGAAGATGGAGGGTACGATTTAGAAGCTGGTGGAGAATTCCAACTTCTAGATTATAAAATGGAAGAGGAGTTTCCACCAATTATTATTCCATCTCCGATTCCAGGACTTGATTTTGCTATTGAAATCGATGTAGGTTTTTCAGCTAAAATGTCAGCATTTATGATTATGGGGATGAAGACTGATGAACACTTTATTCCTGATATTTCTACACTTGAAGTAAGGTCAGCAACAATTATTGCTCATTTGGAAGCCTTTCTGGATTTAATTGCATTAATTGAAGTAAATCTTGGTATTGCTGAGATAGGTGTAGGTATAAAGGCTAGGCTAGCGGCTATAATAGATGCATTTTTTACGCTACAAGCAGATAGTAAGGGTGTTCATTTCTCTGGAGATATGTATGGTGCTTTATTGGGGCAATTATACGCATTGATACATATGAAATTCTTATTCTTTAAAAAAGATTTTGAGTTTTTATTAGTTGAAGGAAAGGTAGCATCAGTTGAAAAGGAATTTGGTCCTGAGCCTTTTACAATTGGAAACCTTATTAAAGCATTGATGTTTGATTTTAGTGATCTTTCAATTCCAGGAAAAGAAAGAAAGGGTAAGACTCCCAGCATGGAAGATCAAAGAAAGAAGAATCAGGAGCATGTTGACTCTGCTGCAGATGAAGATCAAAAAGCAAAAGAAGATGATGCTAAGGCCAAAGCGGGAGACGATGCTAAAAACCCATCAGAAGATGATAACCCACCAGATGGAGAACCTGAAAAAAAATTAAGCGATCAGGACAAAAAAGATAAGTTCAAAAAAGATGGAGGTAATGATGAAAACCAAGATGGTGATAGTGCGCAAATGGTTTCAAAAGATAAAAATTCCACAAAAGATAATATCCAATTAAAATCTAAAGAAAAAAGTGAGAATGAAAATTTATTAACAGAACCTCTTGAGATAAACCCAATTAGTGATTCGGTTCAGATGGTTATTAATGAAGATTCAAGCACTTTTGAAGCTAATGATCAGAATTATGAAGATACAATTCAAAAAAAGGGTACTAATGATGAATTTAGTTTAGATGATTCAATTCAGATGAAAGCTGAGGATGTGGAGACTGAAAATGAATTATCCAATGATTCGATTCAGATGAAAGCTGAAAATCTGAGTATAGAAAATGAGTTGTCCGATGATTCAATTCAGATGAAAGCTGAGGATGTGGAAAATAAAAATGAATTGTCTGATGATTTGGTGCAGATGAAATCAGATAATAATTCATCTTCTCAAAGCACAGTTCAAGCCAAGTCTGAGGGAAATCTTCCAGGAGGATTAAAGTCTGGCGTTGAATCTTTATCAGGTCAAAACATGTCTAATGTCAATGTCCATTACAACTCACCAGAGCCTGAAAAAATGAATGCCCATGCTTATGCACAAGGAAATAACATTCACTTAGGACCAGGACAGGAAAAACATTTGCCTCATGAAGCATGGCATGTAGCTCAGCAAAAGCAAGGTAGAGTAAAACCAACTAAACAATTAAAATCTAAGATAAATGTTAACGATGACCCTAGTTTAGAGAGAGAAGCTGATGTAATGGGAGCAAAGGCAGAAAAACTTGGTAAATCAAACGAAGAACAATTAAATAACCTACAAAATAGAGTAAATAAAAGCGAAAGTGTTAGTCAATTAATTGCATTTGATAAAAGCCTAAATAATGATTTATCTAGTGAAAATAAGTCTGAAAATAATATTGAAGAGTCAAGTTCTATTTCTAATGAACAAACAGCTGAAACAATAACAAATTAAGTGTATAGATTATCAAATCATAACGCATTTACAGGGAAAACAGAGGTTCAAAAGGGATATTTGGTTTTCACAGGAAAAAGCAAGTATATTTCCAGTAAAAGCGATGATTGGAAATTCATAAAACAATTCCATGAAGGAACTAGGTTATATTATTCTAAATACATCGGTCAACTACATATATTTAAAAAACCATTAGATGAATCTTATTTTAAGATATTATGTAATGAGCTAGATCAGCATAAAGTAAACAATCTGCATCCTGCATTACATTTTAAACAATATTCTGAATTGACAAGATTACATCCAAATTCTGATAAAAATGTCAAAAATCATTACGAGAAATTTATTAATTTTCTAGTTGATGAATACCATATAGATAAAATTAAATATTCAGAAACTGCCAATT
>MDTG01292421.1_pt1 | contig 10975 bp, 6 predicted proteins | sample 811421 | NCBI WGS metagenome assembly MDTG01 (sample SAMN05326645, study PRJNA326480) | marine metagenome | isolation source: seawater | place: Pacific Ocean: South East | collected 2011 | reverse complement strand
TTCTGATTCCAACATGGATGCTCTTTCTTCGTCCGATGTTGCAATCGCATCCTCTACAACATCGTTGCTCTTTCCCACTTCTTCTGTTTTTATTTCAGGTGGGTCTATTTTTTCTACTTCTTCTTCAGCTACAGTTATACTGTATTGAGCTAAAAGATCTTGAGTTATTTCTTCTACACCTAGTATAATTTTAATTTCCTCTAATGTGTATGTGTTTCCGTCGTAATTATACATATAATATTATTTATTTCTTTCTGTAGAACTAGCTAGTTTTAAAGTTGCTCTAAACACCTCGGGTGTAATTTCATCTCCTTTAGTTTTGTCAGTTGGAAAATCTGCCTTGTACTTATATATTTTACCGTTTTTACTATAAAATCTAGTACCTCTACCTGTAACTTGTAATTCAATTTTTTCCAAGTCTTTGGCTATTTCTTCATCCGACATTTCCAAGTAAGCAGAGTACATATCTTTTTTTGAAGTAGAATCTTCATCTATAGCTCGGCTTTGCTCTTCTCTAATAACATATACGTAATCACCTTTTTGATAGCTTATACTTGTTGTTGGATTTTTATATCCTCTATCATTTAATTCTTCTAGTAACGCTTTGCCTTGAGGTGAATCATCTAGTTTAATTTGAACTTGTTGAGGTACTCTACCTGAAGACTTGTATGCGCCAGGAAAATAACCATCCCACATGTTTTGTTCTATAGCCCTCATAATCTTAGCTTTTTTAACGTTTTCGTCTAAACCGTTGATTGTTTTAATATTTTGAGGTATACCTATATCAAGTAAGTATTTTTGTCTTTGGGCTTCTGTTCTTGTTGTATCTTCAAAAACACCACCATACTCAACAGCCAACATTTGTTGATATGCTTTACTTTCAACCATAGAGCCAACGTCTATAATTTTATACCCTACTTGTTGAATATAACCTGTTTTCGTGCCATCAATATCTGTTTCTATTTCTTGAGTTATAACTTCCTTTGGATCAATATAACCTTTACTAAAAGCTCCTTGTGAATCTAACATTGATAATTCCATTAAAGTCTCATCAGAATTAATTGTAGCAAGTTTTGATTGTACTAAATCCATTCCACCTCTAGTAGAATAATTGGAAACATTAAAATCAGTTTTAAACACATAGTAATCTTTACCATCTATATTTTCTGTTTTAATAATTCCAGCTTCTACACCATTTTGTAGCATTATATCTCCACCGTCACCACCTCCAACTTTGTTTACATTTTTAAAATAATTAGAATTCACAGGTATTTTAACGGTAGAAGTAACTATGTTTTGATTGTTTTTAATAGTAAGTGTTCTACTGCTCTTAGCATTAGGGTCAAATGATCTAGCATTAGCCCCATTTATATTGTTTAAACCAATTGTATTACTTATTTGCTCGCCATTAAATATATCTCCCACCACGACATGATCACTGTCGTTTACAAGATCTGAATCAGCTAGTAGTCCACCCATTTGGGTTAAACTATTTTTAGTATAAGATTTAAAGTCAGTAACTGTTTGACCAAGCTTCATTCTTTCTTCATCATCTATATCTGTTCCAAACTCCATTTTCATTCTAGCTTCTAAAGACGCTTTAGCTTTTTCGTCCACCACTATTTTAAACTGATCAAACAATTCGTTTTCTTTTGCAGGATCATCGATTATACCAGCTTTTTCTAATGATTTAAAATATTCATTTTTTAATTCTTGTTGCTGTAGTATTAAACCGTTTTTAAATGCGTTTTGAGTGTTTTTAATTTTTTGAGCTTTTTCTTTTTCTTGTCTTCGTATAGCAAAAGCTTTATCTAGACCTGCGGCAATAGTTTTACCCATTTCTGCCGCAACATTTATCTGCATTGGCGGCAATGTAAAGTCTGGTGGTGGTATTCTATATCCCATATTAACTTATTCTTTTAAATTTAACTTATCTACTACCCTAGCCCTCCTGATAACGCACCGCTCATAACGCTTGAGGCTATACCTCCAATTCCTGTAAATATACCGGCGGTTGCGCTGTCTCTATTAGCTCTAGCTTGTGCTTCTCTTTGTGCGGCACCAGTTTCTTTAGCAATGTTATAAGATATATCAGCATTAGTTCTGTCTTCTTGAGCGTTAAACTCAAATATATTACCTTGAGCTTCAGCAGCTTGAACTCTTTGTCCTTCTGATATTGCTATTGTTTGTAGTCTTTGTTGTTCACTTATTTTGGCTTTTTGTAGTTCAGCTTCACCTTGCGCTCTTAATTTTTCATTAGTTGCTTCTTGAGATTCAATACTAGCCGCAACACCTTTTTTACTTCTTAATGCTGCTTGCGCTAATGCAGTTGCGCCGCCGGCACTAGCGCCAGTAGCCATCATAGCGTCTAGTGAGTTTGCTAAAGCTATATCACTTTGCTCCATTTGTATTTCTGCAGCTTGAGTTGCTACACCTAAACTAGCATATGGATTACTCATTTGGCCAGACAAATCTTTAGCCATACCAGACAATGATTGTACTCCTGCAAAAGGGTTTGTTATCTCTTGCCTACCAGCTTGAAGTTCTTCAACCTTCCACTTAGCCGCTTGTTTTTCATTTCTAGCTTTACGCATAGATTTATGCTGTTTACCCGCTTGGATAGCACCACCCGCTGCAGTTCCTGCAACTGCTACACTTCCAGCAATTATTGCCGTTGTTACTGCCATAATATTTTTTTAAATTATCATTTTTATCATTTCGTGTGACGGCTTTTCATCAACCGTCCAACCTAATTTTCTATGTATCTTAAGTAGACTGTTACTTCTACTTATTGACATAATGCAAGATTTACCTGCATCTTTAACCATTTGCTCTACAGTTTGTATTAAAAACTTTACAGCTAAAGGCCTAGCTCTTTTATTACCTTCGTGATCAGAAACAACCCAATCAAACCAGCATAATCCAGAATTACTCCAATATATAAAACCAGCTACAATTGGTTTTTCTTTATATTCAATCATTACACCACCAGTTCCATTGTCTGGCAGTATAGCTTTATTAACAGATGGCCAACCCCAGGCTTTCCACCATGTTTCTAAAAGACTATAGTCTTCTTCTTTTAATGCTCTTGCTTTAAAATCCATATAATTTAATTTAATTTAACTACTTTTAACAAACGTAGTGTTAACTGCAAATAATTCTTTCATACCACCTGGATCGGTGTAATCATCATTTTCAATTGTAACAGTGCAGTAATATGCTTTTATACCTGTCATTTCCGAACCAAATCTAACTTCACCTGGCTGTGTTTGACCAGAACTATTATTTACTAAGTTTGCGTAATATTTATTTTCTTTTCTTACAAATCCTCCATACTCTCTGTTATAAGGAGGATCGTCATCGCCAAAAGCAGCTACATAACCTGGTCTATATACTGGTTGTCCAAATGTTGGACTAGCTTGTATTGGGTCTATAATATACTCTCCTTCATAATAACTATGTATATTGTTAGTTGTATCTCTTAGCTTTGGTGGTAATAGCCAAATTGGTTGACCTAGACCATCTACTTCAAAGCTATCTGCACCAGTTATATCTGAAACAAATGATATAACTTCCCAACCATTACTACCTTCATAGTTTATAGTTTTAAAAACTTTACTTACATCAACAGATGGATTAGAAACAAATGTTATGTTAGATTTACCCTGCACATTGTAAAATTTTGCTCTAGGAACGTCAGGTGAATTATGAACAAAAACATTGTCATTAGTAGCACCTTCGTTGCTTACGCTATAAAATCTATTAGCTAAACTAAACATCCATCTAGGTTTAAACGTATAGAAAGAAGGCCACCCTAATACTTTTTCGTCAAACTGTAATGTTTCAAATCTTGGTTCTGGGTTAGAATTATTTTGTTGAAGAGACAACGTATATTGTTTTGTATATATATCCCAGCCTCCAATTATTTTACCTGTTCCAAAACCTGTATCAACATTGCTTAGAGTATCTCTAAAATAATCTATCATACCATAGTTAGATATTTCAGTAATACCATCTCTAGATAATCTTAAAACAGCGTTTCTATTCTTATCTACAAAATATTTTCTATAACCATATACAGCAAAACTCTCTGGGTTATCAGCTATACCAAAATTTCCAGCGTAAGGTACTATTTGTCCTATAACTAAGTTTAATTGACTTACCGGTACACCACCACCTTCAGCTGTATATATAGCGTCTTTATCTATTAAAGCTCTACTCACTTTCTTTTCAGAAAATATAATTAAATTAGTATCTTCTGCGTATAATCTTTGTATACTACCATCTGCAGGATCAGTGGATTTAGTTATGTCACTACCCACAGGGAACTGATTTGTTTGATTTATTCCAGTTCTAGAATTAAATATACCAGAGTAAATCATAGTGTTACCTCTAATACTTCCTTCTGGTTCATCTTCTACTAAATAAGCTTTAGCACCTAAAGACGTTGATGTATTATTATAACCACCTCTAATTCTAGATTCTTCAATAGCCCAATTTAAAGTATTAGCAGGGTCAACACCAGGCGCCTGTTCCCAACCACCTACAACTGTAGGTATACCTCTAGAGCCATACCATCGTGGCTGGTTAAATGAGTCTACACTTTTTCTAAGTAGAAAAGAATTAAAATATTTTACTTCTATTAATGCCATTATATATTAGATTACATGTTTTAAACACGCTTTACTTAGTCGTTAAACACTGCTGTTCCAGCTATTTTTGTTCCAGTTCCTGAGCTTAGCTCACAAGCCCACCTTCTATTATCTTGAGTTGTCGAAGGACTAGCGCCATCGTATTTTGCACTTTCAGCAGCTTTAGCAAATGATTTGGTAAAATTACTAGGTAGCCCTGAATTTAAAGGAGTCGTCCAACTTGCGCCTATAGTATTTCCACATTGATAACCTACAAAGTCATTACCAGGACTAAGCCAGCTAGTGTAAGGAGTTGTTAATTGTGGATCTGAGAAAAATGTACTTACATATCTTGGAACAGGTTCTCTAGCGTATAGCGTTACCATAGGTCCTCCAGTAGCTCCTGTGTTTAAAGCTGATTGAAGCGTGGCAAATTTAGTTTGATATACTCTATAAGAAAAAGCTCTTTTTGGACCTAAATCATAAAAGAAATCTCCAAAGTGAATACTACCTACTATTGGGTTACTGCCTTGAACCGATCTTGGGCCACTTGAATTACACCCTTGACACTCAAAACAATCTCCACCAAGATTTTGCACAATAATTCTATATTCACCAAAAGCAGCGGGGAAACCATATGTTGGACTATTTCCAACAGCAATTATTTTACTTAACACAGCTGTTGATGAAAGCCCAGCGCCTGTTGCTTTTTGAGAAGTCATTTTGTTAAAGTTATTAGGAGGTATACCTACTGATGATATATTAATTGTTGCTCCTCCATAATTTTGATCTAAACTAGAACTAAAACTAGCGTTAGCAAAAGCGCCTATATGTGCTCTATTAGATAAAATAGGATTACTTAAATTGTTCAGTACTAAACTATTAAACGATAAAGATTGTCCTTCAATGTCTCTAGCAGCTTGCCAAGGTAACCCAGGTGTAGGTCTGTACTCTATAGCCCATGACCATTCACAGCTGTTAAATTGCCCAGCTGAACCATAGGGCCCTGGGATTTCAGCATCAAACCATATATAACCAGTACCTTGAGTTAAGGGCCCAGCTGAACCAAAAGGTATTTGCTGAGTGTTTAAAAATTGAGGTCCACCTATTCCTATACTAGTATCGTTACAAAATCCATTTTGTACATTATTGAAAAATGTATTAGAGTATGGCGCGGCGGTTAATAAAGAAGGATTAGGATAAGTATCTCCTAAACTAATATTTGTCATTTGATCGTAAGCGTTAGATATACTGTCATGCAAGCTAACAATATAAGCTTCATCATAACTCATACCTATTAGTGAGCCACCTACGTTAAAAGATCCATCAGTTGGAGGTACGCCTATATTTAAATCAATATTACATACATCGAAAGTTCCATCAGGACCTGTCACTTGTATTCTTATATTATACAAACCAGTAGCAGCACCGGGAACAACTTCTGTTATTTCTCCAGTAACTGAATTCATTTGAAAATCTGTAACAGCAACACCACCTTGTGCTTGTGTTACTATACTAAATTGTAAGCCAGATTGATTTTCACTTAGTGGAACACTTGGTGGATCACCATAGTTAGCACCATTTGTGGCGTAGAATTTAACTAAAGTACCTAACGTACCATAATCTACAATGATTTGAGATGGTGGACAAACTTGTGCGTAATCTAAAATAGGAGGTGATGGAGGTACGTTGCTTGAGTTTTGACCCCAATATTGAGGTACAGATCCAAAACTTTCTCCACCTACAAAAATTGTTTTTAAATTATCTAGCTGAGTTGCATTTCCTAATGGCGTGTAAGTAAACGTTTTAATAGGTCTTGGAGCAGGAACGCTTGCGTCACTTACTTGTAGCTCTATGTCAAACTCTTGAGAGTTTAATGTTGTTGTTTGCCATAATCTGTACGACTTGTTTACCAATAAAAAAGAATCATGCACATATGCAACTGCAGGAACAGTTGTTCCATCGTATTTTATATAGTTACCTGGCCCAGGTATTGTTGAACCTGTTCCGTATATTTGAAGAATTTCAAAGTCAGTTGTTACGTCTACACCGGCGCCATCTGTTACGGTAAAACCTTCTACTATAACATCAACGATATTAGTAGAAGTTGTATCTTCAAAGAAAAAAGGACCAGCTACAATATTTCTATATCTACCACACTCTCCATTTACAGGTGTAGGTGTACACGAAGGATACGCTGGGCCTGGCTGCTCTGGTGTTCCTTGTACAGCTGGATCCCAAGCACCTGTTACCGCAGGGTCAAATATTCCAAAAAATTCATTAAACTCAAAATTAAAGTTTACAGTTTGAAATATAGTTTGCCCTCCAGTTTCCTCAACTTGTTCGTTTAAATCCGCTATAGTACCAGTCGTACTTGTTTCCCAATATATATCTAATCTTGATTCTGTAGGCTCTGTCTCATACACTGCTAAATTAAAAATAGAATAAGTACCACCACCTGATGTTGGTTCTATTTGACCTATTTGATTAGTTGTACTAATTCTACCTATTAAAGGATTTGATTCTGCTTCATAAAAAGAAGCTTGTATATCTGGTGGAAATGCTCCTGTTACATCTATATTAAAAAGTTCAAACTCAGTAGATATTGTAGATACTGTATCTGAAAATCTAGAAGGATAGTATTGTTGATTAACAACACCAAAGTCTAACGCAGGTGCTCCTACTGGTGTTTGAGTTGTATTTTCAACTCTACCAAACAACTGAACAGAACTTCTAAATTGTTTTTGATCGGGACCAACCTCGCTTAAATCTCTAGGAACTTTGTTTATATTATCATTTAATAACACTATGTGTGATGTTAAGCCTAGTTCTTTTGTTGGATCTTCAGGATATGAAGCTAGTATACCCGGTAAATAAACATTATAATAATCTTGTTCTTGTTGTTTTACAACTATTTTCCATGAATAAAATCCTAATGGATTATAATCTGATTGTGTTGGGTCACCTTTATAGGTGCCTGGATATAAGTTTTGAGCAATAGGTGTTTCACTAATTGTGTCGTTAACTTGAACAAACAACGCATCACCAGGCCATTGTCCTATATCTGGACCACCATCAGCTTGCGGTATATTGTAAGCAGAATAAACTGTAGATAACTGAGATGCTGTAGATGCAGAAACAGTTGCTTGATTTGAAAGCAATGTTGAAGTAGTTCTACCAAACCTATCAGACAATACAAAACCTGCTTGATAATTTCTATTTTGTTTTAAAGTGCTATTAGGATATTCAACAATGCTTGTATTCCAAGAAACAGAAGTTGCTGGAGTAGTAACATCAAAAGCTAGTTTAGGACCAGCTCCAACATTATAATCAATACCAGGAGGTGGGGTATGTCTAGTTTGAAAATTACTATATACAACTCTATTACTTATTACTTCTTGACCTAAAGCTTTTACTGGTACTTTATCATAAACTCTAACTAATTGATTTTCAGGTAAAGTTTTAAATGGTTTTGTACCAGAGTATTTATATAAATACGTATTACCTAAACCAGTAGGATCATATTGTGCTTTTATTTGATCTGCACTTATAGTGTCTACAACTAAAACAGCTGAACCGTCAGATTGTTTAAATAATATTTCTAATTCTGTTATTTTAAAATAATCTGTAACATTATCTAGTCTTGTACCTGGAAAAGCTGGATCTTGATTTTCAGGCATTTCAATTAACAAGGTCAACTGATTAACTTTGTTTTCCATGAAATCAACTATTGTACTTCTATAAGCAGCTGACATGTCATTATCATCATTATCACTTCCTGATGGATTAAATAAAAAATAACCATCTTGTTGAGGTATAAAACACTCTTGAGTAAAAGGAGCAAATACAGAATACTCTCCGTCGTCAAATTTAAATCTATAGCTAAACCTAACAAATTTATCTTCTAAATAATCGGGATCACCTTGATACAAAGGATCTTCATATGGGTTATTTGTAGTACCGTCGGGTAAAAACTCACTAACAACATCTTGCATAGTTGTTTGATATTCTCCAAGAGCTGGTGTTAAATCAGCTGGAGTACCACTATCATCTATAACTTTCTGTGTTATTTCTTGCCATAATAAAGGAGCTTTATAAGGCATGTACTTTGCAACGCTTATTGTGTCCTCTATATTATAATAACCAGGTGAATCTTTAGCAAAGCTAATATTTATTTTTCTAGGTTGGTTTCGGTTGTCAGTAAAAAACAATAAATCTTCTAATAAATTAACTCCATATATAGGTGTGCCTTCCCAGAAATTTAAAAAAGCTCCTTCAACAAGTATAGTATTACTTATAGCCACGCCCTGAGATATTATAGATTCAATAATAAAGTTTGAAGCACCAGGACTGTAAACACCGTTTGAGTTGCTGGTTAAAGTGTTTGATGTTAAAAAAAAGTAAACACTAGAATTAACTTCTGACACTAAATAACCTATACAAATTACATCATCTTCTCCTGTAATATTTTCAAAACTAATGATTTTATCGTTACCTAAAACATTTTCTAGTGCCCCAACGTCTTCAGACTCGGACTTACTGACTTGTATATTTACTGCGTTTCTATATTCTCCTTGTGGTAACAAACGATCATCAAGATCTTTGTTCATTTTAGATTTTATAAAAACATTTTTAAATTCCGCCATTTAATTTTAGTGTTTTATCCATTTAGACTTACCTCTCATAACTTGAACTATTTCATCAAGTTTAATATTAGATAATCTTATTTTAGCATTTCTTAATTTAGCGCTTGCGTCTCTTTTTAATCTTTGTACAATGTATTCAGGCTGATTAATTCTACTTGATAATACTGCGTGAGACAAGTAAGCGTATATAGCTGCTTCAGCTAATTTAGGCACTCTACTATCCATATCATAAGCTAATCCATCTGATATATATTCTAGTATTATTAACCTTCCAACCAAATTGCTAGAGAAAGATATTTTACCTTCTCTTTCATTCATATTGAACCATCCGTTTACTTGAGAATACTGAGGATCGTTTCCATATAGCTGACCATAACCCCAGAACCACATACCTCCATAGCCCCAATCATAACCCCACCAATCTAAACCAGCATTGTATTGACCTTGATTAAACTCTTGATTTATTAAACTAGGATTATTATTTCTCCATCTTTCTTCTGTAATAGATGTTCCTTGTAGATTTTCTCCAAAGTTATCTTGTGTAGGTACTCCTTCGCTATCTTGTATTGGGGTTCTATAAGGTGAGTCAGTTAGATTATTAGCTGGGTATATAATTCTTTGTACGCCTTGCATATCTATCCAAGACATACGAACATAGTTTACATAATCTTGAGGTATTACCACACTTAGGCTTGGTGGTATAGTTAACTCTTGTGATTTAACGCTTTTAAGCGTGTCGTAACTAAACTCTTGCAAAGCTCTTTTTGCATGAAATATTAAGTCAGTTCTCTTAACACTAGGTATCAACTTACCTGCTCCAACATAAGCTACTATAAAATTATTAACAACTTCATTTAAAGTTATATATTCATAACTTCCATAATTTTGCTCTGTAGTAGATCCGTAAGCATCTCGATTACCATAACTACCACCATCTAATCTTTTTAATTGACAAACCAAAACATGTTCAAATGGTAATGCTACACCTAAAGAAATAGTGTTACCTGTAACCGTATAAGGCGTAGTATACTCAGTATAGGTTAATCCATCAATACTTGAATATAACTTAAAATTATTTTTTTGATAATCAATATTGGTTGGGTCAAAAGAGCCAAATTTTAAATCTGTATCAAAAGTAAAAGTAAAATCAGTTTCACCTAAAAGCTCTTTGACTACAAAGCCTTGAGCTCCTGCGTAATATTGTTGATTAGTTTCATTTATAATTGCCATCTATTAACTTTTTTTATTTGCTTCTGTACCTTGAACTTGTTGACTTGCTACCTGTATTATATTAGGATCTTCTATTATTATTCCAGAATAAGCTAGTATTCTTAAAATAACATTTGTTTGTTCAGCTTCATGTAATTCAAAATCTCTAGAACCTAGCCCAGTTGTAATATCAAAAAAATTATCATCAAAAATATATTGACCAACAGTACCAGTTGAAAAACCCCATATAGGAGGAACAGGTTTTCTAATGTAATCTACTTTAATATTACTAGTAATACTAGTAGGATTTACATATAATATGTTTTGTATATGATTATCTATAGGAGATGATGGGGTGTTTTGATTACCTCTGTTTTCATATAGATATGTAGGAAAGCTTTTACTTGCTTTTGTTAGTGGAGATCTTTCTATGTTGTAGAAATCTGTTCTGGATAATCTTTGAAGTTCTATTTGATTACCTCTATCATC
>MDTG01282065.1_pt1 | contig 10975 bp, 7 predicted proteins | sample 811421 | NCBI WGS metagenome assembly MDTG01 (sample SAMN05326645, study PRJNA326480) | marine metagenome | isolation source: seawater | place: Pacific Ocean: South East | collected 2011 | reverse complement strand
GAAAGGAGTTATAAAAAGATTTAAAAAACTTTTTGATTGATATGAACAAAGATCTAATCAAAAAAAAATATAAAAATAAATTAAAAAATTTTAATTATTATAATAAGAAATATTATGATGAAAATACCTCTGAAATAAATGACTCTCAATTTGATAAACTCAAGAAAGAAATAATCGAATTAGAGAATAAATATCAATTTTTAAAAAGTAAAAGTTCACCCTCTATATCAGTCGGATTCAAACCTTCTAAAAATTTCAAGAAAATTTCTCACAAAGTTCCAATGCTTTCTTTGGCTAATGCTTTCACAGAGGATGATTTATTAAACTTTGAAAAAAGAATTTTTAATTTTTTAAATAAAGCTAATCAGGAGTTTAAGATTGAATACAGCGCTGAACCAAAAATAGATGGCATTTCAGCTTCTTTAATTTATCAAAAAGGTAAATTTAAAACTGGTTTATCAAGAGGAGACGGAAAAGAGGGTGAAGATATTACTGATAACCTTAAAACTATTAAAGATATTCCAAAGATTATATCAGCAATAGATTTTCCTGCGGAAATTGACATAAGGGGGGAGGTTTTTATTCAAAACAGTGATTTTAAGAAATTGAGTAATAAATTCGCAAATCCAAGAAATGCTGCCTCAGGTTCACTAAGACAAAAAAATCCTGAAGATACAAAAAAAATTCCTTTAAAATTTATTGCTTATACGTTTGGTTTTGAGAGAGGTATGAAAATTTATAATCAAAATGATTATTTAGAAAAATTAGATATTTGGGGTTTTAAAACTAATCCATACAATAAATTAATAAAAGGAGTCAAAAATTTAATGACAAATTATCGTCAATTAGAAAAACAAAGAAATCAAATTGACTTTGATATTGATGGAATTGTTTATAAGATAAACGACTTTGATCTTCAAAAACGTTTGGGTAATGTTGCAAATGCGCCGAGATGGGCAATAGCGCATAAATTTTCTGCTAACAGTGGGGTTTCTAAAATATTAGATATTGATATTCAAGTAGGTAGAACTGGAGCGCTTACTCCAGTTGCAAAAATAAATCCAGTAAACATTGGTGGTGTGGTAGTTTCTAATGCTACACTACATAATGAAGATGAAATTCTCAGAAAAGATTTGAGAATTGGGGATACTGTTACCATTGAAAGGGCGGGTGATGTAATTCCGCATGTAATTTCTGTCGATCTTCAAAAAAGAGACAAAAAATCAAAGAAATTTTTATTTCCCAAAAAGTGCCCTTCGTGTAATTCAAGCACAATAAAAGAATTTAATATTATTACTAAGAAACAAGATGCTGTCAGAAGATGTTCAAGCGAGGGATTCGAATGTGAAAAAGTAGCTATTGAAAAAATTAAACATTTTGTTTCTAAAGAAGCTTTTAATATAGAGGGTTTTGGTAAAAAGATTGTTGAAAATTTTTGGAAACAAAAATTAATCAGATTACCACATGATATATTTATACTAGATTTTTCCAAATTAGAAAAGATGGAAGGCTGGGGCAAACAATCTATTTCAAATTTAAAATACTCAATTGAAATTCGAAAAGAAATATCATTTGAGAGATTTATTTATGCATTAGGCATTAGACATATAGGTCTTGAAAACGCAAAATTAATATCAAAATATTTAAAATTACCTAAAAATTTTTTAAATTTATCAAAACAATCTTTGATTGATGAATTATCTACTATTGATGGAATTGGAGAAACACAAATAAAATCAATCAAAAATTTTTTTTTAAACAAAACGAATGAAAATGTTCTTAATCAGCTCTTTAGACTTCTTAAAATTCAAAATAGTGTAGCTTTAAATAAAGATGGTCCCTTAAAAAACAAAACTTATATGATTACAGGAAAACTTGTTGGAATTAGTAGAGCCGAGGCAAAATCTTTAATTGAGCAAAAATCTGGCTCTATAATCAGTAGTGTTTCTAAAAAATTAAATTATCTGATAGTTGGTGACAAACCTACTAAAAGGAAAGTTGAATTAGCTAAAGAATTGAATATCAAAATTATAAATCAAGAGGAGTTAACTCAAATTTTAAATAAAACTAGATAACCATTTTTTTTCACTCTGATTGAGGAATTTTGACAATTTTGAGTAAACATTAAGATGATATCTAAATAAATAATTTTTTTCATCTTTATTTAATAAATCAAAGTTTATTAAATCTTTTTCAATTGGAGCGAGTGTAAGATTTTCAAAAAATAATTTTTTATTTAAATTCGATACAAAGAGAAGATTTTCAATCCTAATACCAAATTTTCCTTTTTGGTAAAAACCTGGTTCATTACTTAATATCATACCTTTGGAAATTTTTATTGAATTAAATTTTGAAATAGCTTGAGGTCCTTCGTGGACATTTAAATAAAAACCTACTCCGTGGCCTGTTCCATGTTCGTAGTCTAAATTACTTCTTTTTAGATATTTTCTAGCTCTAATATCAATTAATTTGCCATTATAGTTAGTTTGTAAATTTGAAGTGGCAACAGCAATATGACCTTTTAAAACTTTGGTAAAAATATTTTTAGTTTTATAATCTGGTTTCATAAAACAAATTGTTCTAGTAACATCTGTAGTTCCATACTTATATTGTCCACCCGAGTCACATAAAAAAATATCTTTTTTCTCAATTTTTTTTGATTTTTTTTTATCTGCTCTGTAATGAACTATAGCACCGTTTCCACCTGCACCTGCAATAGTATTAAAACTCGGATGTAAATAGTTTTTATTTAATTTTCTAAAACTCTCCAATTTTTTTTGAGCTTGAAATTCAGTAATCTTTTTTTTGTTAACATTTTTAATCCAATATAAAAATTTAGTTAAAGCAACTCCATCTAGAATGTGACTATTTATCATTCCTTTAATTTCGATTGGATTTTTTATCGATTTTAAATGATAAATTGGATCAACCTTTTTTACAATCTTAAACTTTTTTTTTAAAATATTTTCGAAAAATAAAGAACAACTTTTTCTATCAATAACAATTTTACCGCTCTGAAGATTACCCAAAAATTCTCTAAAATTTTTATGATTTACAATTTCCTTAGGCGATAACTTTTTTTCTAAAATTAATTTCTTACAAACTTTTTGTTCTGCAAAAAAAAAGGTTTTCCCCTTCTCGCTTAGAAGTAATCTTGAATTTGGTATCGGACTGTAAGGATTATCAAATCCTCTTACATTAAGAAGCCAAGCAACATTCTCTGGAGAAGATATAAATAAGTAATTCAATCCATTTTTTTTTAACCATTTAGCAACTTTATTGATTTTTTTTTTATAATTTTCACCGGTTACTTTATCATTCAAAGAAAAAAAAGGTTTTTGATTAGAAGAAGGACATCTAAATATTTTTTCTATTCTTTTTGAGTTTATTTCTTTAATTTTATTTTTTTTTGTGAAAAACCTTTTAATTTGATCCGATGTAAAGAGATTAGGATCAATTCCAAGAGTTTTATTTTTAAATAAATTACAATCTAAAATTTTTTCATATTTAACAATTTTAAAATTTTTGCCAGACTCTTTCAAAGCTTGAATTGAATATCGGCCATCAACAAATAAATAATTCTTTTTTTTCAAAAGTATGGCGCAACCCGCTGAACCAGTAAAATTTGAAACTAATTTTAATCTATCTTCTCTAGAGTATTCAGAAAAAAACTCATCATTTTTTGGAATAACATAACCATCAATTTTCAAATCTTTAAAAGTTTTTTTTAATTCTTTAATTCTTTTTAAATTCATTTAATCCTTTTTTGATATCGTATCCATCCCGGACTTCTTATGTCGTCGTCATCGCCCAAGTCTTGGTTGAATTCGAAGTCTTCAACATCATCTTTACTTTCGTCAAAAAATGAATTTTTTTCTAAATACTTTTCTGGTAGTTCATCAATAAATCTTGATGCCATGCTATCAATCCAATCTCCCTGGTAAAATCTATTCATTGAAAAAGAGATAATAGCATTTCTCTTTGCCCTGGTGATGCCGACATATGCCAACCTTCTTTCCTCTTCAAGACCACTTTGTCCTTTTTCTTCAATGGATTTTTGATGAGGGAACAAACCTTCTTCCCATCCAGGTAAAAAAACTGTCTCAAATTCTAATCCTTTGGACGCATGCATTGTCATCATGTTTACTTTTTCACCTTCCCAATCCTGATCTATTGATGTTGCTAAAGATACATGTTCTAAAAAACTTTCAAGATTATCAAATTCTTTCATGGCGCTTAGAAGTTCTTTTATGTTTTCAAGTCTATTTTCATTTTCTAAATCTTTTTTATTTTTTAACATCGCCGAATAACCCGACTCATCTAAAATAATTTGTAATAGTTTAATGTGACCTATATTTTTGATATTTAAATCATTTCTCCATTTTAATAGTAGACCAAGGAACAAACTTAATCCTATTTTAGCTTTTGGTTTGATTAAATTATCCTGAATCATTTTTTTTGAGGACATCTCAAGGGAAATTGAGTTCTTTTTAGCCTTTTCATGAATATTTTTTAGCGTACTTTCACCTATAGATCGTTTTGGATTGTTTATAATTCTCTCAAAAGCTAAATCATCCTTACTTTGATTAACTAACCTTAGATAAGCAACGCAGTCTTTAATTTCTGCTCTTTCATAAAACTTTGTGCCACCTAAAATTCTATAAGGCATTCCAATTTTTAGAAATCTTTCCTCAAATTCTCGTGTTTGAAAAATTGCCCTCACAAGGATTGCAATATTATTCAAAGAATTTTTCTTTCGAATTTTTTCAATTTCATCTGAAATTCCTGTTGCTTCATCTTTACCATTCTTGAAACATTGAAGTTTCACTAAATCTCCTTCATCCAATGTGGCTTTCAAAGTTTTACCGACTCTATTTTGATTATTTGCTATAAGCTCTGAAGCAACAGCTAAAATATTTTGAGAAGAACGATAATTTTCTTCAAGCCTAATAATCTTTGTGTTTTCATAAACTTGATCAAATTCAAGAAAATTTTTTATTTCTGCACCTCTCCAACTGTAGATAGACTGGTCATCATCACCCACACAACAAATATTATTGTTGTTTTCAGACAAAAGTTTAAGCCATTTACTTTGAATAAAATTAGTATCTTGATATTCGTCTACTAAAATATATTTAAAATTTTTAGAATAAATTTGCCTAATGTCTTTGTTTTTTTCAAATATTTTTACAGTATGTAAAATTAAATCACCAAAGTCACAGGAATTTAATCCAATTAGTTTTTGTTGGTAAATTTTATAAATTGGTAAAATAGTTTTTTCATATACATCTTTTTGATTGATAATAACTTCATCAGGATAAAAACCTTTATTTTTCCAGCGATCAATTATAGCAAGAATGTATCTTGGAGCTAATTGTTTAATATCAATATTTTCTGACTTACAAATATTTTTTATCAATCTTATTTGATCATCAGTATCAATGATCGTAAAATTAGAATTTAAGTCAACTGCAGTAGCATGTTTCCGTAAAATTTTAGCACAAATTGAATGAAATGTTCCTAACCAAGACAGGCCAACAGCTTCAGAGCCTAGTAATTGGCTCACTCTCATTTGCATTTCTTTAGCTGCTTTATTTGTAAAAGTAACTGACAGAATTTGATTAGGGAAGGCCCTCTTTTGTCTAATAATATTCGCAATTCTTGAAGTTAGAACTTTAGTTTTGCCTGATCCAGCTCCTGCCACTATTAATAAGGGACCATCTAAGTGAATTACAGCCTCTTTTTGAGCTTTATTCAAATTTTTTAAATAATCAGAGTTTACCATTTAGAATAATTTACTATAAGTTGTCCAATCTACTATGAATAAAGATAATTTATTAATTAAAAAACTAAAAAAACAATTTTTATCCATAAATAATTCAATAGAAAATAGTTTTAATAAATTAAAATATTTCAAAGACAATCTAAAAAAAACTAGATTTACTAAGAATAATATAGTTTTTGTTGCCGTCGCCTCAGCAGGTATTTTAATTTTTTCTTATTTTCTTATACCGACTCTTTATAATAAAAGTTTGATTCAATCTCAAATAAAGAATCATATTTTAAAAAAATATAAAATCAGTGTTAAATTTAATGAAAATATTAAATATGGTCTTTTACCAACTCCTCATTTTGTAGCAAATAATTTATCTATAATAAGGAAAAAAAAAGAAATAGGTTTAGCAAAAAAATTTAAAGTATTTATTGCGACAAATAACTTTCTCAGAATAAACGAAATAGAAATAAAAGATTTAAGTTTTGGTAAAACTGATTTTAACGTGCAAAAAAACGATTTGTTATTCTTTAAAGAACTTTTAGAGACAGAACCTAATGAAAATAGTATTTTAATAAAGAATAGCAATATTTTTTATAAAGATGAAAATGAGGAGGTACTATTTATTAATAAAATTTTTAATAGTGAGTTTTATTACGACTCAAATAACTTGCAAAATGTTTTATTATCTAAAAATAAAATATTCAATGTTCCATATAAACTTAAAATTGAAAATAATAAATTTAACAAAAAATTCTCTACTAATTTTTCATCAAAAAAAATAAGATTAAATTTAAAAAATGAATTTTTTTATGAAGATGAATTAAAAAAAGGATTACTTGATATCTTATTTGTGAATAAAAGTACTGCTTTAGATTATGAAATTAAAAAAAATTATATTAATTTTAGTTCTAAAAATACAAAGAATAATTATAACGGTAAAATAGAAATCAAGCCTTTTTACTTAACAACAAATCTTGATTACGAGGGTTTAAGTACAAAGAATCTTTTTGATAATAAATCTCTTTTAATTGATCTTATAAAGTCAGAAATTTTTAATAATAAAAACTTAAACGCAAATATCAAATTTAAACTAAAAGACATAACTAATGTTGCTGAATTAAGAAATTTATTGTTAAATATTAATGTCAAAGAAGGAAATATCAATTTATCAAATTCCACTTTAATGTGGAAAGAGGATTTAAAGATTTTACTTGATGAAAGTTTTTTAAATTATGATGGAAATCAAATAAATTTAGACGGTAGAATTACCCTCGAATTCGAAGATTTAGATAATTTCTACAGATCTTTTCAAATAAAAAAAATTCATCGTAAGAAAATTGACAAGATAGAGTTATATTTTGTATACGATTTTAATCAAAACTTAATCAGCTTTTCAAATGCAAGAATTGATGGTTCTCCAAACTTAAAAATAGAAGAGTATTTTGACTCATTTAATGAAAGTAATAATAGAGTATTTAACAAAGTAAAATTTAAAAATTTTGTAAGCGATTTTTTTAAAACCTATGCTGGATAAATCATTTTCTTTGGATCAACTATCTTATCGTAATCCTTCTCATTAATAAGTCCAGATTTTAAAGCTTCTTCTTTCAAAGTAGTATTATTTTTTAAGGCAGCTTTTGCAATTTTTGCAGAATTATCATACCCAATGTGTGGCGCAAGTGCTGTAACTAGCATTAATGAATTGTCCAAATACTTTTTTATTTTTAATTTATCTGCTTTGATACCTTTTACACAATATAATGAGAAATTTTTTATGCTATCTGCAAGTAGGTCAATAGATTGTAAAATATTATGAGCTATTAGTGGTTTAAAAACATTTAACTCAAAATGACCGTGTGAACCTGCCATAGTAATACCATTATGGTTTCCAATTACTTTCACACATACCATTGTTACTGCTTCTGATTGAGTTGGATTCACTTTTCCAGGCATAATTGATGAGCCAGGCTCATTTGACGGCAAAATAATTTCACCATAACCAGCTCTTGGTCCAGAACCTAAAAATCTAATATCATTTGCAATTTTCATAAGGCTCACAGCAGTAGTATTTAATGCACCTGAAAAATTTACGATTTCATCATGAGCTGCTAAAGCAGCGAATTTATTTTTACTTGGTTTAAATGGAAGCTTAGTAATTTTTTTAATTTCATTAATTATTTTTTTATCAAAACCTTTTTTACTATTAATTCCAGTGCCTACTGCTGTTCCCCCTTGGGCCAAAAAGAAGATTTCATTTAATGCATTTTTTATTCTGAAAATGCAATTTTCTATTTGAGATTGATATCCTGAAAACTCTTGGCCTAAAGACAGGGGAGTCGCATCCTGAAGATGAGTTCTTCCAACTTTCACAATATTTTTAAATTGAGAAACTTTTTTTTTTAAATCTTTGTTAAGTAATTCAAGACAAGGAATTAATTTATTTTTAGTCTCAGTTGCAATTGCTATATGCATTGCTGAAGGAAAAACATCATTAGTAGACTGAGATTTATTTACATGATCATTTGGGTGAACTGGTTTTTTTGTTCCTTTTTTACCTCCCAAAATCTCAATGGCTCTATTAGCTATAACCTCATTTACATTCATATTTGTTTGAGTTCCAGATCCAGTCTGCCAAACTTTAAGAGGAAAATGTTCATCTAGTTTTCCAGAAATAATCTCATTTGATGCTCTTATTATAGCCATAGAAATATTTGGTGAAATTTGTTTTTCTTTTACATGAACAATTGCAGCGGCTTTTTTTATTATCGCAATTGACCTAATCAAAACTGGTCTAACTAAAAATTCACCTATATCAAAATATTTTTTTGATCTTTGTGTGGAGGCACCCCAATATTTATCATTTGGAACATTTATTGATCCTATGCTATCGAATTCTTTTCTAAATTTCATTGATTAACTTCCAACTATTAAATAAATATAAATATACATTAATTTTTAAAAACTTACAGGAGCAATATGTCAAATTTTAGTAAGGTCGGAATTTTTATGAAAACTTTTGGGCAGGAAGTAAAAAATAAACCCTCTTTTAGCACTGATAAAATCAATAAATTAAGACTTGATTTAATAAAAGAAGAACTAAATGAACTTACGGAGGCGATGAATAATAAAGATTTGTTAGAAGTTGCTGACGCACTGACTGACATTCTATATGTCACTTATGGAGCAGGCCATGCATTTGGAATTGATTTAGATAAATGTTTTGAAGAGGTTCAGAATTCTAATATGAGCAAATTAGATCAGAGAGGAAACCCAATTTACAATGAACATGGCAAAGTAATGAAAGGACCTAACTACTTTAAACCAGACTTAACAAAATTTGTAAATTAAAATTCAATTTTAAAGTCTACAGCTGAAGCACTATGGGTAATACTTCCAATTGAAATTCTATCTACTCCTGTTGCGGCAATTGATTTTACATTTTTAAAATTAATATTACCAGAGGCTTCAGTTTCGTAATATTTTTTTGTGAGTCTTACTCCTAATCTCAGGTTCTTGACATTCATATTGTCGAATAAGATACGATCAAACTTTAATCCGATAATTTGTTTGAGCTGACCTAAATTGTCAACTTCGACAGTGATTTTTTTACCACTCTTTTTTTTAATAGCCGAGGTAACCAATGCTTTTATATTTGAGCTAGCAACATGATTATCTTTAATTAAGAATTCATCACTTAGATTAAACCTATGATTAGTTCCGCCTCCTAATTTGACAGCATATTTTTGAATAACTCTCAAGTTTGGAATAGTTTTTCTTGTGCAACAAATTTTACATTTTTTACCTACTAGTTTCACAAACTTATTTGTTTTAGTAGCAATACCTGAAATATGAGTTAGAAAATTTAAAGCTACTCTTTCAGCAATTAAAATATTTTGAGCACCACCTTTAATTATTGCAATTAATGATTTTTTTTTTACAAAAGAGCCATCTTTTTTTTTAATAATAAATTTTATTTTTTTATCAATTAATGAAAAAGCATGTTTTGCAAATTGCAGCCCACCAACTATAGCATCCTGATTTGATATTAATTTTGCCTCTATAATTTTATTATTTTTAATCAAACTAGAGGTAATATCTCCCGATGGATATAAATCTTCATTAAGCGCAAGTCTTACAGTGCTTTTAATAAAATTTTGGCTAAGTTTTATTTTAGACACAAATAGTTATCTACCGATAGCAACCATTTTTTCTACCGACAACCTCGCTTTATTAAGCATCTCTTGATCCATAATAATTTCACCAGTTTCGTTCTCCAAACAATCTAATATTTTAGGTAAAGTTATTTTTTTCATATGAGGACACATATTACATGGTCTTATAAATTCTACATTTGGATTCTCAACTTGAATATTATCACTCATGGAGCATTCAGTTACCATCATTACTTTCTTAGGCTGATTATCTTTAACATAATTAATCATACCCGAAGTTGAACCAGCAAAGTCACTAGCTTTAATTACATCTGGCGGACATTCTGGATGCGCAATGATTTTAATACCTGGATTATTTTTTCTAATACTAATAATTTCTTTTTCATTGAACTGGTCATGAACAATACAAATTCCTTTCCATGAAATAATCTCAACATCTGTTTGAGAAGCAACATATTTTGCTAAATAATCGTCAGGTAAGAAAATTACTTTTTTAACTCCTAAAGATTTTACAATTTTAACTGCATTAGCAGATGTGCAGCAGACATCTGTTTCAGCTTTTACATCAGCTGAGGTATTAACATATGAAACTACAGGGACTCCTGGATATTTTTGTTTTAACAATCTTACATCTTTACCTGTAACAGAAGAAGATAGAGAACAACCAGCCTTCATATCTGGCAGTAAAACTTTTTTATTTGGACTCATTAATTTTGCTGTCTCTGCCATAAAATGAACTCCTGCCATAATAATTATATCAGCAGAAGTTTTTGCTGCCTCTACTGCTAAAGCAAGTGAGTCTGCAGAAAAATCTGCAATGCCGTGATAAATTTCTGGTGTTTGATAATTGTGAGCAAGAATTACAGCATTTTTCTCTTTTTTTAATTTGTTAATTTTATGAATATAAGGTGCGTGAACTGACCACTCTATCTCAGGCATAACCTTTGATATTTTTTTATAAATAGGATCTGTTGCTTTTCTTACTTCTTGGTTAAATTCCATAATTAAATTTATCAATTTGAAACCT
>MDTG01211086.1_pt1 | contig 10975 bp, 13 predicted proteins | sample 811421 | NCBI WGS metagenome assembly MDTG01 (sample SAMN05326645, study PRJNA326480) | marine metagenome | isolation source: seawater | place: Pacific Ocean: South East | collected 2011 | reverse complement strand
GGCGGCGTAGTTGGGTTGAAAGGAAATTTGGCTCCCGAAGGCGCAATTGTAAAAATAGCAGGTTTAAAAAAATTACAATTTTCTGGTACAGCAAGATGTTTTAACAACGAAGAAGATGCAATGAGAGCTGTTCAAACAAAAAAATATAAAGATGGTGATGTAATTATAATAAGATATGAAGGTCCAAGAGGCGGGCCAGGAATGCGCGAAATGTTATCTACAACAGGTGCAATTTATGGTCAAGGAAAAGGTGAAAAAGTTGCTTTAATAACTGACGGGAGATTTTCAGGAGCAACTAGGGGATTCTGTGTTGGGCATGTTGGGCCAGAGGCTGCTTTGGGTGGACCTATTGCTTTGCTTAAAAATGGAGACAAAATAGATATTGATGCAAAAAAAGGAACTATAAATGTTAGGCTAACCAAAGCACAAATGACTGCTAGAAGAAAAAAATGGAAAGCAAAAAAATCTCAGTTTGGTTCAGGAACTTTGTGGAAATACGCTCAAACTGTAGGACCAGCTTATCTGGGAGCACCAACACATCCTGGTAAGAAAAAAGAAGTAAAAGATTACTCTAAAATTTAATGAAAATTAGACCAGTTATTTTGTGTGGTGGTGCTGGAACAAGACTTTGGCCTGATAGCAAAAACCATAAAGCTAAACAATTTATAGATTTTGGTGGATGGACATTGTTTGGAAAAACACTTGAACGGATTAAAAGTCCTTTGTTTGATTATCCTATTATAAGCACTAATTTAAAATATTTAAAATATATTAAAAAAATTTTAAGAAATAAAGGAATTACTAAATATAGAATAGTTCTTGAGCCAGCTAAAAAAAATACAGCACCTGCAATTTTAACATCTGCACTAATAAAAGAAATTCCATACGAACAACCATTAGTTTTTTTATCATCAGATCACTTAATTGAAAAAAAAGAAAAATTTAATTATGAAATTAAAAAGCATAAAAAATTTCTGAATAATATAAATATTTTTATTTTTGGTATCAAACCAAACTCTATTTCTGATCAATTTGGCTATTTTATCACCAAAAAAGTTCATAGTTTAAATCAGGTTTCAAGATTTATTGAAAAACCAAATTTATCTAAAGCTCAAAAAATTATCAAAAAGGGCGGTTATTGGAACTCTGGTATATTTTTTTTGAGAAAAGATTCATTAATTAATAATTTTATAAAATTTCAAAATAAAATTTATAAAAATTCTTTATTAGCAGTAAACAGAAGCAAATATAAAAATAATATTTATTATCTTAACAAAAAAGCTTTCATCAAAAACCCTTCTAAATCTTTTGATTATGCAATTTTAGAAAAAACCAAAAAAATTAATGCCATAAAATTAAATATTAAATGGTCAGATCTAGGAAGCTGGAAAGAAATTCTTTTAATGTTTAAAAAAAACAAAAAGAAATATTTAAAGAGAAAAAATATTTTTAATAGACCTTGGGGAAGTTATACAAATTTATACAGTGGAAATAATTTTTTAATTAAAGAACTAAATGTCAAATCAAAGGGCGTTTTAAGTTTACAGAAACATTTTCACAGATCTGAACACTGGGTAGTAACGCAAGGTATTCCTAAAATTACTTTAAATAAAAAATCATTTACAAAAAAACCTTACGAAACTATTTTTATTCCTAAAGGCGCTATTCATAGAATTCAAAACCCAAATAAAAAAATGGTTAAAATAATGGAGGCTCAGCTAGGCTCAATTTTGAAAGAAACTGATATTGTAAGATATGATGATATTTATGGAAGAGTTAATTAATTTCTAGCTCTATTGGGGTATGATCAGAAGGCTTTACTTTTGATCTGGGGTTTTTATTAATATAAATTGAAACAATGTTATCTAAAAGAGTATTTGATAATAAAAAATGATCTATTCTCATCCCGTAATTTTTTTGCCATGAACCAGCAAAGTAGTCCCAAAAAGTATATTCCTGCTTATTTTTATTTTTAATTCGATAAACATCTTTAAATCCTAAATTTAGTAACTCACGGAACTTTTTTCTAATTTCCAATTTTCCAAGAGCATCGTTTTCATATCTTTTGAAATCATAAACGTCTACTTCTTCTGGTATTATATTAAAATCTCCAGCAATTAATACATTTGAATTTTTATGAAGCTCTTTTTTAATACTTGATATAAATTTTTTAAGCCAATTTTTCTTGTAATCATATTTTTCTGTATCAATAGGATTTCCATTTGGTACATAAATATTAACTAAATTAATTTTCTTTTTTTTTAGTAAAATTTCCCCTGCAATAATTCTTGATTGATTTAAATCATCTTTAATTAAGTCCTTTTTAATATTTTTAATTTCAACCTTAGAGACAATTGCAACGCCATTGTAACTTTTTTGACCAAAAACATGAGACTCATATCCGATCCTTTTGAAATCTTCATACGGAAAATTTTCATCTTGTGTTTTGATTTCTTGCAGTAATAAAATATCTGGAGCAGATTTTTTTATATAATCTTGAATATTAGCAATTCTTGCTCTAACTGAATTTACATTCCACGAAATTATTTTCATTAAACTGAAAAAGATAAACCACAACCACATGAAGCCGAAGCTTTTGGATTATTAATAGAGAATGACTCACCTATCATTTCTTTTTTAAAATCTATTGTTGAGCCAGCAATAATATCAAGAGACTGTTTATCAATTATAGCATTATCAAATAAAATATCATCTTTGTCTCTTTGACTATCAAAGCTAAAACTATATTTAAATCCAGAACAACCACCACCTTTGACTGCTATCCTAAAATATTTTTTTTCAGCGCTTTTTGTGATTTTTTTAATCTGATTTTTTGCACTGTCAGTAAATTCTAATTTTTTTTCCATAATTATCTAGTATATATTCTATATAGTGAGCATGCAAAAAAATTCAATCCAAACATTATCGAAATTAGCAGTTCCAATTAAATCTAAAGGTAGGTTTTTTAAAGAAAAAGAAACACTTCTGAGATCAGATTTTCAAAGAGATAGAGATAGAATAATTCACTCAACTGCCTTTAGAAGGTTAAAACATAAAACACAGGTGTTTGTGAATACTTCAGGAGATCATTTTAGAACGAGAATCACTCATTCTTTAGAGGTAGCACAAATAGCTAGAACATTATCAAAATTTTTTAATTTAAATGAGGATTTATGTGAAACAATAAGTTTAGCACATGATTTAGGTCACACACCGTTTGGTCATGCTGGCGAAGATGCTCTAAACGATTGTATGAAAAAATTCGGGGGGTTTGATCATAATCTTCAAACTTTAAGAACAATTTTATTTTTAGAAAATAGATATTATGAATATAAAGGCTTGAATCTAACTTTAGAAACTTTAGATGGTTTATTAAAACATAATGGGCCAATAAGGAGTCTCAAAAGATTTAATAAAATTTTAGATAAAAATTATTTTAAGAATAAAATTAATTTTAATTTAAGTCCATCTCTGGAAGCACAAATAGCCTCAATTTCTGACGATATTGCTTACAATAGTCACGATTTAGAAGATGGTTTAAAATCAAATTTGTTTGATCTTAAAGATCTAGAAAATATTCCGATTTTAAAAACGATTGTGCTTAAACATAAAAAAAGATTAATAAATTTTTCTATTGATTTAATTATTAGACAAATAATAAGAGAAATAATAAATGAAATGGTTAAAGATTTAATAAAAACAACACAAAAAAATTTAAAAATACATAGAATTAAAAACTTAAATGATGTTTATAAATCTAAGTATCCCTTAGTAACATTTTCAGATAAAATGAAAGATTTTGATAGTAAAATAAAAAAATTCCTTAGAAGAAAAATGTATTATCATAAGAATGTTAAGATTAATACTAATCAAGGAAAAAAAATTATAAGAAAGTTATTTTTTTCTATAAAGAAAAAACCCAGCAGATATATTAATGTTAATAAGTACGATAATTCGAATATTGCTAGAACAGTTTGTGATTATATAGCTGGTATGACCGATAGGTATGCAATAAATTTGTATAATAAGATAAAATGAACATATTTGAAAATTACTTAACAAAAATTAATAGCATTATCATAGAAAATAATGATTTATTGGATTTAAAAAATTTGAAAAATTTAAAAAGCATAAATTTAGAGGTACCTCCTGAAAAATTTAATTACGACTTATCAACCAATATTTCTTTAGTTTTATCTAAAGAGAACCAAAAAGATCCCAACAGATTAGCAAATGAGATTAAGAAATTATTACTTAAAAAAATTAACCATTTTGAGAAAATAGAAATAGCAGGACCAGGTTTTTTAAATATAAAATTATCTAAAGAAGGATTAGCATTTAATATAAATGAGATATTCAAAAACAAAAAAAGCTATGGATCAAAAAAATCTAATCAATCATTCAATGTAGAATTTGTTTCTGCAAATCCAACTGGACCAATGCATGTCGGTCATTGTAGAGGAGCAATTTTTGGAGATGTTTTATCAAATTTGCTATTATTCAACGGGAATAGGGTTGTTAAAGAATATTACATAAATGATTATGGCAATCAGATTAAAAACTTTGTTGAGTCTGTTTTTTTAAGGTTAAGAGAAATAAAATACAATGAAAAATTTTTAATTAAAGAAAATCTATATCCTGGTAATTATATAAAAGACATTGCCAAAAATATAATTGAAAATAATAAAAAAATTAAAGTCGATAACTTTGAGGATAGTTTTGATGAAATAAAAAAACTTTCTTTAAAAGAGTCAATGAATTTAATCACGGAAGATCTAAAAAAACTTGGTATTAAGCATGATAATTTTTTTTCTGAAAGTAATTTAATAAAAAAAAATTTAGTTAACAAAACAGTAAAGCAATTGAAAGATATGAATTTTGTAGATGAAGGCTACTTAGATCCACCAAAAGGTGAACCAATTAAAAGTTGGAAAAAAGTAAAAAGGCTTATTTTTAAATCAACTGAGTTTGGCGATGATACAGATAGAGCTTTACAAAAAAACGATGGTTCATGGACATATTTTGCAAATGATGTTGCATATCACTCAGATAAGATAAATAGAAAATTTGATAATTTAATTAATATTCTTGGGGCTGATCATACAGGGTATATCAAAAGGATTTCAGCAGCGGTTTCAGCTTTATCCAATAAAAGAGTAAATCTTTATTGTAAAGTTTGTCAATTAGTAAAACTTTTTAAAAAAGGGGAACCACTTAAGATGTCGAAAAGAGCAGGTGAATTTATATCTGCTCAGGATTTATTAAACGAGGTTGATAAAGATTCAATCAGATTTATGATGCTAAATAGAAGCAATGATGTTGAGCTTGATTTTGATTTCGAAAAAGTAAAGGAAAAAACGAAAGACAACCCAGTTTATTATGTTCAATATGCTTATGCTAGAGTTAATTCAATTATAAGAACGCTAAAAAGAAGTTTGAATGATGAAATTTTTGTGAATGCTGAATCTATCAATTTCAATGAATTTGAGGAAAAGATTATAAGAAAAATATTTGAGTGGCCGAAAGTAATTGAATCAGCTTCTAACAAACTTGAGCCTCATAAAATTCCATTTTATTTATATGAACTTTCAACATTATTTCACTCTTACTGGAGTAAAGGCAATGAGGATAGTAAATTTAGATTTATTGAGGATGATAAAGTAAAAAGAATTGAAATTTTAGTTATGATTTATTTAGTAGCAATAGTTATTAAAAATGGAATGAAAATCCTCGGAGTTTCACTACCTGATAAAATGTAATGTATAAAGTTTTAAATATTTTGATGATTATATTTACCACTTTCTTTATTTTTTATATTTTTAAATATTATTCTTCTAATAAAAATATTACTGATAAAAATTACAATCGCTCAAATATTGAAAAAATTTTAAATAAAAAAACATTTAATCTACCTATTTTGAAAAATGATACAGATAATGTAATTGAATTTAATGACTCTTTTCAAAATGAACTTAAAGATAATAAAAAAAGAAATTTTTGGGATTTATTGAAGAATAAATGAAACTTAAAGCTCTGATTATAAGCATAAAAGGAACTAAACTTTCAAAGAAAGAAACAAATTTATTGTCGAAGGGAAAGCCCTGGGGAATTATCTTATTTAAAAGAAACCTTCAATCATTCAATCAAATCAAGTCTTTAACTTCTAAAATAAGATCCCTAACTAAGAATAAAAATTTTCCCATATTAGTTGATGAGGAGGGCGAAAGTGTCTCAAGGCTTAAAAATATTATTAATCATAATATATCTGCGAATTTTTTTGGAGATTTATATAAAAAAGATGAAATATTTTGTTTAAAAATTTATGAACACTATATAAATTCTTTGAGTAAGAGTCTTAAACATCTTGGCATAAACATTAATACAATACCAGTGTTAGACGTATTAAGAAAAAATACTAATAAAATTATTGGTAAAAGAAGTTTTTCAAGAAATAAAAAAATAATCAAGGAATTAGGTGAAAAAACTATACATTTTCTTCATAAAAATAAAATTTCAGGAATAATTAAACATATACCTGGCCACGGAGCTGCAACAGCAGATAGTCATTTAAAAACACCAAAAGTATTTTTAAGTTTTAAAAAACTTAAAAAAATTGATTTTTATCCATTTCAACTTTCAACCGCCAAACTAGCAATGACAGCTCACATTCTTTATTCAAAAATAGACAACAAAAACGTAGCGACCTTCTCAAAAAAAATTATTAAAGAAGTCATAAGAAAGGAAATAAAATTTAAAGGAATTTTAATTTCAGATGATATTTCTATGAAGGCTTTGAAATATGATATAGTTACTAATGCAAAAAAATCATTAAAAGCAGGGTGTAATCTTGTTCTATATTGCTCAGGAAAAATTAATGACAACTATAAATTGATCAAATCATTACCGTATATTGACAAATTTACGTCAAAAAAAACATCAGAATTTTACAAATTTTTAAGGTAAAATTAAAAATGGAATCAAAAAAAATTAATCAAATTTCTATTGATATTCCAAATTATAGTGGACCACTGGAGGTTCTTTTAGATTTAGCAAAAACTCAAAAAGTTGATTTAGCAGAAATTTCAATTACTAAATTGGCTGATCAATTTTTACTTTATATAAAAGATAATGAAAATTTAAATTTGGAAAGAGCCACAGAGTTTCTATTGATGGCTACATGGCTTGCCTATTTAAAATCAAAATTATTACTACCTGATGATGAAGAGGATGACTTTAGAGCGCTTGAAGTTGCAGAAAAACTTAAATTACAACTTAAAAAATTGGAATTAATAAGAATTTTATCTGATCAAATGTTAGAAAAGAAAAGACTTGGTGTTCATATTTTTACTAGAGGTATGAAGGGAGGAATTAGGTCAATTAATACACCAGTCTATGCTGTTTCGCTTTATGAATTACTTAAAACATATTCTAGTATTCAAATGTTAAAAACATTTAAAAATATTACTATCCCTAAATTACCCGTTTTTACAACTGAAGAGGGCATTAAGTTAATAAAGAACAATCTTGACAAATTAAAAGATTGGAAAAATCTTATGCATTTAATTCCTAAATTTTACTCTAACAATAAAATGAAAAGAACTGGTATTGCTGGTATATTTGCCGCTTCTCTCGAATTAACAAAAGAGGGTATTGTTTCTGTTTCTCAAAAAAAAATTTTTGATAAATTAATGATTAAAAAATCATAAAATGAAAAATAAAAAAAAAAATAACATAATTGATTTTCCTTCATCACCTACAAAATTAGAACGTCAAGTAGAAGCTATTCTTTTTGCTGCAGCAGAACCATTAGATATTGAAACAATTGAAAAAAGATTACAAACAACATCTAACATAAATAAGATATTAGAAAATCTACAATTAATATACAAAAAAAGAGGTATTAATTTAGTGTGTATTAAAAAAAAATGGTCTTTTAGAACAGCTGACGATTTGTCAAAATTAATGGCTTTACAAAAATCAACGCAAAAAAAATTATCTAAAGCTACAATAGAAACTCTATCAATTATTGTTTATCATCAACCTGTTACCAGATCTGAAATTGAGGAAATTAGAGGAGTATCATTTGCATCTAATACTTTAGAGATTTTACTAGAGCTTGATTGGGTTAGACCTGCAGGGAGGAAAGATGTGCCAGGAAAACCCATTCAGTACGCGACAACCGAGAATTTTTTAAATCACTTTAATATACAAAAACTCTCTGATTTACCAACAGTCGAAGAGTTAGGATCAGCCGGACTCATAGATACCTCAAGCATAGATAAATCAATTTTTGGAACAGGTAAATTCTTTAAAGAACAATCCATTACTGAAAAACAGAATATTTACGAAGATATTGACGATGCCATTAAAAAGGCTCCTGATGAAGAAAAATAAATATATTTATTTACCTCTTTTTATTGTATATACATAATATCTATGGGTATTAGTTTTTGGCAAATAGCGATTGTGGTTGTTCTAGTGGTTTTACTTTTCGGTAGAGGTAAAATTTCTAGCTTGATGGGTGATGTTGCAAAAGGCATCAAAAGTTTTAAAAAAGGTATGTCTGAAGATACTTCTACGAATAATCAGAATGATAATTCCGAGTCAAACAATTCTGATACTGAAAATAAATAATCAAAATGCCTCAAATTGGATGGTTAGAGATCTTGTCAGTTGTGGTTATTGCTATTTTAGTTTTAGGCCCTAAAGAATTCCCTATAGCATTAAAAAAAATTGGATCATATCTAGGAAAGTTAAAAAATACGTTAAGTAATTTTCAAAAAGAGGTTTCATCAGCAACCCAAGAAATTGATTTAGAGGAAAAATCTACCTCAACAACAAATAATAATAAAAAAGATAATAATAAAAATGGCTGACAACAACTCGTTTACAAGTCACTTTATTGAATTACGTTCTAGGCTCTTAAACTCGTTAATCTTTATTTTTGTAGTATTTATAATTTCTTATATATTTGCTGAATATATTTATAATTTTTTAGTTGATCCATACGCAAGTGTTGTAAAAAATGATAAAATTCCAAGACGTCTAATTTTTACTGCTTTACATGAAACATTTATAACTTACATAAAGGTTGCTTTTTTTACCGCAATTTTTTTAGGAAGCCCTGTTTTATTAATTCAAATTTATAAGTTTATCGCACCTGGATTATATAAAAATGAAAAAAAAGCAATTCTTCCATATTTAATATCTACACCGATACTTTTTTTACTAGGAGGTTTAATTGTTTACTATTTAGTAATGCCGTTAGCAATAAAATTTTTTTTATCATTTGAAACAATTGGTTCAAACTCCGCTTTACCTATTCAGTTAGAAGCAAAAGTTAATGAATATCTTTCACTTATAATGAGACTTATATTTGCGTTTGGAATTAGTTTTCAATTACCAATACTTTTAAATTTGCTAGCTAGAATAGGAGTTGTTAATTCCGATTATCTAAAAAAAAGGAGAAGATACGTCATTGTTATTATCTTTGCATTAGCAGCTATTTTAACACCTCCTGATCCTATTACTCAAGTAGGGCTAGCAATACCTTTATTATTACTTTATGAAATATCTATATTTACTGTAAAATTTACTGAAAATAATGATAAGAAAGAAAATTTAGAAGATGCATAATATTAAGGACTTAAGAAAAGATTTAGAAAAATATAAAAAAAAACTTTTAGACAGAAATTTTAATTTCAATATTAGTGAATTTGATAGACTTGATAGCTCAAATAGAAAATTTATAAGTGAGAAAGAAAAATTAGAACAAGAAAAAAAAATTCTTTCAAAATCAAAAGATAAGACTAATTTTGAAAAGTCAAAAAAAATTTCAAAAAAAATATTAGAAATTTCAAAGTTACAGCTAGCATCAGAAAAAAAACTAGACGCCTTACTTCATGTAATGCCTAATTTAGCTTTAGATGATGTTCCAATTGGAAAAGATGAAAAATCTAATAAATTAATAATTAAAAACGGAAATGTTAAAAAATTTTCTTTTAAACCAAAGTCTCACATAGATATTGGCAAACAAAATAATGAAATTGATTTTGACTCATCAATTAAATTGTCTGGATCAAGATTTGTTGTTTTAAAAAATAAAATAGCACTCTTAGAAAGAGCTTTAATTAATTTTATGTTGGATATACACACTTTAGAATTTGGTTACACAGAAATTTCACCACCGTTAATTGTAAATGAAGAAGTAATGTTTGGGACTGGCCAACTTCCTAAATTTGAAGAAGATCAATTTGAAATTAAATTTGAAAACTCTAAAGAAAGAAAATATTTAATTCCTACAGCAGAAGTTGTTTTAACTAATTTAGTAAGAAAATCTACTTTAGCTAAAGATCAATTGCCAAAAAGATACGTTGCTTCAACACCTTGTTTTCGAAAAGAGGCAGGTAGTTATGGAAAAGATACAAAAGGTATGATCAGACAACATCAATTCTATAAAGTTGAATTAGTAAGCATTGTTGAGTCCAAAAATTGCATAAGCGAACTTGATCGAATGTTGAAATGTGCTTCTAATATTTTAGAAAAATTAGATATTCCCTATCAAGTAGTTCTGCTATCAACTGGAGATATGGGATTTAGTGCTGAAAAAACTTATGATATTGAAGCTTGGATACCATCAGAAAATAATTATAGAGAAATTTCAAGCTGTTCGTCTTGTGGCTCATTTCAAGCTAGAAGAATGGGTGCTAAATATAAAACTCAAAATGGTAATGAATTTGTTGGTACTCTAAATGGTTCAGGTTTGGCAGTTGGAAGATTAATTATTGCTATTTTAGAGAATAATCAGAATGAAGATGGCACAGTAAATATTCCAAATGTACTAAAAAAATATATGAATAATTTGGATAAAATTTAGCAAAAATTTAACTTGTTAATCTAATACATTTATTATAATTGTCTCTTCATGAGCGGACAAGGAATTGCACAATTTATACCTTTAATTTTAATCTTCGTT
>MDTG01400540.1_pt1 | contig 10976 bp, 10 predicted proteins | sample 811421 | NCBI WGS metagenome assembly MDTG01 (sample SAMN05326645, study PRJNA326480) | marine metagenome | isolation source: seawater | place: Pacific Ocean: South East | collected 2011 | reverse complement strand
TACGAAGCTAATGCTGAGACAACAATTCAAGCACTTGATCAATTAATTAATGAAGTAAGCAAAGACATTAATAAGGATGCAAAATTTGTTGTATTCCATGATGCGTATCAATATTTTGAAGAGCGTTTTGGTGTCAGAGCGGCAGGGGCATTAACATTGAATACCGATGTTTTACCTGGGGCTAAGCAAATTGATGAAATTCAGGATGTAATTAAAGATAGAGGAATTAATTGTATTTTCTCTGAACCACAATTTAATCCTAAGATTATCTCAACAATTGCAGAGGACACTAATATCAAAACTGGTGTCTTTGATCCTCTTGGAGCTAACATTAATTCTGATAAAGATCTTTATTTTAAGCTTATCAGCAATTTGGGTAAAGAACTCAAAGGATGTTAGTCTATTAATTTATAAATTCCACCTTACCAAAAGGTGGAATTTAAAACCTTTATTATAAAAAACAATAAATTTAGTGCTTTTCAACTAAATTGGGACACAAATAAAATTTATACAAATCACTCATCACAATGTAAAATTGTCTTATGCAAGGATTATTTCGATCATTTTTTACTGTTAGTTTTTACACTTTTTTTAGTCGTATTTTAGGCTTTGTAAGAGATATATTGATTGCTAGATTCCTTGGATCTACTGTCATAGCGGATGCTTTTTTTGTTGCGTTTAGAATTCCAAATTTCTTTCGTCGTGTGTTGGGTGAAGGGGCATATAGCGCTGCACTTATTCCTGTTTTTTCTGGCGTAGTTATCGATTCAAAGGATGATCATGAAGCAGCAGATTTTGTTGAAAATACAATGTCCTTATTATTATTTGTTACAATTATTTTAACTTTTATATTCTTCTTTGGTATGCCTTATATTATACAAGTTTTGGCTCCGGGATTTTCTTCTAATAAAGAAGCTTTTGATTTAGCCGTTCATTTTGGCAAAATAATTTTTCCCTATCTTATATTTATATCTCTTGTTGCTCATTTTACCTCTATAAATAATGTTCACGGAAAATTTGCAGCAGGTGCCTTTGCTCCTGCGATATTAAATATTAGTCTTATTCTTTCTCTTTTTGTTTTAACCCCTCAATTATCAACTGCAGGTCACGCGTTATCATACGGAGTTTTAATAGGGGGATTATTTCAATTTATTTATTTATACAAAGCAGTTTTACAGTTCTATCGTCCAAAGATTTGCATCCCTAAATTTAATGAAAAATTAAAAAAATTTTTACGTTTATTTTTTCCTGGTTTAATTGGTTCAGGTGTTATTCAGTTGAATATTGTTGTTGGAACAATCATTGCGTCATTTTTGCCTATAGGTGCTATTAGTCATATTTATTATGCTGACCGATTAAATCAACTACCTCTTGCTATTTTTGGTATTGCAATGGGCATTGTTCTTCTTCCAAGCTTGTCAAAAGCTATTAAAAAAAATAATAAAGAAGAAATTACTTCTACTCAAAATCGTTCTTTGGAATTTAGTTTGCTAATTTCTTTACCTTCAGCTGTAGGTTTATATATTTTATCTTTTCCTATCATTCATATTTTATTTGAGCGCGGAGCATTTGTTGCAGAAGATACATTTTATACTTCAAAAGTATTATCTATTTTTGCTCTTGGTCTACCTGCCTATATTTTAATTAAAATTTTAGTTACATGTTTTTTTGCAAGAGAAGATACTAAAACTCCTTTGTACATTTCTGTTATCAGTGTCATTATTAATATAATTTTATCTCTTTTATTAATTAGCACTATGCGGGAAATGGGAATTGCCCTTGCAACAGCAATTAGTGCATGGGTTAATGCTTTTCTTCTTTTTTTAATATTGCGAATAAAAAACAATCTTTTTTTGGACTCTCAGTTAATTAATAATAGTTTTAAAATAATTTTTTCCGCAATTGTTATGAGTATAGGATGCTATTTTCTCAATAAGTTGATTTTTTCAAATATTAACGAATTAAATTTATTTTTACAAATAGTGAGCCTTTTATTCCTCATAATATGTTGTAAAATTATTTATCTGGTGATGATTTTTGTGTTAAAAGTAATCAAATTTCAGGATTTAAAAGGCTATATAAATAGATAATTATGTCAAAAAAAAACAGAATATTATCAGGCGTTCAACCTTCAGGAGATTTACATTTAGGAAATTATTTGGGCGCTATTAAGAATTTTGTTAAATTACAAGATGAATACGAATGTTTTTTTTGTGTAGTAGATTTACATGCGATTACAATGTGGCAAGATCCAAAAACTTTAGCCAATAAGTCTCGTGAAGTAACAGCAGCATTTATTGCCTCAGGAATCAATCCTGATAGTAATACTTTATTTATTCAATCACAAGTTCCACAACATACTCAACTAGCTTGGATTTTTAGTTGTGTAGCAAGAATGGGTTGGTTAAATCGAATGACTCAATTCAAAGATAAAGCTGGGAAAGACAAAGAGAATGTATCTGTTGGATTATTTTCTTATCCAACTTTAATGGCTGCGGATATTTTAATTTATTTAGCAACGCATGTTCCTGTAGGAGAAGATCAAAAACAACACTTAGAACTTACAAGAGACATCGCCCAAAAATTTAATAATGATTTTAAAACTGATTTATTTCCAATTCCTGAACCTTTAATTTTTGGTCAAGCTACAAGAGTAATGAGTCTCAGAGATGGAACAAAAAAAATGAGCAAATCTGATCCATCAAATTTCTCACGTATTATGCTCACTGATACTGCTGAACAAATTGAGCAGAAAATTAAAAAAGCAAAAACTGACTCCCATCCTCTACCAAGTAATTTGGAAGAAACTAAAACAAGACTTGAGGCATTTAACTTATTATCGATTTTTGCTGCCTTAAATGATGTAAGCACAAATGAAATTATTAATAAATATGCTGAAAAAGAATTTTCCATTTTAAAAAAAGATTTAGCAGAAACTTTAATTGAAAAAATTAGACCTATAAGTTCAGAAATGAAAAAACTAATGAGTGATAATAAATATCTTGATAACATTGTAAAAAATGGCAACGAGAAGGCACAAGAAGTTGCCGATTCGGTTTTATCCAGAGTTTATGATACTGTAGGGTTCTTTAAAAACTAGTATCCACAAGACTTAGCAGCTTTAAATTTATTTTTCATACGAATGTCACAAAAATACATATATATTATACTTTATGTTTATACAGACTGAGCCGACACCAAACCCTCTTACCTTGAAATTTTTGCCTGGAAGAGTGGTTATGAAAGAAGGGACTTTATTTTTGAAAGATATTTCAGATGCTGAAAATATACCTTTTGCAAAAAAATTATTTGGAATAGATGGAGTTAATGGAGTTTTTTTTGGAAATGATTTTATCACTATAACTAAATTAGAAGAGATTGATTGGGATACATTAAAGCCTCAATTATTAGGATCGATTAGTGAGTTTTTCGAATCAGGTGAGGAGATTAATTTAACTCCTCAAGATAATAAGAAACAAAATATTTCTGAAGAGGACAGCTCAAATATTGTAAAACAAATTAAAGAACTTCTTGATACTAGAGTTAGGCCCGCAGTTGCAATGGATGGGGGAGATATAGTTTATGATAGTTTCAAAGAAGGAGTTGTTTATCTGCATATGCAAGGTTCTTGTGCTGGATGTCCAAGCTCAACAGCTACTCTAAAGTCAGGTATCGAAAATATGTTAAAACATTACATTCCTGAAGTCAAAGAAGTAAGAGAAACTAATGCTTAGCAAAACTGAATATAGAAACGCTTATTTGAATACTTATACAAATAAAGATGAAAAGATTAATCAAAAATCTAATATTAATTTGTTATACCTAATTTCTTTATTGTCTGTTCCCATTATATTTACATGTGTCCTAGGTATTTTTTTTGATAAAAATGTAAATAATGAAAACTACGATCATTTTATTATTGAGGAAAGTCTTGTGCTTTTAGATAATTTAGAAAATCAAATAAATTTTCAAAGTACAACAAATTTAAACAAAATAGATAATGACAGAGAATATGAAAGTGTGCTTGATAAAGTAGTTTTAAAATATCAGGATAATTCATTAAATAATGAAAGCTCTATTTTAAAACCAAAAATTCAAGATAACTCAAAATTGCTTAAAGATTTTGATTTAAAGCTAACTCAAAGTACCGTTGAAAGAAAAAATAATTTTATTAATATACTTTTGCCTCTTATCATTGATGAAAATAAAAAAATTCTTGCTCAAAGACTCAGTCTTATAGATATTGGTGCTAATCTAAATAATAATAAAACTCTAAGTAACCATAATCAGAAATTATTAAATAGTTTAGCATTTAATTACAATGTAGATATAAAAAATAAACACAAAGTAGATATTATAGAAGAATTATTAAATAAAATTGATGTTATTCCAAATTCAATAGTTTTGGCTCAGGCTGCTAATGAGAGTGGATGGGGCATGTCTAGATTTGCACAAGAATACAATGCTTTATTTGGTGAATATACATATAGTGATAAAAATGGAGTAATACCTTTGGAAAGAGGAGTAGAAGATAAACATCTTGTGAAATTTTTTCCTTCAATAAACAAAAGTATAGAGTCTTATTTTCTTAATTTAAATACTCATTATGCTTATAAGGATTTCAGGAATGAAAGAAGCAAGCAAAGAACTAATAACAATTTTATAATTGATTCATTGGTAAAGAATTTAGATCTTTATGCTGAGGACAAGAATTATGTTAAAACTTTAATTGCGATAATTCATCAAAATAAATTAGAAGAATACGATAGTATTCCTAGTATTTAGACATTTTTTTCAAAATAATTCTTACTTTTACTGATTTTTATATATAATTAAATTCTTTAATTAATTATTTTTGAGTGTTAGTTATAGAATTATGAGATCAATTAGACGCCTTACAGAGACAGTAAAAGATGCTTATAATTACAAGTATAATTTTGAAAACACACCACCAAATCAAGTTATACTTTTTATTACATCTTTATGTAATTTTGCATGTGAAACATGTTTTTATTCTGAAAAATTAAATGATACAAAAAATGATTTAACTTATGATGAATTAGAAAAAATTTCTTCAAATTTTAAAGAAATAAGATTATTGCTGTTAACAGGGGGAGAGCCTTACTTACGAAAAGATTTTTTTGAAGTAATAAGACTTTTTTATAATAACAATAAAGTCAGAAGGCTTCATCTACCTACAAATGGTTCTGCTACAAAAAAAATAATTAAAGATACTGAAAGAATGTTGAATGAATTACCAGAATTAGAAATTAACATCGGAATATCTTTAGATGCTTTGTATGAAAAACACGATCAAATATCAAAACAAATTGGTGCTTTTGAAAGAGCAATTCAAACACAAAATGTATTAATTGAGCTGGAAAAGAAATATAATAATCTCTCTACAAAATTTTATACTGTTCTTAGTAACGATAACATTCAACAAAGTGATGACTTATTTAAATATATTGTAGATCAGTTTGGTTATGAAAAAATAGGTTTTTCTCCTTTAAGAGGAGATCCAGCCAACCCATCATTAAGATCTCCATCTATTAAGGAGTGGGATGATCTTTTCAACATGTACAAAAAACATAAAGAAACCAAAAGCAGTTCATTTAGCATTAAACAATTTCTTATTAATAGAAAAATAAAAAATTTTTATAAAATTAATAGAAAAGTAATGTCTGGTAATGGATATATTAAAGGTAATGAAAAAAACTTTGTAAAATTTACTTGTAGTGCGGGTAATAATATTTGTACTATAGATGCTGACGGAGAAGTAAGAGTATGCGAACTTAAAGAACCTGTGGGTAATTTAAGAAACAATAATTATGATATAAGAAAAATATTAAATACAAAATTAAAACATGATTGTACTTGTACGCATGCTTGCTTTCAAAACGCAAGTATTGATATCAGTCCAATCAATTATATTAAACAATTCATCTAACCCTATTAATAATTGGAATTAGCATCAGTAATAATAATTACAAAAAATCACTCATCTTTTTTAAAAAGATGTTTAAACAATCTATTAAATCAAACTTACAATAATTATGAAATAATTATAGTTGATGACAATTCAAGTGATGATACCAGTGAATTGGTTAATTCTTTTAACTCTGATAAGTTAAATTACTATCTAAATTCTGAGAACAAAGGTCTTGCTTCTCTAAGAAATTTTGGAATTTCAAAATCTAGAGGAAATTTTATTTTTTTTACTGATGCTGATTGTATTCCAACTAGTAATTGGATTGAACAAGGTATGAAGCTATTATCAAATGATGAATTTGCTGGAGTGGAAGGAAAAACAATCGTAGAAAGCCAAAATTTTGGAGTTTCAACACATTTTGTTGAAAACATTAATGGAGGTCAATATCAGACGTGCAATATTGCTTATAAAAAGGAATATTTGAATAAGATTAATATGTTTAATGAAAAGTACGATTTGGCATATGAAGATATAGATTTAGCCATAAGAATAAAAAAAATTTCAAAGATAGCTTTTAATGACAATATGCTTGTTTTACACCAGTTAGTTCCATGGAACATCAAAAGGTTAATTTTAAATTCTAGAAGAGCAAAATATAAAGTATTATTAATAAAAGAACATAACTATAATAAAATTCTTAAATATAGAATTTTAGAAATCAACTCACTATTTCAGGTAATTTTTCCATTTTTGCTACCATTTTATTTTAGAATTCGTTCAGTTAGAGATTTATATATATTGCCATTAATGTACATAAGATCGGTAATTCATAGATTAATTATTTGGAAAACAGCAATAATTGAAAAAATTTTTATAATCTAAAAATAATATGTTTTTAAAAAATAAAAAATATATTCTGGATGGGGGTTCAGGACAAACACTATTAGAAATGGGTCTTAAACCAGAAGGTAGGCTTTGGTCTGCTACTGCTTTGATTAATAAAAGTTTACATAAAATGATTATAAATATGCATTTAGATTTTATAAATGCTGGATCAGATTTAATTGTAACAAGCAATTTTTCTGTGAGAAAGAGAAGATTATTAGAATATAATAAAGCAGATTTTTTTGAACAAGCTACCAACGATTCAGCTTTATTAGCAAATAAAGCAAAAAAAATTTCTGGAAAAAAAATTTTAATAGCAGGCTCTCTTCCAACTCAAGGGATTGTCTATTTTTCAAAAAAAGTTACTGATGATAACGAAATATTCAATGGTTTTAATTCAACTGCTAAAATTTTAAATCCTAACGTTGACTTATTTTATTTAGATGTTTTGAGTAGTATTAATGAAATAAAAATTGCTTGCGAGGCTATTAAAAATTTTGAAAAACCAATTTTAATAGGCGTACACTTAAATAATAAAGGCCACCTACCTTCAGGAGAAAGAATTGAAGATTTAATACCTATTAGCAAAAATTATAATTGTTGCGGAATAATAGCAGCATGTGTTTCTCCAGAAATAGTCAATCTTGTAATTCCTAAATTAATTAACCAAAGTTTGCCTTTTGGATTTAAAGTTAATGCATTTAAAAATATACCTGAAAATAAACCATTAGAATCTGATTCATCTTTAAATGGATATCCAACAGAAAGGTATGGAACTCGTGCCGATGAATTTAATCCAGAAGTATTTAAAAAATTTGTTGAAAGCAAATTAAAAGACGGAGCAACTCTTTTAGGAGGTTGCTGTGAAATTAAACCTCGACATATAAAAAAATTAAAAAATATTATGCAATAATATTTATACTGCTACTTTTACTTTTTCAGTAACTGAATTTAATTCTTCTTTTTCTGGAACTACATATGCTAGACTACAATGTTCTAAGCAGTATGGCTTATCTTCAAATCTTTCCTTACCACAAAAATGAAAATCAGACTCGTCCGGATGTCCTGCAGGCCACTCACAACCTCTTTTTGAATTTGCTACTAAAAGATTTTTAATAGCAGGTTGGAAGGTTGTTTTAGTTAAATTAACTTCTTTGTGATCATCAACTTTATTTTCAAAATTTAATTTAGGGCTAATTGGAGACCTAGCTTTTTTTCTATCAGGCTTTACGGCCGTTCTTCTGATAGGTGACGGTCTTCTTTCTAGGCCAATTCTATGGGCTTTTCCTACTACGGCATTTTTAGTAAAACCAAGTAATTTCCCTATTTGTGCAGTTGGGAGCCCTTGATCCCATAATTCTTTAAGTCGTGCTACATTATCATCATTCCAAGACATAATATTACTCCAGTTCGTATCAATATCTAGTACTTGGGTATATGTTCATACACTAAATATGCCTATAATAAAATAAAAAACGGATATTTTTTTAAAAAAAACTCCATTTTCTCCGTTTTTCTGTTTAATATTGAATAGTTTCATGAAAACTATCAACAATTATACCGTTAAGAACAAAAATATACTTTTAAGAGTTGATTTAAATGTTCCCGTACACGAAGGAAAAGTTGCTGATACTTCCAGAATTAAAGCAATTAAATCTACACTTATAAAGTTAATTAATAAAAAGAATAAAGTTTTTCTACTTTCACATTTTGGTAGACCATCAGGAAAGTCTAACAAGAAGTATTCATTAGAGTTTTTACAAGATCTTATTTGCGATGAAGTTGGAATAAAGAAGATTTATTTTCTTAAATCAATTAAAACTGAAGAAATCAAATCTATTCAAGATAAAATGAGTTTTGGTGAAGTTTGTCTTTTAGAGAATATTAGATTCTATAAAGAAGAGGAAGCAAATGATTTAGATTTTTCTAAAGAATTATCAAAAAGTTTTGATTTATATGTCAATGATGCATTTTCTGCTTCTCATAGATATCATGCTTCAATAGTTAACATTACTAAATTTTTACCATCACTTGCAGGTGATAGTTTGCTAACTGAAATTAAAAACTTAAACATATTTTTTAATAACCCAGAAAAACCCAATACTGCTATCATAGGAGGATCAAAGATATCAACTAAAATAGAACTATTAAACAATTTGATTGAATATTTTGACAATATAATAATTGGAGGAGCGATGGCAAACACATTCCTTTTATCCAAAGGTTACAATATTGGTAATTCATTAGTTGAAAAAAAATTTTTAGATTTAGCAAAAAATATTATTAATAAGGCTAAAGATCATCAATGTAATTTTATTTTACCAATTGATGTTGTTTGTTCTAATAGTATTAATGATCAAAGTAATATTAAAAAATCTTTGATACAAGATGTTTTATCAGATCAAGCAATATTTGATATTGGAGATAAAAGTATTCAAATAATAAAAGATACTATAATCAAATCCAAGATGGTTTTATGGAATGGACCTCTTGGCGCAATTGAATATAAGCCATTTGATTATGCTACAAAAGAAATCGCTAACTGTATTAATCAAAATACTAATAATCTTAACTTAACTTCATTAGCAGGTGGAGGGGATACGATTTCAGCAATTTGGATGGCTAAAGCAGAAAAAGGATTTACATATATGTCCAATGCAGGTGGAGCTTTTTTAGAATGGCTTGAGGGAAATGAATCGCCAGGAATAATTTCTTTAAGAAAAAATAAAATTAATTAATCTTCTATTTGATATTTTTTTAGAATAGGAAATTGGAAGAGTGTGAAGAGAAATGTAAGAGGCAATATACCAAATACTTTAAAGTTTACCCATATATCAGTTGATTGTGTCCTCCAGATTATTTCATTTAATATTGCTAATGCAATAAAAAAACTAGCCCATCGTTTAGTAAGAATTGACCATCCTTTATTTTCAAGTTTTATTGTGCCACCAAGCAAAAATTTTAATAATAATTTATCAAAATAAATGCCACCATAAAGAATTAATGCAAATATTAGATTTATAATTGTTGGCTTCATTTTAAAAAAAATTTCATTATCAAAATAAATTGTCATACCCCCAAAGAGTAAAATTATTGCTGCACCTACGGTTGGCATAACTGGAATTCTTTTCTCTGCTAAATAAGAAAATAAAACAGCAATAACGGTTGCAATCATAAAAGGCAAAATAGCTGATTGTAAATCACTACGAGTATAAAAAATAAAAAATACAGCTAGTGGGCCTATATCAACTAATATTTTTGTTATATTTTTCATTTTAGTAGTCTAGGTCCAATATGGAGTAAGAGAATTTTTTAGCTTCAAATTCTACTAAATCATTTTTGCTTTCACCGAGACCAACATAATGTATAGGTATTTCATATTTTTTTGCAATGGAAATCAACGCTCCCCCCTTTGCAGTACCATCTAATTTTGTTATAATTAAACCATTTACATTCAAAGATTTTCCAAATATTTCAACCTGATTGATCATATTAGATCCATTAGTGCCATCTAAAACCAATATAGTTTTAATATTATTTATTTCTAATTTATTGTTGATAACATTTTTTATTTTTATTAACTGATTTAAAAGGTTTGTGTTGTTTGACAATCTACCAGCAGTATCTATTAAAACATAATCATAATTTTCTTCTTTAGCTTTTTTACAAGCATTATATGCTACGCTTGCTGGATCTTGTTCCGGAGAACCTTGATAAAAGTCAGCATTGGGGTTTCTAACCCATTCCTTAAGTTGTTCTATAGCTGCTGCACGAAAGGTATCACATGCCGCAATAATTATTTTTTTATCTTCAGGAATTTTATTTAATATTTTACCTATTGTTGTTGTTTTTCCACTTCCATTAACTCCAATAAATAACAGAATTGTAGGTTTATTATCAATTTTTTCTATTAATGGACTTTCTTTTGATTTTAGTAAAAGCTCTAATTCATTAGCAATAAGCATAAGAATTTCTTTGGTATCAGATGGATTTATTTTCTTATTTGATTTTAATTTATTTATTAGATGATTAGTTACATCTAAACCAATATCACTTGAAATTAAAATTGATTCTAAATCTTCAATTGTTTCTTGAGTTATCTTTTTTAATGAAAAAACACTCAATATATTAGAAGATAAAAGAGATGAAGTTTTCTTTA
>MDTG01345599.1_pt1 | contig 10976 bp, 13 predicted proteins | sample 811421 | NCBI WGS metagenome assembly MDTG01 (sample SAMN05326645, study PRJNA326480) | marine metagenome | isolation source: seawater | place: Pacific Ocean: South East | collected 2011 | reverse complement strand
TTAATAAATTAGATAATATCAGCAACTATAAGTCACCATCATTTGAAGAGCATAAATATTTTGTAGAAAATCATCCCTACAAAAAATGGTTTAAAATAACTTTTCAAGAGGTTAATATAGGAACATTTTATCTCTCAAAAGTTAATACTATTGGTATTAATTTAAAATCTAACAATTATAAAACATACATGGAAGTACTAAAAAAAATATTCTTAGAATTTAAACCTGATCCAGAGATTAAATCAATTAGAAATAAATATTTTACTATAAATTCATCACCTACTAATAAAGAACTTATAAAGGCTTTAAAAGAATTAAAACTCGAGCTGATACAAGAAACATATATTTATAGGGATAATAAATAATTTGTTAGAGTTAAGGAGTATGATAAGAGAGTTAAGCTTAGGTAGCATCTAATATAAATGGAAATTAATGGTCGCAAAATTGGTAAAGATTATTCACCATATATAATTGCTGAGTTATCAGCCAACCATAACGGTTCATTAAATAAAGCAAAGAAACTTATCAAAAGTGCAAAGGATAATGGTGCGGACGCAATAAAAATACAAACTTATACAGCCGATTCGATGACTATTGATTCAGATAAAGAAGATTTTAAAATAAAAGGAGGATTATGGGATGGTTATAAGCTTTATGATTTATACAAAAAAGCAAGTACACCATATGAGTGGCATAAAGAACTTTTTAATTATGCTAATGAAATCGATGTCACAATTTTTTCAAGTCCTTTTGATGAAGAAGCCGTAGATTTATTAGAATCCTTAAATACTCCGGCTTATAAGATTGCATCATTTGAACTTACAGATTTACCTTTGATTGATTACATTGCAAAAAAGAAAAAACCACTTTTGATTTCAACTGGGATGGGTAGCCAAAATGAAATTAAAGATGCTGTAGAAACTGCCAGACAATCCGGGTGTAAAGAAATACTATTATTTCACTGCATTAGTAGTTACCCAACACCAACAAAAGACACTAATCTATTAACACTAAAAGCTCTAAAGTCCACATATGAAGTAGAAGTTGGATTATCCGATCACACTTTAAATAACTTATCTTCTATTGCATCAATTGCACTTGGAGCAGTCGCAATAGAAAAGCATTTCACTCTTGATAGAACAGAAAAAGGACCGGATAGTGCATTTTCCATAGAGCCTAAAGAATTACAAAAACTTAAAAAACAAACTACAGAATGTTGGCAGGCGCTGGGAAAGGAGGATTTTGATAGGCCAGCGATTGAAAATAAGAATAAAGCATTTAGAAGATCATTATATTTCGTAAAAGATTTAAAGAAAGGTGCACGAATTACAGAGAATGATATTAAAAGAATAAGGCCTGGATATGGTTTACCTCCGAAGATGATATCAGAGATATTAAAAAGAAAAACAAAAATAGATGTTAAAAGAGGAGATAGAGTAAGTTGGGAATCAATTGAATGAATAAAGAAAATTCGATAAAAATTTATAATATAGAAAGAAAAGATAGTGAATTGCTTTGGAATTGGAGAAATGACATAGAAACAAGAGCCATGTCTAGAAATAGTCAAATTATCACATGGGCTGAACACAAATTGTGGTTACAAAATAATCTAAATCAAAAAGATAATAAATTATACATTGCTAAAAAGAAAGATAATCCTATTGGTGTAATAATATTTAGCAAATTATTAACCAATATATTTGAGATAAGTATTAATATAAATCCAGAGTACAGAAATAAGGGATATGGAAATCAATTACTAGAGTTAGCCTTAAATAAATTTCGAAAAGATAAAGTAAACAATTATAAAATAAAAGCGACTATAAAAAAAATAAATAAAAAGAGTGAGAGAATTTTTCTTAAAATGATGTTTAAATTAGAAGGAAGTGATAGTGAATATCTATATTATTCCCTAGAATCTAAATCATAGAAATTTAAAAAATTTATATGATAGAATTAAGAATATGATTGATAAATGTACTATGGATGAATCATTATATAAAGAAACAGAAACAATTTCTGAATTAAAAAATAAAAAAGTTCTGCTGATCTCGGCAATAGGAATAACACCACATATTGAAACAAGTTTAGAAATATGCCAAAGACTTGTAGTAAATAATCAAATATCTTATATAAATATTAGTTCATTATTACCTTACTCTACTTTACATAGCACGAACTTTTTTAAAAAAAATATACTATTACGAACTAATATATTCATGGCATATAGATATATTAACAAATATATAATGAAAAACAACTATATCTCCTTACTAAGTATTAATGGAATAAAAGAGATAAGGATGAAAGTTAGAAATCAAATAAATAATATAAAAGAGAAAACTTTATATGATCTTAAACTATTATCTTATAAAGGTTATAATATAGGGGAAGGTATAGCTAGTACTATAGTAAGTATTTTACAAGATTCCGACCCATTTCCTTTAAACAAAAAAGAAGAGAAATTGCTAAAAAAAATATATCTTTCAAGTATCATTTGTATAGAAGCAACTGAAACAATCATAAAAGATAAAAATTATGATACAGCAGTTTTATTTAATGGTCGTTACGCATGTGAGCATGCGATAAAGCTAGTATTAAAAAAGAATAATATAAACATTTTTTATCATGAAAGAGGTTGGTGTGAAAATTACTATTTCTTTGAAAATTATGTGCCAAATGATTTGTCTATGAGAAAAAAAGAAATTTTATCGCTTAAATCAAAATTCAGTAAAGTGGAAATAGATAAATTAGGTAATCAATTTTTCAAACGCAGAAGAAAAGGTGATGGGATTTCATGGATTTCCTTTAATACAAATCATTTAGAAAAAATATCTGCACCTTTAAAAAATAAAATTATAAATAGTAAACAACAAGGTAAAAAAATAATTTCTTACTTTACATCTAATGAAGATGAGTTCATTTCACTTGAAGGTATCAAAGAACCTTTCTTAACATGGGGGAATCAATTTGAGGCTATTAAAGAAATAGCAAAGATTTGCAAAAAATTAAATTTATATCTAATAATTAGGTCTCATCCAAATTTAAAATATAAAAGCTTAAAAGAAAATTTAAGATGGTCCAAATTAAAAAATGACATTAAAAATCTCAATTTTGAATGGATAAATAGTTATGATAGAGAATCATCATATGAATTAATAAATAATAGTGATTTAGTTATTACAGGTGGCTCAACTATAGGAGTTGAAGCAATTGCAATGGGAAAACCCTCTTTAGTTATTACTGAATGTCACTACGACAATATTTTTGAAAGTATTTTATTCTGTCAGAATAGAATAGAATTATTAAATATACTGAAAGATACTAATACATATAAATCAGTAGAACAAAACTCTGTTAATTTATTTGGCCTTTGGTCTCTCAGTTATGGGAATAAATTTATAAACTTCGTACCAGATGGATTATTTGATGGAAAGATGAAAAATGGATTTAGGGTTAATACAAATAACCAGATAAAAAAATCAATAAAAAATTTTATGAATAGATAAAAGTTTTGTTATAATATTAAGCTTAAATTAGAGTTATTTAAAGATAACATTAAGCTATTAAAATAGAACTTAATAGTATTAACCACATTATTTAAAAAGCTATCATGCATCTTTCTCAAATATTTATTTCAGACAATGATGAAACAATACCAAAATTTCTCAAAAGAAGTACAAATTCAGTTAAAAAAAATTTTCATCACTGTAAGTATAAAATCTATAATAATAAAAATTTACGGGATTTTATAAATAAGCATTATAAAGAAGAAGTTCTCTGGGCATACGACAGTTTAAATCCATATTCATATAAGTCAGACTTAGGTAGATTCTGTTTGTTATATAAATTAGGAGGATGGTACTTTGATATCGGAACAACATCTATTACTACTTTAAATGTCAATAAAGAAATAGATATGATTTGTTTTAGAGATGAGCAAAGACATTCACTAACCTCCTGGGCTGTTAACGGTGCAGTAATTTATTCAAAACCAGCTAATATAATTTTAAAAAAATCTATTGAAGCAATAGTAAATAATTGTAAGGAGAGATGGTATGGTAGAACACCTTTATGTCCAACAGGTCCATCTCTATTTGGGGAGCAAATTGCAAAAGAGAATAGAGGTATGAATCTTGTAATAGGTGATCTTGTTAGACCAATGATACCTTTTACGAGGAGAAATTTCCCATTTTTAAAGCGTATAATTAGGGCAAAGTATATTCTTCCAAATGGGAAGGCCTTAGCATTAGTGAAACCAGCTTCGGGTGGAAATTTAAAAAGTCTTGGAGTGAAAGGTAGTAATAACTACAATGATTATTGGAAGAAGAGAAATGTATACAAAGATATCAAATAAAGATAAATAAATTACTTATATAATCGTTATTTTATTCTTAATCTTTTCTAAGAATATAAACTTAATTTCCTTAAGAATATTTACAGACTTTGAATAACCATTATAAGCAATATTAGCAGCCTTTTCATGATTATTTTTAGCCCATATCAATTGATTATGAAGATCAGAAAAATCAAATTTAACAGGTATATAATGTTCCCATGGAAACATATCTTTATCATAAAACATTTTACTTTTATGATTAGGTTTGAAAACTAAATTTCCCCTAACATGCTTTTTGATAACCCCCCATGAACCACATGATGTATTATTTCCAGGAATATCGGGATAATACTTGTAATTTGCAAATTTTGATTCATCAACCCTTTTACCTTTGATACCACGATTAACTAACCACTGATTAATAATTTGTTTTGGCAAATAATTTTGTACAATACTTGTGATTCTCATATTAAAATAATTCAAATCAGAATATTTCAAACAAATTTGAACTCTTTGAAGTTCATATAAAGATCGTGTACTTTTAATATCATGACCAGTTGAGCTTCCTCTCCAAAACATCTCACTTTTACGTCTGGACCAATTATGAAGAAAATCATCATAATTGGTCCAAGATTTTAGTTCTGGAAGTTCTTTACTTTGAAACATAGAGTATTCATCTGGAATTAAATTATCAGTATCTGTAGAAGTCATAGATAAAATATTCTCTATTCCCCAATCACTTGCATTTAAAATAATTTCATATGATTTTTGAATATCTTTTGATAATTCAACACAATATGGAAGCCAAAAAAAATAACAATTTAATATTCTTTTGAATTTAATATCTTTCTTTTTTATTGAGGGTGAAATATCAATATAAATACGGCTTATCTTTTTTTCAGTAATATTTATTGAAAATTTTGTACACATTCCTTGCAATTCAGAATTCTCACGGAAGCCTCCAAAAGATATATTTAAAGAATTTACAAGGTTCCAAAAAAGAATCAACCTATATTTAATTAAAAAATCTAATTGGCTATCTAAAAGAATATTAAATCCAAACTTATTCATAAATTCAAAGAATTTAACTTAATTATATCAATATTTTGATTTATATAAACTTATATATAGATTATGAAAAAATGACCTCATAAAGATACTATCGCAATCTCATGAACAGTTTATTTTTCCAATTCTTTAGTAAAATAATCTATCGTTTTGTCAATTCCATCATTAAAATCTATCTTTGGCTCCCAATTTAAATAATCTTTAGCTAAAGAAATATTAGGTTTTCTTTGATTGGGATCATCGGAAGGTAAAGGCTGATAAGTAATTTCCAATTTTGGATTAATTTTTGAACGAATAATTTCTGCAATATTAATAATAGTATGTTCCTCTGGATTACCGATATTCACAGGTCCTGTATAACTACAATTCATTAATGAAATCATTCCTTTAATTAGGTCATCAACGAAGCAAAAACTTCTTGTTTGTTGTCCTTCACCATAAACTGTTATAGGTTTTCCTTGCAGCGCTTGAGAAATGAAATTACTTATTACTCTTCCGTCATTTGGTAACATTCTAGGACCATAAGTATTAAATATTCTCATAATTCTTATATCCACATTATGCATACGTTCATAATCTACACAAAGGGCTTCAGCTAGTCTTTTGCCCTCGTCGTAACAACTTCTAATACCAATAGGATTAACGTTGCCCCAGTAATTTTCTGATTGAGGATGGACTAAAGAGTTACCATAAACTTCGCTTGTAGAAGCGAGTAAGAGCTTTGCTTTTACTCGCCTAGCAAGACCTAACATATTAAATGTTCCTAAAAATATTGTTTTCGCTGTTTTAATTGGATTGGATTGATAGTGAACAGGTGAAGCAGGACAGGCTAGATGCCAAATTTGATCAACCTCAAGTTGAATTGGAATTGCTATGTCATGCCTGATAAGTTCAAAGCGCTTATTTCCTATCCATTTATGAATATTGCCTTTATGACCTGTGGAATAATTATCTATACATATAACTTCTTCTCCATTTTCTAAAAGAGTATCTACCAGATGAGACCCCAAAAAGCCAGCACCACCAGTAACTAAATTGCGCTTTATCAAACCATGCATCAACAAATACTAACAAAAAGAGAACTCTTAAAGGAAATTTGTAAAACTTTAATAATTATCACTTTAAATAAATAGCAGATTAAATAAATCATTATTTAATCAATTTATCTAATTGAAAGAAAGTAAATTAAAGCAATCCCAAAAAGAAGATTATGAAAAATAAACTTTAGCATTTTAATTGCTATGAAATAGTTAATCGTCTTAATTAACATGATTGCCTTTGCAAGGGCTAAAGCAAAGTCTATTTTTATGCAACTAAGATTGAATGCAATATCTCAAAAATCTATTGAAAATGATACTAAAATACAGAATGAAGAATTATCAAATGAGAAGACGAGAAGTTCGACTGACTTCTTAGAGGCAATAATGAGAGGAGGAGTCTGGCTTTCTTAAGCCATTGTATTTTAAAATTAGAATACAAAAATTTTTAATAAGTAGATGAATAAACAATAAATACTCTGTTAAAGTTATTTTCTTTAATAGTTCTATGCAGTTGTCGATTATCGCCATTGCTTCATCTGAATGGGGCGTTGCAAGATTTACAACAGATACTCTTGCAATCATCTCACTAGGAGTATTAGCCTCACTTCCTTTTCTTTTACTTAAGGATAAAGTAGGATTTAAAAACGTATGGGTCAGGGGAAATGCGTTATCAAATAAATAATTTGATTAGGCATTATTTATAACAAAAATATTAGATGTTTCTTATCAGTTTAATATAAATTAAGACATTTTTTCAAATAAATCTTTGTGATAGTCAACAACGTTTTGACAGCTTATTACAGGAGTAATTTCCATGTCGATCCCAAACTGAGCTCGCCAGGGGGCAAAATGAAGAAAAAGTTCCTTGTCACTTTTGGCATTACATAAGATAACAACACGGCCCTCTCCAGGAGCATGAACACGAAACAACATTTCAAATCCATCAAATTTATCTTGCTTAGACATCTCTCCATTCTCCCAAAATTCCACAAATTGCTTATAGGCAGCTAGCTGATTTTCAATATTGGGGAATTGACAATCGACCAAATAGAGTTGCATGTTTAATAAGTTAAAAACCGATTTTAGCTAAAAAAACAAAATTATGATTCGATCTCAATAAATTAATCAAACATGTTGCAAAAAGAAGACATGATTAAGTGTTGAAACATAATTAAGAAATTGCATCAGGGATCAAATAATTATCTCATATTTACTAAAAATATTTTACTGTGGAGGATTGAAAAATCCATTCGAAAATAAAAATAAACACATAAGAAGTAAAGGCCCTACTCCGAATACAAAAAGTACGGTTTTAGCTGTTCTGGGGGTGGTGTTAGATTCTCCAGTTGATTCAATAATCTTGTTATTAGATTTCCTTTTTGATTTTTTCCCAGGCATACTTAAAAAATGATTTATAAATACAATAGCAATTATATTTCGTTAAAGTTGGATTATAATAAAAAATTTTTAGTCCAATAAGAAATTATGTATAAGGAAAAAATAATAATTTTAGTAAATAGAGAAATTTATTATAAAACTAATAATTAGATAAGACAAACATCAATGTTAAAAAATCAAATGAAAGAGGAAACTCAATCAATGTTTTTAATAATACCTTCAATAACTCTAGCAGTATTAAACCAATTAAAAGACGCTGATCGCATAGGTCCTTTATACAGAGCATTATCAAAGCAATTTTTATCATTTACCACTGCATTCATGGCAGAAGCTATTGATTCAATTTTAAATGGATTAACAAAATAGCCATAATCACCAAGAACCTCCTGAAGTGAACCTCTATCTGAGGCGATAACAGGGGTTCCGCATGCCATAGCTTCAAGAGCTGGCAGACCAAATCCCTCCCAAAGACTTGCAATAATTAGTGCATGACACTCATTTAGTAAAAATAACTTTTCCTCATCATTTATCCAACCTTTCCAAACACATAAGTGACTAATATTCAATTCTTCTATGATTTTGATGAGACTTGGTGTGTGTCTAGTATCAAACGAGCCAACGAATACGAGTTTATAGTCATTAATTTTTGCGATTGAAAAAGCTTTAATCACCCTTTCTAAATTCTTATGTGGATTATGTCTACCAATGATTAGAAAGAATTTTTTTCTTATTTTATGAATTGGATAATATTTTTTATTATTAAAACCTAATTTTATTGGAAATAATTTATGCCTCGGAACTTTATAAAAAAAATTCAAATCATTAGCAGTAGAATCAGAATTGCAAAAAATTATCTTTGACTGTTTTAAAATTAAAGGGACGTATGTTAAATGATATAAAGTCAAAAAAGATACTGAAGGAAATCTAAGCGGTATCAAATCATGAGCTAAAACAATAGATTTTACGTTTGTAAATAATGGCGACTCTAATAAAGGTGAGAAAAAATATTCAGCATTCAACTGATTCATAATTTCTGGAACAAATTTTTGTAGCCAGTAAAGTCTCCTGCAATGATTCTTTAGACCTTGTCCTGGAGAAAGATTATTAGGGATATATATATCACCACTAATTCCAATATCTTTAGGAATTAGTGAAATAATATTTTTGGCAGATAAAGAATTAAGCAAATCCTTAGAAACGACTCCAATACCTGTATTTTTTTTTGTTATGTAGCTCCCGTTAAAAACAATAGAAGACATGGTTATACTATCCCCATAGCAAATCTATTTTTAATAATAGTAAGTCAAATGTTGAGATCAAACTTTTTTTATAAATTTTTTAAACAGAGTCAAAAGAATAATCATGAAATTGTAAAATTCGATCCAAATAAGGAATTTGGCTTACAAGAAAAAATAAATCAACAAATCATAGCTATAGACGAAAAAATATCTGAAAATAGCAAAGCCTTAATGGAAGCACAAATTGTAAAATTTAGATCTAATTTTTCACAATCTAAAAATATTATTGAAACAATAGGACAAAATGTCTACAAAAAAAAAGTAGAAGAATCTATTGATTGGCATCAAAATCAATTAAAAGATTTATATATTAGAAGAAAAGAATTACAAATCAATTTGGAGAAACTCAAGGGAATTTTTTGGATAAATAGAATAAAAAGACTTCTAACACTTATCCTCATAAGTTTTATTATCTTAATAGGTTTATTTATCTTCTTATCTGGTTTTGTGATTATTATTTATTTACTACCGCTTATACTTTTGATTCTTTTAGGATATTTTTTAACCAATAAAAAGTTTTAGATTTACTTAAATTTCAAAGAATAAAAGGGTAACAATATTTTCTGTTATTTGAAATATATAATTAGAAATTGATAGACAAATAAAATTTAAATTTTTTCTCTAGAAAAAATCGAATAAAATATTAATACAAATTCAACCTTTAAAAAAGAGTTTTAAAATGTATAAATTCTTTTGATGAGAGATAAAAAATAAGACTTGTTCCAATGATTGCCCCAAACAATCCCCCGGTAAATCCAAAAAATAATGTACTCAGATTTTTGCCATCAGTTTGAGGATACTGAGCAGAAACAGGAAGTTTATCAACTACTTTTAGGCGGTCTGTGGCAGGCCTTCGAGTGGTTTGTTGATGTCTGACAAGCGCTTCGAAATCTGGCATTGAATTTGTTTTGCAATGGAACAGTAGGCCGACCAACCTGACATTCGCCTGGGATCGGATCGACCTTTGTCATCAACAGCATCAATTACTGCTGAACCCTGATTTTCCGCTTTATCAAATGCAGATAACAATGGAATGTCACCATCTAAAACAGTTAAATTAAATTTTTCTAAAGCTTCTCTTGCTTCATAAGCAATTCTTTTTTGACGAAAATCAACCTTAACAAGCAAAACTGCATGAGGAATATCTAGCTGCTTTAGTAAAGTTGCTAACTCTACAGTTAATTCAACTGATCTTGCTTTTGGTGCTGTTGGCAAAAGGACAAGATCAGAACCAGCTGCTAGATGCTTCAACTCTTCTTCGTCAGTACTTGCTTGACCATCAGTTATTACAATCTCTGAAAATCTCGTTGCCTTTGCAGCTGCCTCTACAGGGACGATATTGAAATTAAGATCTCCTCTTGACCCATAGGCAAGTGCAGATCGATTCCGATCAGCATCGACTAGACAAACATTTTTCCCTTGAGAAGACCAAACACTTGCAAGGTGAATTGATGTACAAGTTTTAGCTACTCCACCTTTTTGGCCACATACAGTTATGAACAAAGGAGGGACCAACATCTATAAATAGGTTGCAGGATCGAGCTGCAAAGTCAAGTACCCAAAGAAAGATTAACCAACAAATACTAATACTAACTAGCTTGAAACATAAGGAAAACAAATGCTTTTGCGTTTCTTATGTGATTTAAACTACAAATTAATGACATTATTAGCAACTTAGTTATCAAAAGGAGATATTATCGCTTGCAATAAGTTTTTTCTAATGCATATTTAATTAGACGCATTAGAAACAGAAATGTTTGCAAAAAAAATTTTATTTAATACAAAATTAAAATTATTAAAGATTTTAAATTTATTCAATAAAGATAATAAAAC
>MDTG01288701.1_pt1 | contig 10977 bp, 15 predicted proteins | sample 811421 | NCBI WGS metagenome assembly MDTG01 (sample SAMN05326645, study PRJNA326480) | marine metagenome | isolation source: seawater | place: Pacific Ocean: South East | collected 2011 | reverse complement strand
TTTAGTTATCAAATGTTATATCCTTTTTTCGCGAAGCTCTATTACTACCTGATTAAAAAATCACCTTTTTTTCAAATTAAGACATACAATTATGTTCTTGCTTGATAAATAGTAATGACCGCTACAGCTTCTTCTCCAAACTTAAGAGTTGATACACGCGGAACGAATGAGTTGCCGCCTCATTTAGACGAAAATCTTTTAACACCTCGTTTTTATGTAACTGAATTTAAGAAAGCGGCTAAGACCGAATTAACTGATGCGCGTGAAGAATTTGAAGCAATGCTCTCAGAAATGAAGGCAGATTATAATTGCACACATTTTGATAGGAAAGCTAGTTTAGATAGATTGCAAGAATTGCCTCAGAAGGCAAAGGAGACATATGAGAGTTATCTTGTCAGATCAGTTATTTCAGAGTTTTCTGGCTTCTTACTTTTTAAAGAGATTTCAAATCGTTTAAAGAAAGAAGGAAATAGGGATCTTGGAAAACTATTTCAGTTTTTAGCCAGAGATGAGGCAAGACATGCTGGTTTTCTTAGTAGAGCTCTTGTTGCAGAGGGCATTGAAGTTGACTTACCTCATTTAGGGGGGAAGAGAGCAGCAACATGGTTCCCAATTAGTTGGGTTATTTATTCAGTATATCTTTCAGAGAAGATTGGTTATTGGAGGTATATCTTGATGGATCGTCATCTTAAGGCTAATCCAGGAGAAGCATTTGCACCTCTTTTTGACTTCTTCGAGCCATGGTGTCAAGACGAGAACAGGCATGGTGATTGTTTTACTGTCATGATGAGATGCTGGCCTGGAATAACTAAGGGTTGGAGAGGCAAGTTGTTAAGTCGCTTTTTCCTTTGGAGCGTATTTCTTACTCATACTTTGACTGTTTGTGAAAGAGGAGAATTTTATGAATTATTAGGTATTGAACCAAAAGAATTTGATGAAGAGGTTATAAAAAGAACAAATCACACTTCTAAAAATGCTTTTCCTTGGGTGTTTAATCTTGATGATAATAGATTTTGGGATTTGAGAAACAATATTATTGAATCATTCAGATCTTTTGTATCAACAAAAGGTATAACAAAACCAGTTAAGTTCATTAAATTTGTTTCTTTGATTTTTCAGCAATTTGCTTTACCAATGGAGGCAACAAACGCATTAAGATATGAAAAAGATGTTAATTTTACTGGTGAGGATATTTTAAATTTCTGGACTGATAAATAGTCTTAACTAGTATATTTGAATTTTAAATATCAAATGGATTACCAGCTTGGGTATCCAAATTCCTAAAATATTTACCAAATTGAGCGTTGTAGACCTCGTCCTCTTCTTGAGTTTCACAAACTAAAGGACCTGTTGCTTTAGAAACGCATAACAAACCAAAACCTTTATCTCGAAGCTCTTGAGATAAACCAATGCAGGCTTGTTGATCCATTTGACCAGAAATAATTTTGACGGCGCACTCTGAACAACAACCATTTCGGCAAGAGAATGGAAGTTTATCTCCTATGATTTGACCGTTCTCATCCTGCGACTCGAAATTTCTCAAAATATACTCACCTTCAGGAACCTCAAAGGAATATGTTTTCCCTTGCTGTTTATGATGGATTGTTATTTTATGAACTGGTTTCATTGGGATATTTATTTCTGAATTGATATATCTTTTATATATGGGGGTTCGGGGGGGTTACTTGCATGTTGCCAGAGTTCATCTGTATCAAGTGATTTAGTCAACGTTTCTCCTCCAAAGCGAAGCTTTAGCCAAGATATTGTTGTTGAATCTTCAGCTACAACAGCTTCGTAACCTTCTTTTTTAGTGATATTGAATTTGTTGACTAATGATGAATTGAGATACCACATAGGATAGTCTGCCCCTTTTCTATCCCTTCTTTCATGAAAGGATTCTCTTAATTGCCCATTACCCTGTAATTGCCCCTCTGGTGCTAGAAGTACATTTAGGGGTTTGGTCTCTGACATTATTTATGGATCAGAAAATGTATTGATCTTAGGCTATATATTTCCTAGGACCATAGTTAAATAACTTTAGTAAAACGACTTACATTGACGCAAATTGTTTTATGTATCTTCATAAGCTCTTCTTTAACCATTATCTCTTACTAATTTTTTAATTTATAAAAAAGAATATATTTATTTTTTATTTAATTGCTAATTACTTATTTAGGCCTCTGTTTTTGCAGTCTCACTTTTCGCCTTTAGAGCTTCTTCCTCGGCTTTTTTCTTTGCTTCTTCAAAATCTATTCTGTTTTGTAATTGACCTGATGCTCTCATCCAATCATTTACTGTAGCCTCCTTCCCAGCAGCAGTACATTCCTCTTGATACTTCAAAAATGGATACCAATGATGAGTGGCATTCTTTGAATCTGTTAAATTAGTCAATTTCTTAAGTATTCAATGATTTGATTATTGCATCATATTTTCTACTTTTGTCATCATATTAATTTTTTATATTATTAGTTCAAGCTTTAGTTGATCTTACTAACGTTATTGAGGTTTTGAATGAAAATCAAATTTTGATGAAACTAGCATTTTTTGGTCTTGGGGCAATGGGAAAGCCTATGTCAGAGAGACTTATTAATAATGGTTATAAATTAAATTTATTTAGGAGAAAAATACTAAACAATATTGAACAGGAAAGCTATTTCATTGATCCTGTAGAAGCTGTGAAGGACTGTGATGGACTTTTGATTTGCATTAGCGATGATGCTGCTGTTGATTCAGTTTTGTTTGGCGATAATGGAATATCAGAATGTTTAAAACCTAATTCTTTTGTAATTGACTTTTCAACAATAAGTCCTAGTAAATCAGTTTCAATACATCAAAAATTAAGTGAAAAAAATATTTTTTATGTTGATTGCCCAGTTTCTGGAGGGACAGAGGGGGCTGAGAAAGGATCTCTATCTTTGTTTATCGGTGCAAGTAAGGATGAATGTTCTTCCTTTGAACATATTTTTGAGGTTCTAGGTAAATCAATAAATTATTTTAATGGTGTTGGTAAAGGTCAACAAGTAAAAGCACTTAATCAAATACTAGTTGCAGGAACATATGCGGCTGTCGCTGAGGCAATTGAATTAGGAAAAACACTTGAATTGCCTATGGATGATGTAGTGAATGCTTTGAAAGTTGGTGCTGCTAATTCTTGGCCATTAGAGAATCGTTCAACTGCAATGTTGCTTGATGAACATCCACTTGGATTTAAATTAGAATTGCATCATAAGGATCTATCAATTGCTATTGATTTAGCTAAATCTATTAATATTGAGTTACCTATAGCATCTCTAGTTAAACAAATTGAAAATGAATTGATTCAATCTGGTTGCGGTGGACTTGATATCTCAGTTATTCATAGATACATCTCAACAAAAAAAAGTTAATATGAAAATTCCTATTGATATTGAATTTATATAATTTATATGTTTACAAAATCTAATAATCATGGTAAATTAATAAATAGTAAATTATTTTTATCGATTAAATTATGAAGTTGGATAAGCAGCATGCGAAATTAATAAAGTTACAAACTAAAGCTGAGTCTTGTTTGTCTCGTGATGAAGCCCAAAAAATTATTCGTAAGGCTGAAAAAGCTCAATCCAAAATTTCAGGATGATTGAATTTTAGGTCTTTAAATATTATTCCTTCATGTTTTTTGTATTGAACACTCCATAAATTAGAACATAATAAAATTAATTCATTTATTAATTTAGCTGTATCGCCGCTATTAATCCAATTTGATTTAATTATTGGTATATTTTTTTGCATATCCATAAAACTAATTTCTGCTAATAATAATCCAGTTTCTTCATTAGAAATTTTTAAATTACCTTCAGATGTTCTTTTAAATAATCTAAGCAACAAATCAAGTATGATTTTTTCAGATACTTGTTTCTGAGGCTGATCCGAAGAATTTCCCACAGCAATTGTTTTCCCTCCAAGAGGCATTAACCTTTTATTGTTCTGTTCGGCAAGTGCAATCGCTATTAAATATTTTTGTTCTTCCATTTAGTTTCTAAGCATTTGTATTTTCAATAACTTGATTTTATCTGCTATGAACGAAAAAATGTTTTATCTTAATGATGAAGCATTTGTTATTTAATTGGCTAATAAAACTAGTGAGTTGATCATTGTTGATCAGCTTAGTAAATATTATCGAGTATCAAATAAACTACCTGGCTTTAAAGGTACTCTGTCGCATTTTGTTAATCGAAAAACTTATGACGTTCCTGCCGTTACTGATATAAGTTTCAAGATCACTCCGGGAGAAATAGTTGGTTTTCTTGGAGCAAATGGAGCTGGTAAAACTACTTTATTAAAAATGATGTGTGGTCTTATTCATCCTTCTAGTGGACTAGTGGATGTGGGTGGCTTCTCTCCACAACGAAGGCAAGCTGCCTTCCTTAAGGATATAACTTTAGTTATGGGACAAAAGCAACAGTTGATTTGGGATCTGCCCCCTATGGACTCTTTATATGTAAATGCTGCTGTATATGGTTTGTCTGACTATGAAGCGAAAGTAAGAATAAATGAACTGGCAGATATGCTTGAACTTGGAGAAGAACTTACAAGACCGGTTAGAAAGTTATCATTAGGACAAAGAATGAAGTCGGAAATTCTTGCTGCTTTATTGCATAAGCCCTCTGTTCTTTTTCTGGATGAACCAACTCTTGGGCTAGATGTAAATGCCCAAGCAAGAGTTCGTAGTTTTTTATCTGAATATAATAAAAGGACTGGAGCAACAATTTTGCTAACCAGTCATTACATGGCTGATATCACAGCATTATGTCCAAGAGTAATTTGCATTCATAAAGGAAAGCTTTTTTATGATGGTGACCTTGAGGCCCTGGCTAATTCATTATCACCATCAAGAGAAGTAAAAGTTGAGTTAAAATATCCATGTTCATTTGATCAATTTAAAAAATACGGAGAAATCCAAGATTTAAATGATCGTTTTGTCTGTTTGTTAGTTTCTAGAACTAAATTGACCGAGGTAGTAAGCAATCTTCTAACTGATTTCAATATTATTGACTTAGAAATTAGTGATCCTCCTATTGATAAATTAATTGGTGAATTATTTTTAAAGGGGGAAGTTAATTGAGAATATTTGGACTGTCTTTTAAAGTTATTAAGACTTTACTTACAACTCAATATGCATACATGTTGGAATATCGAATAGAAATAGCTTTATGGGCTCTTTCTGGCGTATTACCATTCATCATGTTTTCTTTATGGAGTCAAAATGATGTTGGTAATACATTTGGTTTCAATGATATTGGCTTGGCTAGATATTTTTTAAGTGCTTTTCTTGTTAGACAATTTTCGGTCGTTTGGGTTGTTTTCTCTTTTGAGGAAGATTCTCTATCCGGTCGATTATCTCCATATTTGCTTCAGCCTCTGCATCCTCTTTTGAGGTATGTTGCTGCTCATTTAGCAGAACAAGCTACGAGGTTACCTTTCGCTTTTGCAATTGCAATTACATTTTTCATATTAAATCCATCATCTTTTTGGCTTCCATCAATACCTCAATTGTTTCTGGCGTACTTATCAACTCATTTAGCTTTTTCAATAGCTTTCCTTCTGCAAAGCTTAGTTGCATCTCTTTGCTTTTGGACTGAGAAATCTAGCTCTTTAGAAAGACTTATATTTGTTCCTTATCTTTTTTTATCAGGTCTATTAGTACCTTTATCTGCATTTCCTTCTAGCGTTCTTAAAGTTTCAATGTTAACTCCATTTCCATATTTAATTAATTTTCCAGCAAAGATTTTATCAGGTATGCCCGTAGATATTTTGAACGGATTCTTAGCTCAAATCTTTTGGATTTCAATTCTCATTCCATCAGTGAACATCCTTTGGAAACTAGGAGTCAAAAGATATACCGCGATGGGGGCATGATGGGACGTTACTTTAAAACTATTAGATTATTTTGGTCTACAGCATTTGCTTCTCAACTTGAATATCAATTAAATTTTCTAATTGAATTATTAGCTATGTTTGGAACTCTTTTAGGAAGTGTATTTATTTTATCCCTTTTCTTTACTGGTGGCAGACAACTAGGAGATTGGACTTGGGAATCAGCATTAGTTATTCAAGGAGTTTATACATTTCTTGATGGATTAACTAATGCTATCTTAAGACCAAATTTAACTGAAATAGTTAACTATGTTAGAGAAGGTACTCTTGACTATGTCTTATTAAAACCAATAGATAGTCAATTTTGGTTATCAGTAAAGAAGTTTTCTTTTTCAGGTTTACCCGAAATTATATTGGGTATTTCAATAGTTTTTTGGGCGGCTATTAAATCAGGTGCTAACTTTACTTTTTACTATTTGTTGATGTTTTTTATATCCATTTTTATTGCTTTCGTTATTCTTTATTCCGTTTGGTTCTTAATTGCTGCATCCAGTATTTGGTTTGTTAAAACTTGGAATGCAACAGAAGTACTTAGAGCATTGCTAGCTGCAGGTAGATATCCAATTTCAGCATACCCTGTAATCTTGAGATTCATATTTACATTGGTTTTACCTGTAGCTTTTCTGACAACTTTTCCTGCAGAAGCAATTTTAGGAGAACTGAATTATAAAATATTACTTTTTGGATTAATACTAGGTAGTTTGTTTTTTATGTTTAGTAGATTTTTCTGGAAGTTTGCTCTTAAACATTATACTTCTGCCTCAAGTTGACTTTTAAATTAGTTCTCTTAGTTTCTGAGAAATCACTTAATTTATTGATTTTATTTAATAAATGATCTATTTTCCTATTCCAAGGAATGTATTGAATATGAATAATAAACTAAAAATTGTTAGGAATGAAATCCCAATCCAACTAATCGTTTTAAGAACAATTCCATAACGGAATTGACTTTTAACTAAAGAACTATTCATTGTATCCATAGCCATCCAAGCAAATAAAGGGGCTGCAAGAAAACTTCCTGTCATCGCTCCGAAGACATAATCTTTAACACCAATTCCTCCCGACTTTGCAAAAAGAAGTGCGCAAAAGGAAGCTAAGACATGTAAAACAACCCAATTCTTTAGACGTTTTCTCTCTGTGAATGTAGAGTTGTTACCTTTATCTTTACCTGTTAATAATCCGTGGGCAGACGAGATACTTCTGGGATAAGCATCTAAACATGTGAGAGTGGTACTAAACATCGCGCTAAAAGCTGCTGGAACAATAATCCACTTTGCCCATCCTCCAATAGATTCTGTGTATAAGCGTATTAAATTCTGAGCGAAACTAACGCCTGAACCCGTTAGCATTTCATCCCCGGTTCCATACATCGTGTATGCACCAAGTATTAGAAAGAAAATAGCAGTAATAACAGTAACTAAATATCCAAGATTGAAATCAAATTCTGCTTCTTTTAAAGTCGCTACATGGTTTGAATCTTTAGATCTAGAAAACATCCATAATGACGGCCATATACAAAGCTCAACTGGACCAGGCATCCAACCCATTAAAGGAATTAAAAAGGCTAGGTTTGTTAGGGTCCATGGAGTTGGATTGCTATTAAAGAATGAATTATAGATATCACCAGAAGGTCCTTTTAATAGCAATGATATTACAGCGAAAAATGTTAATAAAGTAAGTAAAAATACTAGAATTTTGGATATTCTGTCGAGAGCTTTATATTGACCAACAAATAATATTAACGAACATACTATCAATATTCCTATGGCTAAGTCCAAAGTAGGAATTGAAGCAAATATAACTATATTTTTTAAAAGTAGAGCAGTAACAAAACTAACGGCTGATATAGTAAATGTACCGGTAATTAACCCAACTAATAAATATATAGGCAAATAAAATTTATTACGTTTATGAAATCCTTCTAAAAGTGATAATCCTGTGACAGCTGTAAATCTAGTTCCTACTAGTAAGAATGGATACTTAAGCAGATTTGTTAATAAAATCAAACCAACAAGTGAAAACCCGAATTTTGCGCCAGCTGTAGTAGATGACATTAGGTGTGACCCACCAATGCAAGCTGCTGCTAAAAGTATTCCAGGTCCAAGACTTTTTCTATAGCCGATGGATTTACTTGAGAGTATCTTTTCCATATATTTATGAATATGTTTTATTTTTGCTTTAAATTGATTATTTTCAATTTAAATACATAAAGATTATTAATTTCTTTACAGGTATCTGTTTATTAATTTTTTATGTTCTTAATCCCTTGCATTTAAATTTTTTTATAGAATTTTGATAATGAATAAGTCTGTTAACCTATATTTGGCATCTGGTGTAAGTGATGGTGTAGGTTTTTGGTTAGTTAACTTTACAGAAGACAATAATATTGTTAACTCTCTTGATAGTAAATTACTTGAGTGTTATAGAAAGGAATTATTTGGTATTGAAGCAGCTATTGAAGTTAGGGAAGCAATAAATACCACATTAGATATTCTAACATTTGATTCTAAAAATCATAGCTATGAATTGGATGATTTTACTAAAGTCTATTCTTCTGAGATCCCCTTAGATATTGTTGAAGATATTTATGATCTATGGGCATATAATTATTCTAATGATCTCTTATGGAAAAAATATATTGGAGTATTGAACTTTCGAAGAAAAATTAAATCAAGTAATAATTTTATAAATTTAGGTCTTAAAGGTACCACTTATGATTTCGCTATGAAATTAGATGAACTACTACGGTTTAAACCAGTTCATTCGTCATTTGATTTAAATAAATCAAATGAATTAATGTGGTAAACAGTAAATTAAATTCTAGATTTGTGATATGAATTTCTATCTCTATAGGCAGAATCTATATTCTCCCATGGGAAAACAATCCATTCATTTGCTTTTATATATTTATAGGTGTTCCACCATGTCGGTTTTGTTTTGCTAATCCATACATAAGTCTCTGAACCCTTAAGATGTCTTATCTTTTCAAGCGTATATCCAGTATCGTAGATATCATCAACTATAAGGCAATTGTTTATAGGCTCTTCTAATAATGGCAATTTAAGAGAATGACTTAATGAAACAGCAAGACAAAGCCCACCCCTTGGAAAGCCATAGACACCTTTAAAATGTTTATTTTGGCATTCTTTAGATATTGAAAATACGCATTCTTCAAATTCTTTCCAGCTTAACTTATTCATTTATATGCGACTAAATATATGTACTTAACTTATATGGATTAATTTTTAGAATTTTCTAGATAAGCTGTAATAGCCCATAAACCCACCTATAGTAATTATTCCTGCAATAGGAGCCGATAGATTTAAAGGTGTGGCCCATTCATGAACCATCAAAGAAGCTAACATAATTAGTCATTATTAGATAATTTTCAAAATACTACACATATTTATGTTTTATTCTTTTATTTTGCAATAATTTACAACTTTATTTTTTTAGTTTCTTTTATTTCGAAATTATATGTTTATAAAATAATCTAGTTTATTGGTATATTTATTATTTATTTTTCGTTATTATTATAATTATTGAAGATCTTTTCAACCTGAGCATATATTTTTCCAAATAGCCAGGAAACAACTATTAGACTTACTATGCCCAAAATTATTGATATAGCTGATATCCCGGCATCGTTTGGACCATAATTAATAGCTGGATCAAATCTTTCCACGATAATAATGATTCAATTTCTCTATATTAATGTTTTATTGATTTAATTGTTGAAGTCTAACTTTATTGACATCTATTTTTATTCTTTTTTTCTTAAAGTCATTGTTTTTGTATTTTTTTCAGCTAAGAAATTTTATCCAAAGCATTTCATTTAATAATAGATGAAATTTATTCACTAATAATAGATTGTTATATGGTTCAAAATTAAAACACGATTTTCAAATTACTCGTGTTATATTTTAAGATAAAAATTTAGATATTGTTATGCAAAAAAATTTTATGTTTTTTTAGATAGTATAATTATTTATCTAAGCTATTAAAAAATGCATTTAGAGAAGAAAATTTTTTATATAAATATTTTTAATAAATAATATTTCTAATCAAATGAAAATCATCATTATTGCTTTTTAGAAAATATCTTTAAAAGCGAATATCAACCAAGAAATTATATTAAGTGGATTAGCTATAGTTTTAATTTTTCTATTTCCATTTATATCATAATTAACTTTTGAAATTCTTGATTTTAGATCATTTATTAATTTAGTTTCCGAATCGAGCGTCTGTTTTATTTTATATTCTTGTTTTGTTTTTTCGTCTAATTCACTATTAAAAATCCATATTTTTAGATTATTTTCAGTCATTAATACATAGCCAATGCCCATTCCATCAGTCATTTTATAATCTATAACTTCCCCGCTTATCATTCTTGGCAGATCTTCTATTAATTTCTTAGGGGACATATTTTTTATTCTTGATTTGTCAATTTTAACTTTGGAACCAATTGGTATTAGCGGATTTAATTCCATTATGAATTGCTTGAGATTTTTCTAAATTAACATATTTTGAGTGGATTTGACTTTGCTATAAATCTACCTATCAATTGTTTTATGTTTTTTTAGGAATTTTTTTTCTTATTTGAATGAAATTTAAAATCCCTTCTTTTCTCTTTCCTCGTTTTTCTTTTCTTCCTCTTCTTTTTCTTTAAAGTAATTTATCTTTATGTAGTTAACTCCAATTATCGTTAGTCTTACAAAAACAAAAGCAGTGGCTATGAACCCAATTAAGATAAAGCTTGATAAGAGGAGAGATCCTAGATCTATTTCTGATATCTTCAGCATGACAAAATCTTTGCTTTATAATTTAATCTTTATTTAATCTAATCTTATTGCAAAATCAAATTTTAGATATTTTTTATTTATATTGGTTACAAGACATCTGTAGAAAAAAAAATCAAATGGATGCATAACTGAATTAGGAATATAAATTGAAAATGAATCAAACTCAATTTAAAATCCCACTCTCAAGCTTAAGGCCTTACACAGTTCATTATAGAAATTGTGATAATAAACGTCTTGAGAATTGCTTTTATGCATGTGA
>MDTG01145768.1_pt1 | contig 10977 bp, 10 predicted proteins | sample 811421 | NCBI WGS metagenome assembly MDTG01 (sample SAMN05326645, study PRJNA326480) | marine metagenome | isolation source: seawater | place: Pacific Ocean: South East | collected 2011 | reverse complement strand
TGGCGAGGCTAAAGTGATAAACAATACCGAACATTGAAACAATGCGGTTGCTTGGCCAAGCGGAATATTACGCACCGATACAAACCAAAATGTAATACCCGCCATGCCGAAAATCACGCGCACAATCATAGTGCGCCGTTGGGAAATGTGGAGCATGTCCCGCCCTCTAACCCACCATGCCACGAGAAACAAAATTGGCAGCGAGAATAGAAACCGGAAGAATAGCATCGACAGTAAAGTTAAATCATCAGAAAGCATTTTAACTATGCCGCCAGTTATGACGCCAAAACACACGGCTGCGAGGGTTAATATTATCCCTATAATCTGAGCTGAAAATAACATCTAAAAAGGTTAACAGCCTATTCTGTCAATCTGGATTGAACATTTAATTCGTATAGAAAGATAAATGATTATTTTTGACCATAACCATATCAAGGAAAATTAGATATGAAAAAACAGTCCCTTGTCCCTTTATTTTTGGGGGTGACCCTGTTTAGTCATGCCTTTGCCGCTAACCTAGTGGAAACACGCAAAGCGAATTTCAAACAAAGCGGACAAATACTTAAAGCAGTTCGTGGACAGATAGCTACAGGTGAGTGGCAAGCGATAGCAGATGGTGCTCAAAAAATTGCCGATTGGGCAGAAAAGATGCCTGAATTTTTCCCCGTTAGCACCCCAAGTCGCGGCGCATCTTCGGCTATTTGGGAAAATTTTGACGATTTCAAAAGCAAAGCTACGGATAATCGCGACGCTGCATTAGCCCTAGAAGTGGCCGCTCAATCTGGTGATGGCGATGCCATTATGGGGGCGGTACGCGCGCTTGGCGGCACCTGCAAGAGCTGTCATTCCAAATATAAAGCAGATTAATTCTGGGAATGTGACTTTCTCAGTATTAATATAAAGGAAGTTGCAAAAAGATAGGTATCTGCGATCCAAAAACACAGATCGCCAATAAAATTAGGCCAAAACAGTTATGAGTGCGGGATATCAACCCGCTATCGCCGCTGACGTTTTTATGCCTTCCTGTAATCATCGCAGGTATCAAATTTTTTTTCAGGCGAAAATAGTATACCGCCATTGCAGTAAGGTGTAAAATAATCACCGCAAAAACCAGTTTCTCGGTAATGGCGTGCACGCGTTCAGCAAGCGGTGATAGCGTGGGCGCAAGTGATACAAAGGGCCCTTCAAAAAGCACATCATCTGTGGAAAAAGCTCCAGAAACACTCATGACTAGACAGATAAGAAGTAACAAAATTACTGCATAGCCACCAAGAGCAGAATGCCCAGCAACTTTATCTGCTTTGCCTTCAAAAATCTGCCGCACCACAGCTATTGCCGCAACAGGTGGACGGATAAAACGGCTAAACCTCGCTGTTTGGCTTCCAGCTAAGCCCCAAACAAGCCGAAAACAGATAAGCCCCATCACAGCCATACCAAAATGTTGGTGAAACTCTAGCATCTCTGCTTTGGCTGAGGCGATAGCTCCAAACACGCATATAACAAGCATCCAGTGAAATAGTCGCAAAGGAAGATCCCAAACCAAATGCCCCTCTTTGGTGCCTTCTATCGCGCGTATTACCATAACAAACACACTTTCGACTTAAACACCCTTTTGTTGAGAACGACTAGTACCCATTAATGAATTCGACTATTCTTTGCTTTATCATGGCAGACAATATATTTAAAGCATCTTCTGAAGTCCCCAATGTATTACTTTTAGCGCTGAAAGCTTTGGATGACCTGGACACAGATTTCAAAGTGGCCCGTGCATGTTGGGGCAATCCACCAGACCGTTTTATCCAATCTGGTTTTCCCGCTCTTGCGCGCATAATCTTAGGTCAGCAAATCTCACGCGCAGTAGCAAATAACCTTTGGGGGCGCTTTGTTGAGCGAAACTGGCAAGAAGCACAGACATTGGCCGCGCTGAATTATGAAGCGTTGCAAGATATTGGACTGTCTCGGCGCAAGGCAGAATATATCATTGATCTTGCGCGTGCCGAGGCGCAAGGAGAGCTAAACCTTGCTAAGCTAGAAAAACAACCTGCAGATATTTTTACCCAAACCCTTATCGGCTATCGCGGGGTCGGCAATTGGACTGTTTACAATTACCGCCTATTTTGCCTCGTGGATCTAGATGCATGGCCAGGAAATGACCTCGCCTTGATGGAAGCGGTAAAACGGTTGAAAAAATTAAGTGAACGCCCCTCTCATACAGAGATGGATGAGCTAGCCCAATCTTGGGCCCCTTATCGCGGAGCAGCAGCCTTAATGCTCTGGCATCTATATGCTTGCCTTGTGCGCGACGGCCGGCCTGTTGGCTAGTCCCTCGCTATCGCTTTAGCCAAATAAATCTGCCTGACCTAACAAAGTTTCTTTTTCTTCACCCACATTATAGGGCGCAACGAGGTTCGCATTGTCATTTTTTATACACCCGACATCTGGGCTAACCGGATAGGCATAAAAATAGCTGGCAGATGCTGGCACCAAACAATCCGAGGCTTGCGCTACACTGCCATTCAGCCAGTCAGACCAGTTTGTAGCCGGCAAAACTAGCGGACAGCGATGATGGAGCTGATTCAAACTACCATCAGCGGGCGTGGTCAAAATAACAAAATGCTCAGCCCTGCCTTTTGTATCTGCAAAATACAAGCCGGCCATTGCCATTACCCGCCCATCTAGAAGCTGAATATGCCATGGCTTGCGCGGGGCCGACCATTCAAACCAGCCACTCGCCATAACCAAACAGCGCGCGCTTCTGAACCTCTCTTTAAAGGTGGGTTTCTCATGCACCGTCTCTGAACGGGCATTTATCAGCCTTTTATTATATGGCCCAGAAGGGCGGCCAAATTCAGCCATTTCGGCAACTAATTCTAGTCCGCTTGGCCGCAGGATAAGGCTAGTTTGCGCAGGCGCAATATTCCAGCGAGGAAAAAGATTTTGAATCACAGAGGTACCAAAACGCTGATTGAGCTCGTCATTATTTGCTGTTAAACTAAATCGTCCACACATCCATGCAACTCTCTAAATTGAGCTTTTTGTTTCGGCTTCTTGCTCTTATCACTTCCTAACGTTAAATTCTTCGTCATTAAGATACATAAATATAACCCTTTTCGACTATAACCTCCAGAGTTTGTTAAACAAGCTAGCAGATAAAATATGCCCATAATACCAATTTCAGACCAAGCCTTGCAAGATGCGGCCATCTGCCTGCAAGATGGAGGGCTGGTCGCCTTTCCAACTGAAACAGTCTACGGGCTGGGGGCTATTGCTAGCGATGATAAGGCAGTTGCCCGTATATTTGCGGCTAAAAACAGACCACAATTTAATCCCCTTATCAGCCATTTTGCAGACTCAGATAATGCATTGGGAGCCGGTCGGAAGACCGAGGTCGCTCATCTGCTTGCATCGCATTTCTGGCCGGGGCCGCTAACCCTTGTCCTAGAGCGGCATAAAGATAGTCCCATTAGCCTATTAGCCTCAGCAGGTAACGACAGTGTTGCTGTTCGGGTGCCTGACCATAAAATAGCGCGGCGGCTTATCACCCTAACGGGAACACCGGTTGTTGCACCTTCCGCAAATCCTAGTGGACGTATCAGCCCATCCAACGCCGTGCATGTAAAAGAGGGGCTAGGTAGCGCTTGTGATCTCATTTTAGATGGTGGCCCTTGTCGGAGCGGTCTAGAATCTACCGTTATTGACTGCCGCGACAACAAAGTCATTTTATTGCGCCCCGGGCCAATTACAGCAGAGCAGATAAAAGAACGAACTGGCCTTATCACCGCCTCATCAGAAAACAACGGAACAGACGGCTCTATTCCCCTTGCCGCCCCTGGTCAGTTAGCCAGCCACTATGCACCTTTGGCAAGGGTACGAATAAACGCTACCACGAAACAGCAAGATGAGGTATTTATCGGCTTTGGCAAAGTCCCAGGCGGAGTTATCGCCGATTTTAATCTATCCGAAAGCGGTGATATTCAAGAGGCAGCAGCGCATCTATTTGCACTCCTACACAAGGCCGATAAGCTCGCTTTGAATTCTATTGCCTTTGCCCCCATCCCCATGTCAGGATTAGGTCTCGCAATAAATGACCGCCTCTTGCGTGCAGCAGCACCTAGATAAAACGGAAAAGTTTTTTAAAAAAGTAGGATCGATTAACCTTCTATACCTTAAAAACAAGTTATATAGGTAAGTGATAAAGAGATGAATAATATACACCATTTTAATGACCTGCTTGATGATAAGGATATTTTGAGTCTGGCAGATGATAAAGCCCCATTTTTGAAGGACTGGAGAGGTAATTATAGCGGCGATGCTGAGGCGATTTTATTCCCGCGAAGCACCAAACAAGTCAGCGCAATTATGCGACGCGCTAATGAGCAAGGCCTACCCATTGTTCCGCAAGGCGGCAACACTGGCTTGGTTGGCGGCGGGATTCCAGATAAGTCTGGCAAAGCATTCGTATTGTCGCTTTCGCGGATGAATAAGGTGCGTTCATTTTCTGAGACAAACCGTTCCATGGTTGTTGAATCTGGTTGCATTTTACAGGAACTGCACAAGCTTGCTGAAGAGCATGATTTATATTTCCCACTTAATTTGGCTGCTAAAGGAAGCTGCACCATTGGGGGCAATCTAGCTACCAATGCAGGCGGTGTAAATGTGGTGCGCTACGGAAATACGCGTGACCTTTGCCTTGGCATTGAGGTTGTGATGGCCGATGGGCAAGTGATGGATTTACTTACCCCATTGCGTAAAGATAATACTGGCTATGATTTAAAACAGCTCTTTATCGGCTCAGAGGGTACACTTGGTATTATTACGGCTGCATCTATGAAGCTCTTTTCCCTGCCTAAGGCACGTGCCACAGCCCTTGCCGGTATTCCGAATATCACCACAGGAGTTGAATTATTGGGTAAATTGCAGTCGGCTAGTGGTGAGCAGGTCGAAGCATTTGAGATTATGCCAGACACGCTTTTGAACGTTATTTTTAAGCAATTCCCGGAAATTCCGCGCCCGCTCAACCCTATTCCTAAATTTATGATACTGATGGAAATTGCCAGCTCAGATGAAAAAAATGGCCGTGAAGATGAAACAGGTCGTACGCCGATTATCGAAGCCTTAGAAGGGTTTTTGGCAGAAGCCTTTGAATCAGAGATGATAAGCGATGCTACTTTGGCGCGTAATGAAACACAACGCCAGCAATTATGGGATATCAGGGAGCATGCACCAGAATCTACCAAGCGGGAGTCTAACCCAGTAAATTCAGATATTTCTGTTACTAGAGCTGACCTACAGACCTTTTATGATCGTGCTGTTGACGCGGTGCGCAAAGTCTGTCCCATGACGCGCATTTGTTGCTATGGCCATCTTGGTGATGGTAATTTGCATTTCAATTTAATTGAAAAAGAGGGTGGTGATCCGGACTGGCTGAATAAAAAAGAACCTTTAAAGGCCGCTATTTATGAGGCGCTGGCGGGTTTAAACGGCTCTATAAGCGCCGAACATGGTATTGGCGTAATGAAGTTTGAGCAATTAAAGCAAGTGAAAGACCCTGTTGCCCTGTCCATAATGTCTAATGTCAAACATTTGCTAGATCCAAAGGGCATTTTAAACCCTGGTAAGGTCATTGACTAAAACTATTTAACTTAGTTGGTTTGATTATTTAATATTGTCGATGTGGCAACAAAATAACGCTATCAGCCAGTATAACTTCATTTAAGAGTGAGAGGATTTAAAATATATTATTATATAAAGAAAGAGCTGTCATATTGGATAATATGGCTATTAGCGCATAGCCAGTTAACGCTGGAAAAGGAACAAAAATGGCCCTAGCCCCCACAGATGAAAACTACGTTAACAGCGTGCTATCTTTCTGGTTTGAGGAAATTAAACCCGAACATTGGTTCACGAAGAGCACGGATTTTGACAAGCTTTTGGAAGCAAAATTTGAAGCACTCGTACTTCAAGCATTAAATGGTCAGCTTGACCGTTGGGCTGGAAACAGCGATGGATGCCTTGCACTTATCCTATTGCTAGACCAGATAACCCGCAATATTTACAGAGATACACCGAAGGCTTTTGCGGGCGATGAGATAGCCTGCGCCCTCTCGCTTCGTGCCGCGGCCGATAAGAAGATTGAGGGAGAGAGCGGTGAAGCCAAACGGCAATTTTTCTTGATGCCCATGATGCATTCAGAGGATCTTGCTATCCAGGATGCCTCTTTGCCACTATTTAAAACACATACCTCTGAGCGGACTTATGAATTTGCAATTCGTCATCGTGATATAATTGCCCGTTTTGGCCGCTTTCCGCACCGTAATGCGATCTTGGGGAGGCCATCCAGCGATGAGGAGATTGCTTTTTTGAAAGAGCCTAACTCTTCTTTCTGAATCCACATCATACAAGGTCTAGCCACGAATCTCATTCAGCTTTTCCCAGACTTTATCAGCTGTTAACTGAGTTAAGTCAGGGATGTATAAATATACCGCGTTCTCTCCTATTGGCGCAGACATAGATGGGTCCGTATCGGCACCCATCAACATGCAAGTTGGGGCATTGGTGCGCGCGCCCAAAAAGACTGGCCCGGTGTCATTTCCAAGAATGAATTCAGCCCCCATCATTATGGAAGCAAGCATATTTAAGCTAGTTTTTTCAGTAAAATCAATAACATCCGAGCAAGCTTTCTTGATAGAATTGTTTGCATCTCTATCTTCTTCTGTGCCACATAAAACAGGCGTGATACCAGCGCTTAAGCAACGTGCCGCGATATTAGAAAATAAGGCTACAGGCCATCTTTTTGATAGTTTTGCTTTGGATGAGCCAGCCACAAATACTGCATATTTTTCTGGTAGCTTAATCCTCTGGCTTTGAATATCCGCGGACATAAAATTTAAATTACCAGTATGGGTTGACGCGCCAGCCATTTTCACTGCGGCCATCATTCTATCGCGGTTATTAACACCCGTAAAATCTGGCATTGGATCTGAGCAACTTTTGGCTGTGCCAAACCAACGCCCCTTTGGCTTTGCCAGCTTAAAATAAGTAGTTGTGCGCGAAGAGCATTGCAAGTCAATAATCGCATCAAATGGACGCTTAAGAAGCATAATCAAGCGCAAACTGCTGCCGATATGCCAAATGGGAGCACGGTGGTCTACCACAAGCTCATCAAACCAGCTAGAAGGCTCAAGTAGCGGGGCAAAAGCTGGCGAAGTTAATAGGGTTATGTGAGCGTCTGGAAAGGACTGGCGCAAACTTTCAAAGGCATCAATACCCTGAATTATGTCGCCTAGAGCGCCATGCTTTAAAACCAGAATCTGCTTCATTGCTCTCACTCGCGCCGAGTGCCCCTAAATTATGCGCTAATAAATTATCTCATTTTTCCCAGATTCATAGACTTGTTTTGACATTGTGGCTAGTATTATAAACATCGTAATGCCTGCAGGATAGCACCGCGAATTCACTGGGAGACATTTGACAAGCACATGACTTCTAGCTATCCAAAGACCGATATCTTACTGCCTCATAAAGAGGTAATGACAAAGGAAAATGCAGGCGCCGTCGCACGCATTGTCGCGCACCTCGCCAGTGCTTCTGATTATCCTGACAAGCTTCGCATTTTTGGTTCGCCGATATCAAACCCACCCTTAAAAGCGGTAAATTTTACCCCTGTTAGCTATTTTCGACAATGGCTATATGGCAAAAATAAAGGTTTTTTTTATGGCTATCTTAAACATCTAAAAGCCAATCCAGAACAGACACCAGAACTGGTGGAGGTACATAGCCGTTGCCAACTGGCAAGACAACTAAAAACTGCGCGGCCGGATTTAAAAGTTAGCTTATATATGCATAATGATGCGCGAGATATGCAAGGGGGGCAAACGCGCGACGAAAGACTATGGCTAGTAAACAATCTATCTGCAATTCTATTTGTTTCACACTATTTAAAAGACAGCTTTATCAGAGATTTACCCGAAAAAAAATTATGCGTGGACGCACATTCAAAATGTATTGTGATACCAAACGAGGTTTCAAGGACAGTTAAGCTAAGGCCAGAGAAGCAACAGAAAATTCTCTTAGCGGGGCGGATGGTTCCTGAAAAAGGCATTTTAGAGGCCTGCGAGGCAGCCGCCAAAATATTGCCAGCCTTTCCAGATTGGCATTTCGATATTGTTGGAAGCACTCATTTCCGCACTGCTAAACCCTCTGAATATGAGCAGAAAATCACCCGCATACTTGCTCCCATTTCTGAACGAATTACCCAGCACGGCTATCTTCAAGAAACAGATTTAAGCAAGCTTCAGGCGCAAGCTGCCATTGCGCTGGTTCCCTCCTTGTGGCAGGAACCCGCAGGTCTCACAGTCATGGAAGCTTTGGCGCATGGCTGTGCACTCATAACAACAGACAAAGGCGGCATTCCTGAAATCGCCGCAGAGCGTGCAGAAATAGCCCCCATCCGTGAGCTTGATTACCGCAATGATGAAAACCGCCAAGCCATAATTAATATTTTGGCGGCAAATTTGCATGGCTTATTATCGGATAATTGTAAGCTAGCCCGACTTCAGGATAGGGCCTGGGAGGATTATCCTTTTGATTCAAAAAATATGGCTCTTAACGCAGATAAGTATAGGATATCCTTGAGGTTTTGATTTACAATTCTTGCTAATTGAGGTAGGGCTTTTTAAACAGTTTTTTAAGTTGTAAATCTGACAACCCAGTTGGTGTTCAGTGACGATGTGCATGAGATTCTTGAAAGGTTATTTTAGAACTGTCTTAGCGATGTCTGCGCTAATGTTTTATCTATGGGCACCTTTGGTGTACGCTCAAGAAAACAGCCCAGTTGATTTCGAAGCTGACAGTGTGACAGTGAATAATCAAGACGGTAATATGATAGCTACCGGTAATGTATTGGTCATTCAAAATGGCGATGTATTAAGTGCTGATCAGGTGATTTATAACCCGTCAACAGAAACAGCCCGTGCGTCTGGAAATGTTACCATCACCACTATTGACGATATCGTGCATTTTGCCGATGAAATGACGTTGGATGAGAATTTTACCAATGCAATCGCAAAGCCCCTGTTGACAAAACTTTCAGACGGCTCGAGGTTTTCTGCAAATTCGGGCAATCATACACAAAATAAGCGCACCGTTTTTGACAGAAGCGTCTTTTCGCCTTGTAAATGTGATTATGACAATGGGGAAAGCCCAATTTGGGATTTGCGTGCCTCAAAAAGCATTCATGATGTTGAAACACATTTGATAACTCACCAAAATGTCACGATGCGCATCTTTGGTCTGCCTATTTTCTATCTCCCGGCTTTAGTGCACCCAGATGAAACAATTAAACGCCAAAGCGGGTTTCTGACCCCCAATGTTGCCTATTCTAATGATCGCGGTATGACGGTCACTACGCCCTATTTCCAAGTGCTTGGCCCAACTCGTGATGTCGAATTTCAGCCAACCAATTTTCAATTTAGGGGACAGGGGCTAAAGACTATCTATCGTCAGAAATGGGATAATTCTGGGCTGAGTGCTACGATTTACACCGCCAATCTGGAAACCTTTAAAAAGCGGCGAGAGCTAGTTGCAGCGACCGACACCCGTTTTTCGACAAAATTGGGAGAGGGATGGCATATCGACATGCGGCTGTTCCGCACTTCTCAGGATACTTTTTTACGTCGCTACCGCTATGCAACAGATGATAGGCTAGACAGCCATCTTGTCGCGGAGAAAATCACCGATAACCGCTATTATCGCATCAAAATTTCCGATACACAAGGATTGCGCGAAACAGACACACCAGATAGCGAGCCGTCCCTTCTGCCACACATTTATTTTGAGAAGGAAGTTGATGGCCCCTTCGCCAATCAAACTATCCGCCAAGAGCTCACGGCTCAATCATTGCAAAATGACGAAGGCCATGACATGGTGCGCTGGACTGGGTTGATTGGCACTCGTTTTCAGCACAAGATGGACGGCCATTTGTTGATAGCAACGGGTGATTTACTTGGCGCCTACCATGACATCCAATCCAACCCCAGCGGGTCAGGTGAAACACAAGAGCTTGGTCAGGGCCAAGTCATTATGACCGGCGAATGGCAATATCCCGTAGGAATAACGTTCGGCAATCAGAAGACAGCATCTGCGATCATAACACCAAAAATTAAGTTAACTGGGATTGAAGGGAGTGATCGAACGGAAAATATTCCAAACAGGGACGCCGCAGATTTCCGCCTTGACGAAGCCAATATGTTTTTAGCAAACCGCTTTCAGGGACGAGATTTTATTTTGCCTGGCAGTCATGTTGCAGCAGGTGTTTCTGGGATTACCGAAAGTAGTTTCCTCGGCGATGTCAGCGGTTTCATCGGTTTATCCTATCGTACCTCTGGAACCCCAGCTGCGAGCATTTCCACCGAAAGCCGAGATAGCTACTCTGACTATGTAACGAGCCTTTCTGCAAGAACCCCATCTAATCTCACTATATCTTGGTCGGCCCGCGCCGACCGCAAAACCTTTGAATTAAATGAATCTCGCGCAAGTGCAGTTTATGACAATAATGGAACCTTTGTAGAAGCATCGCATACCCAAGTTGCCGAGAGTTATTTTACCAATAGTGCACAAGACCGCGAAGAAGTCAGCATCAATGTTATGCAGAAATTAGGAAGCGGTTTATCGCTAACTGCAGAACAGGTATGGAACCTTTCCGAAGGACAGAGTAAAAAAGATCAGTCGATTTTATTATTAGGCTGGTCAGGCGGCTTTCAGGATTGTGTGAATCTATTGCTTGAATATAAGCGTAACCCCTACGCAGATAGAGACATTCAGAAGGTCAGCGAGTTACAATTACGGGTATCCTTTAAATATCTCGGCTCTATTACCCAATAAAATAATCGGATTACGGGAAATAAACTGGAAAAAATCGCTTCGGCTAGTTATCAAATATCGGCTAGCCATCTTATACCCACTATTCCACTGAAATCA
>MDTG01125237.1_pt1 | contig 10977 bp, 9 predicted proteins | sample 811421 | NCBI WGS metagenome assembly MDTG01 (sample SAMN05326645, study PRJNA326480) | marine metagenome | isolation source: seawater | place: Pacific Ocean: South East | collected 2011 | reverse complement strand
CAGATTGATGCATATGCATCTGTAACTGAGCATGGTAATGATACTATTACTAACTTTACATTTTCTACTGGTGGTTTCTTTGGAGCATCTAGCTGGACAATAGGCTTAGACATCTCTCATGTTGATCCTATGTATTTAGCTGATAGAGATGGATACAACGACTGGAAAGATGATCCAGATTATGGAAATGCCTATATTAACCCTAGATGGGGCGCTGCTATGCAGTTTGTTCCATGGTATTTAGCAGGTGGTGATGCAGTAACTATGTCACCAGAAGATTTTGGATATCCTTGTGCTAGTACTGACCTATCTGGTGGAGTCTTTAGATTATTCAGTAGAGACAAACCTGAAGTTTATGGTACTACTAATTACACAGGCTCATATCAAGGTTATGCTTGCGCCTATAATAGAGGTGCTAATGGTGGAGACTCTACAACTATAGTTAACGAAAGAGATGACTATACAGTAATGGGTACTTTTACTCATAACTTTGACAATGGAAATCAATTTAATGCGAGACTTTATCATTTTAATGAAGAAGCTTATTTAAGAAGCTCTGTTTCTAGATATGTTTCTCTTGGTTCAATGATTGACTCAAGAATTTTTAGCGCACTTCAAAATGTTGGAAATGATTTAGTTCCTGAAGGTAACCGAGTTCTTAGAGCATCTTATATTTTAAGATATTTTACTCCTGCTATGGGTCGACCATTTGAAGCAAGATCAGATTACGAAGAAGATATGACTGATTTCTTTATGGGTTTATCAGGGACTATGGACAGTGGATATGAGTGGTCTATTGGCGCAAATATGACTAGATATAATTCATTCTATGAGGATTCAACTCTTACTCAAAAAGCAAAAGACTATATGGCTGGTGTTGGAATGACAAATTCTGACGGCTCGCTTGCAACTGGTTGGTATGCAGGAGATCCATGTCAGCATTCTGGATCAGGAATGGGTGGTATGTTAGCAGGGTTTGGGTTCTCAAACTGTTTCTTCCCAGAAAGATTATGGGGAGCGATTTCTACAGATTTATTCAACTCATGGCTTGTAGATGATTCAGTTGATGCAGAATCATATCAATATTTAATTGATGCTGATATTACTGGTGAAGTTATGGCAGGTAATACACCTGTTGCATTTAATGTGCATGCTGAGTATCAATATCAAGACTATGAAGTTATTCCATCAGCTGGTAGGTTAGATGATGAAATATATGGTGGTGATGACGCTATTCAGATCATTCAAGGTTCTACAAGATATGGTTTTGGAGATCGATCAAGAGTTTCACTTGGAGTTGAACTAGCTGCACCATTAGGTGACAAAGTAGAAGTTACTTTTGCTACAAGATATGACTCATATGATGATGATTCATCTAGTGTTGGTTCAAGAGTTTCTTCAATGTTTAACTTTGCATATAGACCAACAGAAGACTTCTTATTAAGAGGATCAGCTGGTCAAACATTTAGAGCTCCTGATATGCATTACATTTATTCACAGCCTAGTTCAGTTTTCTCATATGGTGTTGATTATCCACAATGTTATGCAAATTACTTAGCAGGAGCTACAAGTACTGGAGCTATCGATCCAGGCGATGAAGCAACAAGAGCTTCATTATGCGGATTCCAAGGAAATTATGCTGATTATAGAAAAACTTTCCAAAGTGGTCGTAAAGACCTAGAAGAGGAAGAGGGTGAAAACTATTCTATAGGTTTCGTTCTTAATATTGGTGAAAATATGAGTTGGCAATGGGATGCTTTCCATGTTTATTTAGAAAATGGAGTTGCTCAAGAATCTAACACATCTCAACTAGTAGCTGAGGGTGTCTGTTTGTATGGTGATGCATTTGCAGATTGGTATGATTTCTCAGACAATATTCCAGCTAGAGACTGTGATACTGTTGCATCAAATATAGAAAGAAGTAGTACTTATTTCCCAGGCGATGCACCTACGTCTCTTACAAATATTGTATCTATAACTAGAAATCCAAGAAACCAAGGATTTATTGAATATGTTGGGCATGATACATATATTAATTGGAGAAAAGAAACTGAAAGTGCTGGTGACTTCGGTATTTCAATAGGCTCTACAACAATTGACCATATTAACTATTTAGCTGACCCATACGGTGAACAGATAGAATTCTTGACATATTATTATTATGAACCAAGATCAAGACAAAATATGAATTTCAACTATAAGTATGAAAAGCATAATGTCTCAGTTAATATGACAAGAATGGGTCACATGAATATTTATGGCACAGCAGGAGGTGGAACTAAATCAGATCCACATATTATGACTAATGTTTCATATTCATATGATTGGTCACCTGACATTGATACTTATGTAAGTATAAGAAATATTGATGATAACATGCCTCAAAAAGATACTGGCTATAGCTATCCTTTCTTTAACCAAGGATACTACAGTGCTTTTGGTAGGTATATGACAGCTGGAATCACATACAGATTCTAATTTTATTTGATTAAAACATCCTCTCTTTAGAGGATGTTTTTTTTGTATCGTGTAAAATACTTAATATGCGGGTAAGTTTTAAAAAAATTATAGTTTTATCTATTTTTATTTGTGTAAATGCATTTACACAAGAGATAGTGAATGAAACTATAGACACCCAAGTTTCAGCAAGCTCATTAAGTCAAGATGCTCAAAAAAAGATAGATAATTTAGATGTTCAATCCAAAGAAATATATTATGAATTTAAAGACACTGTAGCTGAATACAAAAGCTTAAAAACATATGATGATCAATTACAAGAAATAATTAATGCACAAAAGTCTGAAATAGAAAACATTCTTAAACAAATAGACTCATTAGACTCAACCAATAAAGATATTTTGCCATTCCTCAAAAGAATGATTGACGTATTAAGAGAATTTATTCTTTTAGATACTCCTTTTTTAAAAGAAGAAAGAATTGCAACTGTTGATAATTTAGATGAGATTATCCTTCAAGCTAATGTAACTACGGCTGAGAAATTTAGAAAAGTCTTTGAGGCTTACCAATCAGAATATAACTTTGGAAATACTATTGAAACATATAGTGGAAGTATGGAACTTAATGATAGTGATACTGCTGTGATATTCTTTAGACTAGGAAGAATCGGTTTATATTATTCTTCATTAGATTATAAAAAAACTGGATATTGGGATAATTCAAAACAAACCTGGATACATTCTAGAGGAAGACTAAGCAACGAACTAAAAGCTGCTATAGATATAGCGAATAGGCAAGCACCTCCTAACTTTATAAATTTACCAATTAAACAAGTAGATAGGTCAGGATCATGATTAAATTATATTTAATAATTTCAATCATAATTCCTCTTTCAATTTTTGCTCAAGAAATTGAAGAAGAAATTCCAATTGAAGAGCAAAGAAATAATGCTATTAAACAACTTTTAGAAACTGTAGAAATAAATAAAAGTATTTATGTTGCTGATGATCAAAAAAGGATCGATAAATTTCTAGATTTAATTGATGAGCGGGAAAGCATGCTTGCAAAAGCTAAAAATGACCTCAGGCTTGAAAACGAAAGAAATAAAAGACTTGAAAAAGAATTTGAAGAAAATGAAAAAGTTCTAGCTGAACTAGAAGAAAGATTGCAAATTAAGATTGGAGTTCTTGGAGAGTTATTCGGAGTAGCAAGACAATTTGCTGGAGAATTATTGTCATCATCAGAGTCTGCTTATACCTTTACAGAATTTCCTGATAGAGGTGATAGATTAAAAGAAATTGGAAAGATACAAGTACATAGCATTGAAGAGCTAGAAGTATTATGGCTAGAATACTTTAATGAAATAGTAGCTTCAGGTGAAGTAAAAGAATTTAAATCAAAAATAATAAATTCAAAAGGGGACTCTTTTGAAGATAATATTGTCAGATATGGATTATTTTCGGCTTCTTATAAAGCTGAATTCATTAAGCCAATTAAAGAGCTAAATGGTTTTGAATTACTTCAAAGACAGCCTGAAAATAGCATATTAAGAAATTTAAAAAGACATCAACGTAGCGATGAATATAAAACAGCCTCTATTGATCCAACAAGAGGTTTCCTATTATCTTTGTATTTAGATAAAGCTGGATGGATTGAGAGAATTGCACAGGGTAAATCTGTTGGATTCATAATAATATTGATAGGAATTATTGGAGTTGCATTTTCTTCCTATAAGATTTATTTCTTAAATGAAAATAAAAAGATACTTGAGGATTCATCTCAATCAAATGTAATCCAAGAAATGATTGATAATATTAAAGAAGCGAAATCATATCAGTCAAAAGAAAACATAATCGATGAGCTAATTTCAAACTATTCGTCTAAGTTAGATTGGGGTGTTAGTTGGATAAAATTTGTTGCAGCAGTAGCACCTTTATTAGGATTATTGGGAACAGTTATTGGTATGATTGAAACTTTCCAAGCCATTACTTTATTTGGAACTGGCGATCCTAAACAAATGGCTGGAGGTATATCACAGGCACTTATAACTACCATGCTTGGTCTAATGGTAGCTGCACCTTTATTAGGTTTTTATACTTATATTTCAGATAGAGTTAATACCCTTATACAAGTTGTTGAAGAAAAAGGCTCATATTTATTATCTAAAGAATAATGCTTAACGAACTATTTCTTAGAGGCGGACCTATTTTATATGTCCTTTTTTTTGTAACTTTAATAATTTTTTATATTCTCATTGATAAATATAGATTTATTCTTTTTAATTCTCAATCATGGTTGAGATTAAAATTAGTAGAATTTAAAAAAGAATTTCCTCCTGAAACTACTGACTATAAATTTGTTGAATCAGTATTACTTGCATCAATAAATCGAGAATCTAAAACAAATATAAAGATGTTAGAGGGATTAATAAGTATGTGTCCAATGATTGGTTTGTTAGGAACAGTTTATGGAATGATTGAGGTATTTGAAGTTTTATCTTTTTTAGGTACTGGTAACCCAAGAGCAATGTCATCGGGCGTAGCAATGGCAACAATACCCACAATGTCAGGAATGGTTATTACTTTATTTGGATTATATTTTTATCAAGATTTAAATGGTCGAATAAATGCTTTGTCGGCAGATTTTAAATCTAGCCTTAAAGATGAAGGATATAGACTATGAAAAGGAGAGCATCAAGAAGAAAGAATGAAGAGAATGCTTTAGACTTAACCCCTATGATGGATATTGTTTTCATCATGTTGATATTTTTTATAGTTACAACATCTTTTGTAAAAGAGACTGGCGTTGATATAAATCGTCCAAATGCAGAAACAGCTGAAAGAGATGAAAAGGGTAATATATTAGTTGCTATAACAGAGAATAATGAAATTTGGATTGATAAAAGAAGAGTCGACTTAAAGGCAGTTAGGGCAAATATTGAAAGATTAAAAATAGAATATCCAGGTGGCTCAGTAATAATCCAAGCTGATAAATTATCTAAATCTGGCCTCTTAGTTGAAACTATGGATCAAATCAGATTAGCTGGAATTCAGAATATTTCGATTGCAGCAAAAAATGATAATTGATAAAAAGAAAGTAGTTAATATTTTGATTACGTTAGTAATAACTTTTGTAATATTTTTAATTATTCAATCACTTATTACTAGAAATACAAATCTTGACTTAAAAAACAAACAACAAAATTACATTGAATTTATTAGAATAAAACAAGATGATAATTTAGAAGAAAGAACAAGAAGACTGCCAGACAAGCCACCTCAGCCTAAAAGACCGCCTCAGCCAGAAGTTGAATTAGATGATACTAAGCCACCTCCAATGCAGAACTTAGATATTGATATACCTGATTTTGATGTGCCAACAGATTTTAAAGGAGCCTTTTTAGGAGATATAAGCAACCTAGGTTCGGGAACTAGCAATCTAATACCTCTTGTAAAAATTGCACCACGTTGTCCACCTGAAGCGGCTTTAGCTGGAACTAATGGTGAAGTTTTGTTAAATTTGCTAGTAAATTCTTTAGGTAGAGTTGAAGAAATAAGATTAGTTAAAGCAAATCCACCTAGAGTATTTAATAGAGAAGCAACAAAAGCTGTAAGAAGATGGCAATTTAAACCAAAAACAATAGATGGAGTTGCAGTAGAACAAAGAGGCGAATTAAAAGTGGAGTTTATTTGCAATGTTTAGTATTTTTAAAATCAATGCGCTTATAACATTATTTATAGTTGTAATATTATTCCCAATAAATACTTTTGCTGCAGACGATTCTATTAGTCAATGGACATATCAATATTTAAAAAGGATTCATAATTATATGGAAATGGACAGATTTGAAGATGCTGGACGTGAATTAGAATCATTAGCTAATAAATATTATAAAAATGAAAGAAGTTATGAAAGAGCTTTGATAAATCAACTTTACGGACAGTTTTATTTAATACAAGGTGATTTTTCAAGTGCAATACCTTGGTTAGAAAAAGCAGTTAAACATGGTTCATTAAATTTACCGGGTGAAATTCAGACAAGATCAAATTTAGCAGCAGCTTATTTTCAGGCAGCACAATATAACAAAGTCATAGATACTTTATTAAAAACTCAAGAACTAGGAATGAAAAGGGGCATAGATTTAAGTGGCGGAAATTTTGTAATGCTAGGAATGGCGTACTATCAAATTAATAACTTAAATAATGCATATAAATATATTTCGAAAGGAAATGACGTATCAAGTGAATTAAATGAAGACTGGCTGCAATATGAATTTGGATTAGCAATTAAGCTAGAAAAATTTGATGCAGCAATTGAAGTAGGGCAATTTCTAATATTTGTAAATCCTGATAAAAACACTTATTGGAAACAGTTAAGTGGTGTTTACTACGGTGGTAACAATGAAGATGAATCATTGGCCGGTCTTGAACTTGCTTTTGAAAAGGGCGTAATGAAAAAGGAATTAGATTATTTAAATTTAACAAAGTATTTTTTATATAAAGATTTACCCACTAAAGCAATAAAAGTTTTAAATCATGGATTTGATAATGAAATAATAAAAGTAAATAAAAAAAATTTAGATCTTTTAGCAGATTCTTATTTTCTATCCAAAGATAGAGAAAAAGGAATAAATGCTCTTATTAAGTCTCTTGAAATAGAAACTGATCCTAAGACTTCATATAGGATCGCCAGATTTGCATTTGAATCTGAAAATTGGAATATGGCTATAAAATACTTTGATAAAGCTAAGTCTGAAAAATGGAATGAAGTACCAGGAAGAATAGATTTGCTTAAAGGAATTGCATATTATGAAATTGATCAATTTAATAATGCTATAAAACATTTACAGTATGCTATTGAATTCGAAGAGTCCAAAGGAGCAGCAGAAGGATGGATTCAATACATAAATCAGTCCATAGGCACATAGAAATATCTAAATGATTATAGAAACAAAAGATTTATATAAAGAGTATCAAGTTGGCTCACAAAAAATTAAAGCAATTAATCATATAGATTTATCTGTTGAAAAAGGTGAATTTATTTCGATAATGGGACCATCTGGTTCTGGTAAGACTACTTTAATGAATATTATTGGATGTTTAGATTCACCCACTTCAGGCTCATATCATTTAAATGGGAAATTAGTAAGCCAACTTTCAGATGATGAACTTGCAAATATAAGAAACGAAGAAATTGGATTTGTTTTCCAATCATTTCATTTATTATCAAAAAACTCAGCATTAGATAATGTGATGTTACCTCTAAAGTATGCAGGAACCAATAAGACTGATGCATTAGAAAGATCAAATGCAGTATTGGAACAAGTTGGTCTTTCTGATAGAGCGAAACATTCACCAGCAGAACTTTCAGGTGGTCAACAACAAAGAGTAGCAATTGCAAGAGCATTGGTAAATAGACCAAGCATCCTTTTTGCAGATGAGCCAACAGGTAATTTAGATTCTAAAACTGGCACAGATGTGATGAACTTATTTAAAGACCTAAACGACAGTGGTCAAACAATTATAATCATTACTCATGAAGATAGTATTGCAAAACAATCTAATAGAATTATTACTATTATGGATGGTCTGATAAAATCAGATATAAGAGAGTGATATGAAAAAGTATATATATTTATTAATAACGGCAATGTTTTTAACAAATTGTGGCGGCAGTGGTGATAATAAAGAAACCCAATTTTATAAAAAACAAGAAACAGTTCCTCAAACATTAGAGGTCTCTATAGAGGCATCAGGAGTAATAGAGGCAATATCATCTGTTGAAATAAAGTCAAAGGCATCTGGTGAAGTTTTATTTTTAGGAGCTGAAGTTGGTGATTTTGTTGATAAGGGCTTTATGCTCGCGCAAATTGATCAAAGGACTGCAAACAATATTGTAGATCAAACAATGTCAGATCTTGATGCTGCAAAAGTAAGATTATTAAATGCAGAGTCTCAATATGAAAGAGGCATAGAGCTTCATAAAAATTCAAGCATTTCAGATAAAGATTTTGAAGATATTAAAGAGAATTATGCTCAGGCCAAATCAACTTTAGTTAGAAATGAGGTCTCATATGAGAATGCAAAAATAGCACTTGATGACACAGTCGTTAAATCACCAATCGATGGAACTGTAATTTCTAGACCTGTTGAAGTTGGTCAGGTTATATCATCTCCGACCTCAGCATTTGGTGAAGGCAGTATATTAATGACAATGGCAGATTTATCTAAAGTTAGGGTTAGGGCTCTGGTTGATGAAATTGATGTTGGAAAAGTATCTATTGGTCAAACTGTATCTATAAAGGTTGCTGCATATCGTGATCAAGAATTCATTGGAACTGTTTCTAAAATAGAACCAAAAGCATATATCCAACAAAATGTAACTACATTTCCAGTACTAATAGACATAAATAATAAAGATAACTTATTACTTATTGGAATGAATACAGATGTAGTTATAGAGATTTTAAATAAAGATGTAACACTAAGTGTTCCAACTATGTCTCTTAGAACTAGAAAAGATATTTATACAGCAGCATCATTGTTAGACATTAAAAAAGAAAATATAGATCTTTTTTTAAAAGATACCGTTAAAGGCGAAAATTTTAATAGGTTTATAGTTATCAAAGATTCAAGAAAAGGACCATATTTATCTTGGGTTAAGATTGGAGTTTCAGATCTTTACAACGTTGAAGTTGTAGAAGGGCTAGATAAAGGTGATGTTGTTTATATACTTCCAAGTAAAAGCCTTTTTGATTATCAACAGCGCTTTAAGGAAAGAGTTAGTGGATCATTTAGTTTTGGATAATGTTAGTTGAAGAATCCATAAAATCTGCCATATCTTCCATAAAAACAAATGGAATAAGATCATTTTTAACTGCTTTAGCAATTATTATTGGCACTGCTGCAGTAATTGCTGTTATAGGTATAGGATCTAGCGCAGAAAAAGCTCTTGAAGAAAGCATAGATGATTTAGGGCCAAGAACTCTCTCAATATTTCCAAGCCAAAGAAAAAGAGGTGGAATTGCCTCTGGCTTTAATCCTTTGGTTATAAAAGATGCGGAAGCATTAGCAAAGAATAAAGAACATAATTGGTTGGTAGCGCCTGCAATGTCTGGTAATAGGCAGATTAAATTTAGAAATTCGAATATAAATGGTGAAATTAATGGATATTTGCCTGTAAATTTTGAAGTACGTGGCTTTGATTTAGAACATGGAAGATTATTTACAGAAAAAGAAAATTTAGGTAGAAAAAGAGTTATTGTTTTGGGATCTAAAGTTCCAGGGGAATTAAAAACCTCTGTTAAACAAATCTTAAATCAAGATATTTTAGTCGCAGGTACGTCATATAAAGTTATTGGAATTTTAAAAGAAGAGGGTTCTACTGGTTGGCAGAATCCTGATGATGATTTATATGTTCCTCTTCTTACATCAGCTCAAAGGATATTTGGTACTGATAGATTGGGCTGGATAAATGTAGGAATTTCAAATGACACAAATGTAGATTATGTAATGATGACAATTGAGCAAATTTTAAGGCAAAGACATGATATTGGTCCTGGAGGAGAAAATGATTTTAGAATTAATGACTGGAGTCAGTTTTCAGATTTAAGAAGACAGGCTACAGGAATATTTACAGCTTTAATTGCAGGAATAGCAGGAATTAGTTTAATTGTTGGAGGAATTGGCGTCATGAATATTATGTTAGTTTCTGTTACAGAGCGTACAAGAGAAATAGGTTTAAGAAAGGCTTTAGGAGCAACCCAGAGATCTATTATGATGCAATTTATAATAGAGGCAGTACTTTTATGTATTTTAGGTGGCTTGTTCGGAATCTTCATAGGAATTATGCTTTTACTATTATTTATATCTTTTAATGATTGGACTTTTTATATTCCAATAAGTGCAATATTAGGCTCAATAACTTTTTCAGCTTTGGTGGGCTTATTTTTTGGAATCTGGCCTGCAAGAAGAGCAGCTAAACTAGATCCAGCTGTTTCTTTAAGGTATGAGTAAATTAAAAGTAATACAACTATTACCTGAATTAAATATTGGTGGTGTTGAAAGAGGCACTAAAGATTTTTCAAAAGCTTTATCTGATTTAGGGCATGAATCAATTGTAATTTCTAATGGTGGGATTTTTGAGAAAGATATAATTAAAGATGGTGGAAAACATATAAATTTACCAATCCATAAAAAAAGTTTATTTTCATTTTTTTTATCAAAAAAACTTAAAAATATATATCTGAAAGAAAATCCAGATATTGTTCATGTTCGCTCACGAATGCCAGCATGGATAAATCATTATGCTTTAAAAAAGTTAACTAAAAAACCATTATTAATATCAACTTTTCATGGTTTATATAGCACCCCAATCTATAGTCAAATTATGTCTAAAGTTGATCATATTATAGCTATTTCAGAAACAGTTAAAAATTATATTATTGATACATATGATGTAGCAGAAGATAAAATCACAATTATTCCTAGAGGCTGTGACTTAGAAGTTTTCAATCAAGAT
>MDTG01387298.1_pt1 | contig 10978 bp, 6 predicted proteins | sample 811421 | NCBI WGS metagenome assembly MDTG01 (sample SAMN05326645, study PRJNA326480) | marine metagenome | isolation source: seawater | place: Pacific Ocean: South East | collected 2011 | reverse complement strand
ATAGATATACCTAACAAAGTGGCTGTTGTTAAAATTGATAACCAAAAGAATATTTTGATGAAATTAGATGCCAACTCCATTTTACCACACTGTAATTCATCGTCATCATCAACACACAACGGATGGTCGTAATCTATCTCAATTGATTCGGACATTGATTCCATACCAAAATTCACTTCAGTCTCAAACTCTATGCCACTAAGGCCATATTTGAATTCATAAGATTCTTTTATGTCTACTTCTTCACCAAAAAAATCTTCTTGGGACTCATCAACGTATTTTACAGAATACCAATTTGTCGAACTTAGTGATATTAACATAAATACAAGCATAAAGAAGCCCAAGGCATATTTTCCAACTTCCCATCGATCAATATCAAGGTTTTTTATTCCATTTTCTGAGATGTATTGGAAAAAAGGCTTATCCTGATTAGGTTTAGAATCAGGCTGGATATCTATTGCTTTAACTGGTTTATTTCCGTCTGAGTTATCATTTAATCTAGAAATCAATTCAGACTTATTCCCACTCATAGGGAGGCCTTTTGATTTTAGTTTTTCTTTCAGTTCTGCCACCGTCAAAGACGATAACTCACTTTTCTCCATGTTTAGCACTAAAATTAATGATATAATACCTTACGGTTCAACATTAGTTACTGAAATCTTGAGATTACATGGATAGAACTTCCCTTCTCGAGGTTAGCTTTTACATCAACTGCCCAGGCATCAAGAGATACATTGAGTATTGCAACTTCATCCCCTTGTTGTAATGTATTGTATATGTTCGGCCATGAATTATCCCATCCTTCTACTGTTATTCTGGCATTATCATTTATCAAAACTAAGCCTTTCCTAACCCACGGCTTGCCGCTTTTACCTATTCCAAATTTGTAAGTAGAGTATGCGACTCTACCCGCAAGATCCCATCTTGCCTTAAAATCGAACAAACCGCAGTCGTTTTCTTCTTCAGATGAGGCTTTTACTAGTCTTGCATGAGGGTCGATTTTAAACTCAATTTCACCTTTCCAGTTCGTCGAAGGTATAACTCCAATGAGCCTCACCATGTCTCCTTTTTCCAAATTAGGATCGTAAGTAAGTATTCCTTCACTTTCTTGACTAACTATTTTGACAAATGCCTTACCACCATCTTTTGCCACGATTATTTTAGGAGGTTGATTTTCATTCTTGGTTATACTAAAAACCTCACAAAAGATACTTACTCTTGGTTGTAAATTCTCTAAACTTGTAAGTTGATAGGATTTGACTTCACCTTTGGGTTGAAATTCCGTAGCCCAATTGTAGTCATCATTACCTTGACCCCCCGGACATAGATTTGACCATTCACAAATATCACATCTAGTGGAATTTGGAGGTTCTGTAGGAACTCCTCCTTCGGAGAAACCCCGGAGAGGAGATGGATTTGGTAGACATTCAGACATTTGGATGTCTTCAGACTTAATCTGCGTCCACAAATCATTCAAACTATTCTCCATGCTTTCTATTTCACTTGAATTCGGAGGCTCGATTTCTTTCCTTTTGCCTACACCTAAATACCACACTTCAAGAGCATCTGGAATCTCCCCGTCATGGGTTTTTGACCAAAGCATAGAATACATTTTGAGCTGCTCCACATAGTTCCCACTACGATCTCCTACTCCTCTACTGGCTTTCAGATCAACAATCTTGATTGTTGAATTGTGTCTGTAAACAAGGTCATATTCTCCTTGAAACCAGTATTCAGGATGAATAGCATTCTGAGAGAATTGTTCTAAATCTGGGTCTACAAACCATGGTCTAGCAATTTCCCATGCTTCGACAATATGGCAACTACCAATTCTAGCAAGGGGATGTCTACCGCTATCTTGTCTTCTATCTGGAGACCTTATGCTATGTGTTTCGCCCTCCCTCCACTTTTCTAAGTCTTCATTTGAGATTATATCTTGCAGATTTTTTACCTCTTCTAGATGCATATCAAGTGCAGTTACACACATCTTTTGATAATCATCCATGGAATAATCATGCCAATTACCTGCTTTTCTAGGATTTTTGTTCCACTCATCATGCATTTGTTTCATAATAGGCGGCCAGTATACTGCGATTCTAGAATTATACCATTCTGAAATATCAGACTCTATTTCTTCGTCATATAATGGCAGCAAGTTATCTGCACCGCTATCCATTACAGAATTTGGCGCAGACTTAACAATAACACCTGGTGATTCCATTAGCACTCTTGTCACGCATTCTTCAACCGCTCTACCAAGGAATAAAGGTGGGGTTTGACCAAATTTTAATCGTAATTTATTTTGATACCACCAAATTCTAGGACACTCATTCCAAGTATTTGTTTGAGAAGCCGATAAACGATTGAAGCGGCCAACAGTATCTTCATCGGGATTTATTTTGGTGACCGGCATTATTACGATGACTAAAGTAGGACTCTATTCAATCCTTCGATATGATTTCGATTCTAGTAGTACGTTTGTCAATTCTCAATTGAATAACACCTTCTCGCCAACCTAGATCTGCTGAAATAATACGAACTTCATCGCCTTGTTTCATATTTAGGATTGAGCCTTTTATCGCAGAACCAAAGGCCACTATTTCAGCAACACTCTCGCCATCCCACAAATGAAGAGAGACCATCGACCACGGCCTACCGTCCGCTCTAACGCCGTTTCTTCTTGAAATTGAGATTATTATTCCTTGAACATTAGCTTTTGTTCTGAGCATTCCCATGCGTGTTAAATCACATTCAGCCTCAATTTCTATAGAACTATTTTCGTCGAGATATAACCTCGGCTGGCCTCTCCAAACACCTGGTAATGCTCCTGTAACAATTACATCATCTTGGATTGCATCATGCATAGATGGAAATGAATTAGGTTGACTTTCTTCTAATGTGACCATTTTGTCTCCAGATTTTATCATCGCACCTAACACTGGTTCTCCGTAATGATTCGGAAGTGGACCCCATGATGCTTGAAGTTTACCTTTGACATTAACTCTGTTAGGTATTGAAGAAATTAATTCACAAGGTTTTGCAATATTTGGTTTATCAAATTCCATTTCTGTTATTGAGCACCATCTACAACCAGCACTGTCGCCTAAACATGGTTCTTCGATTGGGTATTTATTTGTCAAATTCCAACTTCTCATCTCTTCGTATATCTGTCGGTATTCATTGGTCGATTTAGGATTCAAATCAACCTGCTTTCTAAGGCCACTCTTTAGATACCATCCCTCTATTGCATCACATTTTGTATCATGGGTTTCATTCCATAACCAAGCGTAAAAGTTCAATTGATGCTTTAGACTAGATGCAAATGAACCTTCACCATCTCCAATTTTAATATCAATAATTCTTGTTTTACCATCCCATCTGTGGACTAAGTCGCATTCACCAGCAGCCCACCTATCTCTGTGGTACATTCTTTGAGGTTCAGGATTTCTAGGGTCTTTCATCCAAGGCCTAGCAATTTCCCAAGCGTCCTGCCATGTTATTGATGATGAGAACTCATGATCTTCATTTTTCCATGATATCATGCTGTTAGCTTTTTCTGGCTGCAAAAAGTGAGGTGGTTTATCCCAACAAGGAGCAGGTATGTCAAATTCGTGAACTCCTCCTCCAGCATCATAACATTTCTTCACTTCTTCAAGTTGTAACATAACACCATTTTCTAACAATTTTGATATCGATTCTTTATCGAAATATTCGGAAAATTCGCCTTTTTTCCACATTGCTTCCTCGAATATCTCCAAACCGCTGTTCAGGGCTTTACGAGTGAATTCTTCAATAAGACCACCCAACCAATTAGTCAATTCTTCTAGACTATCAACAACTGGAGCCCTATGCATGAATATGGAGCAAAGTGCATCCTCGACCTCTATACCCATTATTTGTGGAGGGCTTAATGGGCCACGTAATCCAATCCTGTAATTAAGAAACCACTGCTTTTTACATCTTAGAAACGTGGTAAGTGATGAGGCAGATAATCTTCCTCTTGCTCTACCTATTGACTGATTTTCCGGAGGAATCTGCGCTGGCATAGGTTTACCTCACGAATCAAATGAATAGTAATCGCCAGCAATTCTTTGCTCGCGGTCTTTACGACTCTCTGTTTTGTTAATCCTGGGTCTCTTGGAGTCATGATCTCTTCTGAAAGTAACATCAACACCTGCCAAAAATCGGTTCATACCTTCTCTAAGTCTAAAAGGACCTTCAGCCATGCCTTCAACTCCGCCTTCTCCTTCAAATACAAGGAGTGAGTCTGAAACAATATCAATGAAATATACGTCGTGGTCAATTACGAATGCCGCTTTTTCATTTGACTCCATGGTCCTTCGAATTGCTTTTGCTGCTTCCATCCTTGCGTTAGCATCTAAGTGGGCACTTGGTTCATCCAAGAGATACAAATCTGCTTCTCTTCCCAAGCAAATCGCAATAGATACCGCTTGAGATTCTCCACCGGATAGATTGTTTACTTGTTTAGAGAGTAATTGATCTACTCCTAAAGCCCTTATCACATTGACATTAAATTCCCCACTTCTCCATCTAGTTCCTATTTCGGAATCCAACCATGTTTGAACATTACATTCAATGCTAGTTTCTAAGTGCTGGGGTTTGTATGAAATTGATGCCCCCGCAGTGACCCATCCAGAATCGTACTCATGTTCTCCTGCCAAGATTTTGACCATCGTTGACTTACCAGTGCCATTAGGACCCACAACGCCAACAACTTCTGCTTGGTGCACTTTGCCATTTCCAGTTTTTAGATTGAAGTCACCTAGTTTCTTTTCTAGTTCGCTCCATTCCACAACTGGATCACCAATTTCGTTAGATCTATCCCTATGAGTTTGGAATTTGATTGGTTTATCCCTGATACGAACGTTTTGCTCAACAAGGAATCCATCTAAATATGCGTTAATTGCTTGCCTAGTGGAACGAGCTGGAGTAAAGATACCGAAAGCACCTTTCTTCCCATAAACTATGTGAACTAAATCAGCAAGAACATCTAGAACTGCCAAGTCATGTTCAATTACTATTACTCTAGAGTTTTCAGCTAATTCTTGAATAATTCTAACAATTCTCATTCGTTCATGAATATCGAGATAAGAAGATGGCTCATCAAAGAAGTAAACATCAGCATCCTTCAATAATGTAGCACATATAGCAACCCTTTGAAGTTCTCCTCCTGATAATTGTGTAAGTTTTCTGTCAAGAAGATTTTGTAATCCGAGTTTCTTAACCATCTCTTCAAAAATACCTCTTTCATCTACAGATTCCAATAGATTACCGACCTTGCCTTTCACTACTTTTGGAATATTGTCAACATACTGTGGTTTCAATGCGACTTTGACATTAGATTTACTAACATCCACTAGGAAATCCCGCAATTCGCCTCTTGGAAGGCTATCAATCACGTCTTCCCACCATAACTCGTCTGCTTCGAAATCACCGAGATTAGGTATAATAGAACCATTGAGAATTTTAAATGCTGTCGATTTACCCATTCCATTAGGACCCAATATACCAACAACTGACTCTTTTGAGGGGGTTGGAAGTTTGAATAACCTGAACCCGTTCAAGGAATATCTATGAATCATATCCGTCGTAAGTTCTGAAGGCAAATTGATGATTATTACCGCATCATCAGGGCAAAGTTTTGCCCTTATCACACAAGGTGGACACGCTGATTCTGATATTTTGATGGTTTTTCCTTCGACTATAATACATTCTTTGGAGCACATTTGTGACCATTTTTTAAGATAATCAAATGCGTTGCTTTTAGGCTGACAGCGCTCTTGGATGACAACAGCGATGCGCATTCTCATTCCTCCTACTTCTGTGTCAAACTAATTGTTCATCAATCACACGGTATAAATTCAAGGTAAACATCAATTTGGCTTGCGCCAAATCTTGTAAAAAATCAAACCAATCCTTTTACGAATTCGTGACCCCTTACCAACTTTGTAGTACATGGGGTAGGGAATTTCATTCCTGCTTTCCTTAGTGCATCTTTGGCAACCAAGTAATGTTCTGGAGTGAATTGCAAAGAGATAACTCTCTGTCCTCTCTTTACTCTTGCAGCCGTTCCAACGTTCTTACCAAAAGCACAGCGCATTCCTTGGGATACACGGTCTGCACCAGCCCCTGTTGCCTGTTTGTTCTCTCTCAGTACATGATGAGGGTAAGTGTGAACTCTCAAAGCATAGTTTTGAGCACCCGCAGCATTTCTGATGGTTGAATTAGAAACAACACGAGCAGCTTCCAGTGCTGTGTGTCTTATTTGACAAGATTCATCTGCGATCAGATTTAGTTCCATTTTGAACTCTCCCGTCTCCGCAGCACGTCGATTACCGACATGGAATTGATGAATCCTGTTGTTTGGGACACCGCCAATATACTTGCGTCTGGTATAAGCTGGACCCTTTAGTCTTCGGTACATTTTTGCCGGTTTTCGTGCCATGACTTAACCCTCCAAGCGATTTTGCGACTTACCTTCCCTTTATGACGATACCGATTAGCAAATTTTAGAATTAGGGCAAAGGTCATTGAATAGGTAGCACTAGCATTGGTCAATGTCAGCATGGCGTAAGTTCCTTGAAGAGGAGTCTGAATATCAATGGATCTCCTTCGCAGTGTTCACATTTGCAGTGATTATTGGAGCCGTTTTGATCGATTGGTCTGACAATTTATCTGGTTTTCATGAAGGAGCAGCAATTGAACAAAAGGGAATCATACACGATTCTGCAGGAGATGCAATAATTTTTGAAAACGATTCCGGAAAGTATGTTTCTCTTCACAACAATGAACAAGAAGCCCCTTATGCTACATGTCTAGTTCAGCATTTACACATTACCTTTGCGTGTATGGGACAAGAAGGAATTATCTTTTTCTCTGAAGAAAATCATCCAGAAAATTACGGTTGGATACCAATGGCACTCGGTAAAGATGTTGTTGCAAAAAATGTAGAGGCTAACGACGATAATGAACTTCTTGTAATTATCCAAGATGGAACGTCTGACAAGTTAGCCGCAATGAGGATAAGTGATGGCCAAGGTCTCTCTCCAATAGCAAATCAGGATGGAAGTATGCACTTGAACACAATACTGGCCACAGATAACGGCTGGTTAGTTGGCGGTTCATGGCAAGCCCCTCCAAATTGGTTGGGGACAAACCCTGCTTCGCCGCCAATGTTTGAACTGGTGATGTTTGTTGAATGGGACGGAATAAATGCTCCAGATTCAGAAATAATTTATCTTGGAGGAGAGGGAACTATACACGGGATCTACGAGATGAAAAATGGAAATCACATTGCCACAGGAACTGATGATACAGTGATTCTTGATGGCAATGATGTCACTTCATTGAATATAGCAAGTTTTTCTTCTGTTGCAGATAATAATCAAAAAGTTTGGTTATTCGGCGGCTTAAATTCAGATAGTGTTGCAATAATTCACAACGGAGAGATCGATTATGAAGAATTACCCTCTAATCTTGGCCTCACGCCAAATTATGTGTTTTGTGATTCTGATGGTTTAATTTCAGTTTACGGCACAGATGGTGGAGATTCACCTTCCGCAGTATCTATAGAAAGTAATGCAAGGACGTCTATATTAAGCCTAAGAGGTGTACTAGACCTTGGGTTCATATTGTTTTCAATAACTATTATTTCAGTAATGGTTTGGAATATTGCAGACTCTATTAGACGCGGAGAAGTTTTCTGAGATTTAGCTCATTAAATGAATAAAATTCATTTTGCCGAGGGCATTGTTTACGAACCCCTTTGGCACACATGCAACCCTAGCGCAAGCCAAGGATGTAGTGTTATGGCGAAAAGAGGTATGATGGACCAATATACGGACATCAAAACTCAACACCAAGATTCTGTATTATTTTTCAGAATGGGCGACTTCTATGAGCAATTCCATGATGATGCAGTAGTTGCATCAGAGGTACTCGGATTGTCTCTAACCAGTAGAGATAAAAATGCAGAAAACCCAATACCGATGGCAGGCTTCCCTTGGCATGCTTTAGAAGATAATTTACGGGTAATGCTGAACTCTGGATACAAGGTCTGTGTTGCGGAACAAGAGGACGAACTTAGAGAAGGTGCAAAACTACTGGAAAGAGTAGTGACAAGGATTTACACACCTGGTTCATTATACGAAGAAAGTCTGATTGGAACAGATGAAATTGCGAACCTAGCATCAATAGTAGTCAAGAATGATTTTATTGGACTAGCTATATTGGACGCAAGCACTGGTAATCTTTGGGCAGTAGAGTATTCTGGCGAAGACAAGTGGGATCGAATTCTTGATGATTTATTGAGAAGTAGTACAAAGGAACTAGTATTTTCCCCAAAAGATTCGGAAAAGGATGAACTACGAGAGGTTATTTTGAATTTGGACAATGTTACTTTATCTCAACATTCAACGTCAAAAAGAAAATCTGATGATTCATTGAAAGAAATTTTGTCTGTTGCAGATTTGGGTCATATAGACTTAGGAGATTTTCCAACTGCTATGCAGGCTGCTGGTTTAGCGGCAGATTACTTATCATCTATGCATTTAATTGAAACGGTCGATTTCAAAGATGTCGAAATTCTTCGCCCTGATGATAATCTAATCTTAGATCAAACTACATTACGTAATTTGGAACTTACCCATACACTATCAGGTGAGAAAGAGGGATCTCTACTTGGCGCCATAGATAAATGTAGAACTGCTATGGGAAGAAGATGCTTGAAGCAATGGATTTTGAGGCCTCTGGCAACAAAATCGAGCATTGAAAAACGCCAAGATGCTGTGGCAAGTATTGCAAGGTCGTCAAGAAGAATGGACGATATACGAGATATTTTGAAGGGACTCCGAGATATGGAAAGGCTTGCTACTCAATTATCTTACAACCGTTCCTCAGGACGTGATTTGGTTGCCATATCACTCGCTCTAGAAAGGATGCCAAAACTAAAATCGATTTGTCATGAAATGGATGATGATTTATTGAATGAAATTTCAGAAGATTTAGATGTCCTCGAAGTCATGAAAATTGATATCCAAGCTAACTTGAATGATGAGCAGCCACTCTCGATGAAAGAAGGGGGAATCATTAGAGAGGGTATTGACGCTAATTTAGATGAATTACGAACTGCAGCATCTATTGGCAAAAAATGGTTCAAAGACCTGGAACAAAAAGAAAGAATTCGGCTCGAAATCCCATCGTTAAAAGTCAAGCATAATCGCCAGATAGGGTGGTATATTGAGGTTACTAAATCACATTTATCTAAAGTTCCAGAAACCTGGAAAAGAAAACAACAGATGACAAACGGTAACCGCTATGTAACCGATGACTTACTTGAATGGGAAGATAAGTTACTAACTGCCTCTACAAAGGCTAACAACATAGAATACGAACTATTTAGATCTCTGAGAGATAGATGCAAAGAAAATGCAAGAACATTGGGAATGATTAGTTCCCATGTCGCTCAGATTGATGTCTTGCAATGTTTTGCAACAGTTGCACGGTCTCGTTCTTGGTCTCGACCGACAATTTACGAAGACAATAGACTAAATGCAAATGGATTGAGACATCCTGTTTTAGAAACTCAGCCGGATTTTGTCCCAAACGATTTATCCTTCGATAAGAAACGAAAGTTCCTATTAATCACAGGACCTAATATGGGCGGGAAGTCAACTTATCTCAGATGTGCTGCCTTGCTTAGCATATTGGCTCAGTGTGGTTCATTCGTTCCTGCTGATAGCGCCCAGGTTGGAATAGTAGATCGAATATTTACCAGAGTAGGAGCATCAGATGACATACGGAGAGGAAGGTCGACATTCATGATGGAAATGATGGAAGTATCGCACATCCTCAAACAGGCAACAAGTAATTCTCTTATTCTGTTGGATGAGATAGGTAGAGGCACTTCCACATTTGATGGCTTATCTATAGCCTGGTCTGTTACTGAAGACATTTCCAAAAGACTAGAATCACGCACGCTATTTGCTACTCATTATCATCAATTAATTGGCCTAGAAGGAGAAGTTCAAGGATTAGTAAATGTTCATGTCCAAGTAGCTGAATCAGATGGAGAATTGAAATTCATGCATACAGTAGCTGATGGTCCATGTGATGACTCTTATGGAGTACAAGTAGCCGCTCTAGCAGGACTGCCTAGGCACGTAATTGAAAGAGCAGGTGATTTACTGACATTCTTAGAGAAACAGGCAGATGGAGCAAAGGCTGGGAAAAAAGGAGCCCCCATGGCTAGAAACGCTGGCCAATCATCGTTGATGGGATTTGTTGGAGCCCCGAAGGTTATTATTGAGAAAGATGAAAAGATGGAGAATATCAAAAATCAATTAAGTCAAATGGATATTGATTCAATGAGCCCTAGAGATGCATTAGATGCTTTGTATAAGATTCAGAAATTATTGGAGGACAACAAATGAACGGCCCGAACAGAATCCAGCAATTAGATGACTTTACTATCGGGCACATTGCTGCAGGAGAGGTCGTCGAGAGACCCGCACAAGTGGTAAAAGAGTTAATTGAAAATTCCATAGATGCAGGCGCAACACAAGTTTCTATAGATATAGAAAGGGGTGGTTTTGACCTGATAAAAATCACCGATAACGGTTCTGGAATTCACCCTGATGACCTCTCACTTTGCTTAGATAGACATGCCACTAGTAAATTAAAATCCCAATCAGATCTTTCTGAAATTTACACATTAGGTTTCAGAGGAGAGGCGTTAGCTAGCATTGGAATGGTTAGTAAAATCAGCGTCGCCAGTAGAATTTCTGATGGAGAAGGGCTCCAGATAACTATGGATAATGGGTTCAAGAACTCTGTGACACCTCATGGTATGGCGCATGGCACTGCGATTAGTGTAGAAAAATTATTTGCCAAACAACCCGCTAGGTTAGCATTCCAAAGAAGACCTGCTACAGAAACAAGTAAAATTGTAGATGTTGTT
>MDTG01273310.1_pt1 | contig 10978 bp, 9 predicted proteins | sample 811421 | NCBI WGS metagenome assembly MDTG01 (sample SAMN05326645, study PRJNA326480) | marine metagenome | isolation source: seawater | place: Pacific Ocean: South East | collected 2011 | reverse complement strand
TAATAATCGAAAAATAGATTGATCAACTGATTTATGTATTTAAAAATCTTTTCAAAATACTAATTAAAGCAAGTTCTCATATCTTTTTGCAATTAAAGACGTTTGGTAATCATTTAAATGTCTAATTATTGAACGAATGGCTTCGAGCTCGATCAACTTCTCAGCTTTCGCAAATTGATTATCTTTTCCAAATATAATTTTTTCAGCACTTTTAATAAAAAATCTTGAATCTATATTTTTCAGTTTATTACTCTCTGAAACAATTTCTAATTTCGAATCAAAACTGAGTTCGCCCAGCCAGTGACTTATTTCTCGCTGATAACCTTTTTTTCTTGTATAGTCTCCCATCCAAATTCTGTTTATCGCTGAAAAAAGTAATATATTCCCAGACATTATTATTTCGTCAATAAAAGAATCAGGCATTAAATCTTTGGATAAATGGGGTTTAGGTAATTTCTGAGGCTTCAAATACTCAAACAAAGACTTTGTATATGTCCAACAGTCTTCTTTCAGATCTTGGAATTGTAGTGCTCTTAAAATGTGATAAGAAACCAAACCATTTCTTGGTATGTTTTGTAAAGCTATTCCAATAAGAACATCGAATGCCGCTCGCGACTGATCGGATGCAATAAATAGTTCAGTTAATAAGGTTTTTGCAACAATCCAATCACCATCCTGACAAGCATCTTCAAAGTCACTTAAAAAAACTATTTTTGCAACACCTCGATCTCTTATTTCTTTGATTAGGTTTTGGTTATTTTTTCTAAACTTAAATTGAAATATGTAATCCACTGCAAACTTGAGAAGTTTACTTGAGGGGTTATTCCTGTCATCGCCAATAAAATTTTTAATTGAATTAATTACACAGACAGGATGGGTAAGATTTTTATTGTTGTTTTTTATTGAAACACTTGCATAAAGTAAATCATTTAAAGCTAGAACTAAATTTCCCTTATCCAGTTCTGATTTAATGAACTTTTCACTATTTAATTTATCCTTATTAAACAGGGCAGATCGAAGAGATTGATCAGCCATAAGTAACCATGATTTATCTTGATCCTAGGTATAAATATATTTGAAAAGATAAACCCGTGAGACGAGAGAATTCAGATGGTAATGATTTGTTTTTTGGTGGATAATTAACGTAGGTATCTCCATATTCCTCTAAAGTCTCATCCGATTGAGGATCCCAATCAAATGAGAAAATTTTGCTTATTGGCATGGATTGAAAATCATGATAATAACCAACTTCGATGCCCCATTTTTCCCCAATTTGTTTACCATATAACAATCCTGCTCGGGTGCTAGCAGAATATAAATTTTTATTCTGCTGTCTTAAAACACCATTGGGTATGATCATAATTCTAAAACCTATCCATGACACTGGAAGTATTCCCCTTTTGGCTTTCTTACTTCTACTAAATTTCATGTAAGTAACATCGTAATTTGAGTTTGGGTTATAGCTCCATGCAAGATTAAGCATATCCCATTTTCTTTTATCTCTAAAAAGAACACGATTAATATCTATACCAGATCCAGAAGCAGGAATACCAATTCTGAGGCCTATATCCGTATTTTTATTCACACCATACCTATACCAAACAACTGGTATAACGTTTTCAATGGACATGCTAAAACCCATTTCAGTTTCGCCCTTTTTAGCAATTTGTGGCTGAATGGCTGGATGGGAAGCACATCCAAAAAAATAAGAACTGGCCAACGATGTTAAAATGATTATTTTCTTTGTATTCATGTCAATTAAAAAATACAGTAATCGGTCTTTAGAATGAATTAGAAATGAAAGAATTATTTAAGATAAATCATTTTCCTACTCATGATTGCGGGCGGAAAATTTTCAATTTTAGCTTGTATTGTGAAAAAGTATATACCTGTTGACCTATTTTCCCCGCTCCATTCATAATTATACGTTCCAGAATTCAATGATTTGTTTTCAATAAATACATCCCAAACCCTACCTTTTGCATCAGTTACATATAGAGAAACAATTGCATCTTCTAGTAGATCAAAGGTTAGTCGGGTTAATCCATTAAAAGGGTTAGGATAGTTTTGATAGAGAATAAATAACTCAGGAATTAGGACATCGTTAATTTTTGGATACTCTGGATTATTTGTGAAACCTAATGTAGTGTTTTGTGAATTCTCCCAAATTCCACCATCAGGAAATCTTGAGATTGTAATTGGTAGGGTGTCTAGAATAATATATTCAAGAGGCCTCCAGCGATCATCATCCCAGATATTCCAAGATAATAATTCCGGAAAACTCAATGACTCCTCTAAAAAAAAGGTTGAGTCCTGATGCTCATCTGGAGAACCTGGTTCCCAATTTAATTTCCAAATAAGTTTTTCATTGATAGCTAAAGAATAATTTTCGTCAAAATCTAGCAATCCAAATAGTTCGACGTCTAATTTTCGATATTTTGGTAGCCATGCGACCTCATTAATTTGGGTTGAAACAGTTTCCAACTTTATTTTGATTGAAGAAATATCATCTGTGGGCAGCAAGTCTCCGTAGATAGAATTACTAATTTGAAATGGTATCCACAGGGGTATTTTTTTATAAAAATTATCATTTAAAATCATATCTGCATATGACCAATTGGTAGGGACCTTCACGGAAATTATTTCTTTCTTATCAATAAGAAAATCTCCGATATTTAAATACTCATCTTGATAAAGAAGATATGATTGTTCGACATTTATTTTTTCTTTGTGTATGATATGTAATGCAATTTCTTTATGTCCATCTAACAAAGGCTTAATTCCTAATAATCGAACAGGAGGTAGCTCTGATATTAATTTGTGGCTGGTTAAATATCTATTAAATAAAATATTCCAATCACCAATTAATTTGGCTAATTCTTTATCAACGACTTCTGACCACTCATTGGTTGATAATTGAAAAATATTTCTATATACTAATTCTTTTTTCATTAATCTTTGAGACAATTCAGAACTCTTAATGATTTTGTCAATTTGGATTAACTCTTGATTGATTTCTTTTAATACCAACTCATAAGGAGCTGATTTTAACCATGCGATTTCAATAGAATCTGATTTTATCAACAAATCTAAAATCTGCTTAATTTCATAGGAGGAATTCGATTTAGAAAAGCCAGAGAAAATTTCATAGCCAATTAGATCCTTTACAGTTAAAATATCCACTTCCCTTTCTTGAGAATCTTTAACACTCACACACGTTTCAAATAAAGGAGTTAATCTGTCACTTGAGAATATTTTACCCAAGTGATCATGAATTTCTATAATAAAAAAATATCTGACCCCTTCTTCACAATTATCTAACAGGAACCGATTTTGATGGTCATTAAATACCCTGACGTCTTCAAAGTGACTATCAATTGATTTTTTTGTTTTGACATGTATTGATTTGATATCAATCGTATCATTATATGACCAATTCAGCAGGAATGATCTGTGACCTTTATAAATATTTAATTCTACATCAGCATTATCTCCTAGTCCTAAATCAGACTGCTCTGCAAATCCAGATTCAAAAACCATTAAGGCTGATAGTAAATTTATAATTATTTTTGGAATCATCATGAGTATACCCAAGTGGTAATATACAATTTCGAGAAAATACTAGGTTTAGGCAAGCATTTCCTATCTTATGTTAAATTGGGTTATTTTATAAGTGTAACCTTTTGAATTTTAATTACACTGTTTAATTTAGTCTTAAAAAAATAAATTCCAGATGGATAGTCAGCTAAATTCCAAGTCATTTTTTTTGGAGCATGAGCCACTAAATTATAATTTTTAGCAAACATTTTTTTACCTTTAGTATTAAAAATTTCAATTAAAAGATTACTTTCTCGATTGATCAAAATATCAATACTCACCGATGGATTAAATGGGTTTGGATATGCTTTAGAAATATGAAATTCATGAGGATGAATTAGTTCAGTTTTGTGTGTATGAAGCTGTTGAAAATTAATTGCATTAATTACATCTGGTATCCCGTAACCGTATATATTATCAGGATTATTGTTTTTTGATGATGTTTGCAAGAGGGCATTTCTAACTTCCATTGCATTCCAGTTTGGCTGTGCGCTCATTATTACCGCTATTGCTCCTGATATTAAGGGTGCTGCGGTAGACGTCCCATTACTTTGAAGCAGTAAATTATCATTATTATATGCCGAAGCACACCAAACACCTAATCCCATTGCACAAACCTCAGGTTTAATTCTACCATCATAGGTTGGACCCCTTGAAGAAAAATAAGCAATATTGCCTGAGTTATTTACTGCCCCAACAGCTATAACTGTATCAGCATCTGCTGGAGCCGAAATATAATGCCTTATAGGAATTTGACATGGATCCTCAGATGGGTTATCAGCGCCCCAATTCCCAGCTGAGGTCACACATAAAACTCCAAGACGGGCTGCGATATCAACTGCAATAGTCGTCACTGCAGTATTACCATCCATATCACAATATGAGTACCAATCTAAATAACCCAGAGAGGATGTGCTTATATCTGCTCCGTAGCTTTCCCCCCACTCTAAGGCAGCAACATAATTATCTTCCTCTAAACGTGTTTCACTTGAAACATCCTCGGTTTTAGCCAATAGGTATTCACTTTCAAAAGCTGGGCTAATAATTGTTCCTGGTAAATATCCAGCCAATAAACTTAAAATACTTGTGCCATGATTATGCTGGCTTGGTGCATCGTTATTGCTAGCCTCATTCTCAGTAATTTCATCATTATTAATGAAATCATATTCTGAAACCACATTAATTTGTTGAAGCGATAAGTGTGAAAGTTTATAGCCTGTATCAAGTACTAAAATACGAACTCCCTGGCCAAAATAACCTGCTTCATGAGCTAAGTGGCAATTCAATTGCTCTATTTGCGCATACGAGTCACCGTAATCAAGATTCCTTTGCGGGATTTCAAAACTTCTGTCTTCATTATCTGATTTAAATTTATTATTTGGCTGAGTATGTTTCTTGTATCCATGCACTGGTTCTATTTTTTTTATAAATTTTAATGATAGAATATTATTAAGGGTTTCTAAATCGCTTGTCACAGATACAGCATTTAACCATCTACTTTCATTATCAATTTTTATTCCATAGCTTTCAAGAACTTCTAAATATTTTTTTGAAATTAATTTGTCATACCAGTCGTTCTTTAAATCAACATTATTTTTCACCCTTCTTCGATAAGCTTTATCAGAAATATTTCCCAGTTCAGAATCACTCTTGTCTTTAAAATAAATCCAAGCTCGATATTGATTAGATCTTTTACCAGCAATCATTAATTGTTCTGTTAATTCAGCATGAGATATTGAAGAAATAAGAAAAATAAAAAATAAAAATTGCATATACCGCCTTAAAAATGTGTATTATTCTGATCAAATTAATTTTAATTTGGTATTTAAATGTTTCTTTTGATCCATTCTGTAGTTACCGATTTGGGTCTAGTAATTGGAACACCAAGAGCCCTCTCCCATACCATCTGTGAGATCATTCCCATTGTCCTTGAAATACTAAAGAGAACAGTGTAAAAATTAAATTCCTTAAGGCCATAGTAATATAATAACGATCCTGATGCTGCATCTACATTTGGCCATGGGTTTTTTGCTTTCCCTTGTTTTTGTAGGATATTAGGTACAACATCAAACAGCCTTGAGACAATAGTGAATACCTCATCATTAATGATATGTTTTTTACCAAATTCTACGAATGCTGAAAATCTAGGATCTGGACAGCGCAATACTGCATGTCCATATCCAGGAATAACGCGACCACTTTCCAATCTTTCCCAACAAAATTGGTATAATTCTTCCAATGTAGGTACTCCATCAAAATTGTTTCTAATTTTCAATACAAATTTTAAACACTCCTGGTTTGCCAAACCATGGAGTGGACCAGCAAGACCATTCAATCCAGCAGATACCGCATAATAGGGATCTGATAATGCGGAGGCAACTGTATGGGAGGCAAAAGCACTTACGTTACCGCCCTCATGATCACAATGAAGCATAAAATAGAGTTTCATTAATTTGTGAAAATCTCCCTTATCATCATTAATCCCAGTCATATGAACAAAGTTTCCAGCCCAATCTTTTGTTGAGTCAGGTAGTATTATATTTTTGTTTTTGAGATGCACCCTGTAGATTCCGGCACCTAATGCAGGAAGCTTTCCTAACAACGAAATCCCATCATCTAGGATCGCTTCCCAATAATCTTTTTTCTTCATACCTTGATCATATTTTTTGCTAAAAATACTTTCATTTTGCATCGACAATATCGCAGTATTGAACAAAGTCATTGGATGAGTGTTAGTTGGCATTTGGCGAATTATATCCCAGACATAATCTGGAACAATAAAATTAGCTGAAAAATCATTTTGTAAGTCTTCTAATTCGTCTGATCTGGGAAGTCTTCCGGTAAGGAGCAAGAAAAAAACTTCCTCTGGAAGAATGTGAGTAATATCCAATAAAGGAATACCTCTTATCACCAATCCTTTGTCCGCGGAAACTGAAGACGTATCACAAACAAATGCTTTAACTCCTCTCATCCCTGAAAATGCCTGAGAGATTGTAACATCACTTATTTTCTTGTTCCCATTTTTATTAATTAAATCACGAATTTCAGATCGAGCTGCTGGGATTTGACTTTTTAATACTTCTTTTAATTTGCTCATATTTTGAGTATGTAACTTTAGTTTATTTAATTTGTGAATTTACATACATAGAATTTTTCATTCCTTTTAATTTAAGGAGCGAACAACAAGACCAGATTGAAGTTTTGGCTCAAACCAAGTTGATTTAGGTGGCATTACCTCATTTTGATCAGAAACCCTAAAAAGTTGTTGAATAGTAACAGGGTAAAGTGCAAAAGCAACTGAGAGACCATTTCCACAACGATTTTCTAATTCTTTTAGCCCCCTAATTCCTCCAACAAAATCAATCCTATCATCAGTCCGCGGGTCATTAATTTTTAATATTGGTTTTAATAAGTACTCTTGCAAAATCGATACATCCAAACTAAAAATTGCATTATCAGAAATGATTTTTTTCCTCGCCTTCAATTGATACCATCTATTTTTTAAAAACATAGTAAAAAAATGTTCTTTTTGAGGTAGTTGCCTTTTATCTAATTTTTTAATTATAAAGTTACGCTCTATTAGCTCTAAAAATTGTGAATGTTTTAAACCAGCCAAGTCTTTAATGACTCTATTGTAACCAAGTATGCGTAGTTCATCATCTGGAAAAATAACAGCCATAAAATAGTTATATGCCTCATCCCCGTTATGCAAATGATTATTTTCCTTATGAATGCGTTGTACTTTTGCCGCAGACGCAGCACGATGATGACCATCTGCAATATACAACGCTGGGACATTATGAAAATATTTAATGAGTCTATTAATTAAATTATTAGATGAAATTTTCCAAAGTCTGTGAATGGTGCTGTTCTCTGACTTAAATTCAATTTCTGGGTCTAATTTCATACTATTTAATAAATTATTTCTAAATTCATTATTATTTTTGAAAGTTAAAAATACTGGTCCAGTATTTGCATTCGTTTCATAAATATTGTTTACCCTGTCTTCTTCCTTATGGGGTCGAGTGTGCTCATGTTTTTTTATTAAACCATTTTTATAGTCATCAATAGAAACTGCAGCAAATAAACCAGTTTGATGATGCTCCCCAATGTATATTTGGTAGATATAAAAATTAGGTTTTTGATCTTGGATTAAAATTCTTTTTCTAATTAGATTTTCTAAATTTTCTCTGGCCTTTTTATGTAGTTGTTTTTTATCGGGAACTTGGTCCGACTTATAATCTGCCTCTGGCTTAATTACTCTAAGGAAAGACTTACTGTTATTTTTAACTATTGCCCTAGCCTCCCTAGATGATAATGTATCATAGGGGGGTGATGAGACTAACCTGACAAAACTTGGTGACACTACAAATCCTTTAAAAGGTTTTATATTTATCATTTTTTATATTTTCTCTATGAAAATTTTTTGAGCCAATTCCAGGTCTTCAATAAAATCAATCTCCATACACGGAAATTTTGAAATATCAACATAATGAACATCAATTTTATCTAATAAAGGTTGAATTCCAGCCTCAAAATAATCATTTTCCCCGCCAGCGTGGATTAATTTTGATATAGAATCCGAAAAATGTGTTGAAAATTCTTCTGAAATTTTTGCTACTCCAATAAACTCACCCAAACAATGATTTTCAATTAAGTCTTTGCCGATAGCAACAATTTTATTGAGCCCTCCATCTATGACTTTTACCTCTTCACGCCCACATGGTTTAATATCTACCGCGAGAACTGTATCAAATTTCGAATTTAGAACTATATCTAACAATTTTTTTGGGTAAACAACATCAGCATTCATCAATATTTGATCAGAATTAAAACTTTCTTTTCCTACAAAGACAGAATATGCGGTGTTTGTCTCAAAATAATGATGATTGACTAGAAATTTGAAATTTAATCCAGGAAATTCTGTTCTTACATGATCCTTTATCATTTCACGGTGGTAACCCAGAATCATAGTGACTTCTTTTATATTAAGCTCTTCTAAGGCCTCTAATTGATAATTAATAATTGGTTTTCCATTAACTTTTAAAAGGCACTTTGGAATATTATAAGTATGCGGATATAATCTTCTTGAAACTCCCGCCGCTAAAATAAATGCCTTCATAAGTTCATAAAGTTACGGATTTATTATACTATTGATAGCAATTTCTATATCTTCGCTCGAAATCTCTCTGATACAAATCAATGGATCTTCGTAATTGTAGCATATGTTCTTTCTGCAAGGGCTACACAAAACATTTTTATTAATTATGTTTATCTTTTGACCAACTGGAGCAGTCATGGAACTCAGACCTGCACCAAAAATGGAAATTGTTGGAACAGATAAAGCAGCAGATACATGACCCAGTCCACTATCTGCTGCTAGGGCATATTTACATTTTGAAATCAGTGCAATAGATTTTCTAAACGAATACTTACCACAAAGAGATTTAATAGAATTTCTAAGGAATGAAGAAACAAGTTTTTGAGAATCAACAACATCATTTTTCGAGCCAAAAATCAAATAATTTTCTTTTTTAGGGCCTAACCATTCCTTTAAAGTTTTATGTGGGATTGTTCTAGATTTTGCTACACTGAATGGGAAAATTGCTACCGGATTTGCATAACCAATTGTTTCTAACTCTTTTTCAGCCCAGTCTTCTTCAGTTTTTGTAAGGTACAATCTTGGAGTTAAACGTTCATCAGTTTCTTGCTTTATTAAATTTATATATTTTAAAGACCTATGTATGTTAGAATTTGGCTTTGGAACTGCCTCTGTTAAAAATATCGACCTCATTTGTGATTTATAACCATACCTAATGGGAGACCCTGATAACCACAGAAGAAATGCACTCCTCAAAGACTCTGTCAATGTATATGCTAATTCGAATTTTCTTTTTCTTAGGAAAGAACCAATTGCTAACATATTTCTCAGTCCTTTCACTTCCTCATCTGAGAAAGGAATTATTTCATCTATATAAGGATTGTTTTCATAAATGCCTGCAACCCATTTTCTACAAAAGACATGTGTTCTATTATCAGGATAAACATTTTTTAATTCTTCCATAAATGGTATTGCCATGACAGCATCACCTATCCAGTTCGGACTATAAATGAAAATATTCATTCTATTTTTTGTTCAATAGCATTAACAAGACGAAACGATGCCTTCCCATCAAATTTATATAGGTAACTTCTCATCGCTTCTTCTCTTATTAAGCACATTTCATCAGGGTAGTCTAAAGCAAATTGGACTCTGCTATACAGTTCTGAAGAATCTGAAATAGTATAAGCGAAATCTAAATCTAACATTCTATCTACATCCATTTTTTTCCAGAACCTACTTTGAAAAATTTTATGCTTTAGCCTAAGGGAGAAACAATTTGCTTGGATAATGGGTCTATTCAATGGCAGAAACTCAAATAAAGTTGAAGAGATATCACTGATTAAAAGGTCTGCAATTCGGTAATATGGGATAATATCATACTTATTATTTGATAATAACTTAATACAACTAAATTTTTTATCAAGATCAATACAAATTTTACTCTGATACATATATCTTTTCTGCTCCCAGCTGAACCCATGCAGCTTAATGATAATATTATAATCTTTAGATAAAAGTCCTAATTCAGGTGCAAGTTTTTCCAATGAAGAAGGATAAAAACTAGGCGCATATAAAATATTTTTTTTTGTTTTATCTAACTCCATCTCCTCTTTCATTTTCAATATGTTAATCACCTCCAGATCATGTAATCGGTCTAGTTTAGTAAATCCAGTGAGAACAAGATTAGAGTGTCCATCCTTTTCCAACCTCCTAAAACGTTCTTTTGCTTCAACAGATCTAAGGTTAATTCGAGGATCAATATCATTGTAATAAGATTTTTTCAGACCAATCCCATGATATACCATGACTGCACAGGTTTTAGTGTGGACTATTTTATTCAATTGACCAACATTACCTACAATAATAACATCATATTCACTTTTAATAATTTTATTAATTCGAATTTGTTCTGTTTTTCCAGAAATGAATGATAATTCTAAACTATCACAAGATTTGATTAATAAATTTTCTTCTGTGTCAGATGATCTCTTTGGCATTGAAACTTCAATCTTATATTTTTTTCGAGACTTAAGTTCATTAATAATTGGTAAAAAGTTTGGCCAATAATAAAGGTGATGTGTCTCAAATAATACTTTAGTCATGTTTGATTAAACCCGTTTTTACGTTCTCATTTTTCCATAAGCGTGGAAAGTAAATTGAAGATAAATAATTAGTACTCATTTGATAAAGAAACTATTTTTGGTCCAAACAACATTCAATTACATATAATGTAACTATCATTGAGTTTTGTTTGCACACTAAAATAATATAATTATT
>MDTG01125514.1_pt1 | contig 10978 bp, 12 predicted proteins | sample 811421 | NCBI WGS metagenome assembly MDTG01 (sample SAMN05326645, study PRJNA326480) | marine metagenome | isolation source: seawater | place: Pacific Ocean: South East | collected 2011 | reverse complement strand
TTGCTGTGATTGTTGACGAAGGGATAATTATGGAATCTGAAGTTAATAAATCTTTAGAGAGGGCGATTACTAACTTAAAGCAAAATAACGCTCAAATTCCACCTAGAGAGTTTTTATACGAAAGAGTTATTGAAGGAATGATAATGGATGAGATCCTATTGCAAAAAGGAGAACAATTTGGAGTGAGAATTAGCGACCAAGAGTTAAATGAAACCCTTAATGATATTGCTAAAGCGGAAGGTTTAACTATAAAAGAATTTAAAGAAAAACTAGAAAAAGAGGGAGAATCTTTCAAGTTATTTCGACAATCAGTAAAAAATGAGTATGTAAAAAGAAGAGTCCAATCCGGTTTAGTAAGGCCCAAAATCGTCATATCAGAGCAAGAAATACAAAATTACATTGATTCCTCTGAAGGAGAAAATTTGATTTCAACAGAGTACAAAATAGATCAAATTCTTATAAAAATTCCTCCAGGTTCAGATAAAACAATACAACAGGAATACGAGAAAAAAACTTCAGAAGTAGTTTACGAACTAAACGACGGCCTAAGTTTTGAAGAAGCAATAAAAAAATACTCTGACCTTAAGGAGGAAGATAATTTTGGAGGACTTTATTGGAAAAAAAGATCAGAAATTCCTTCCCTTTTTGAAGAAGCAATAAAAGATATGGAAAAGGGAGAAGTATCTGGCCCAATAAAAAGTGGTGCTGGATTTCATTTAATTAAGCTTACTGACCTTAGAGGCGATGCAATTCAGCTTGAAAAACAATCCTTGGTCCAGCATATCTTGATTGAAACTTCTGAAATAAGAAGCCCAAAGCAAGCAAAAGATTTGATCGATAATCTTTATGAGAGGGCAAAAAAAGAAGATTTTGCCATTTTAGCGAGAGTTTATTCCGATGATCCAGGTTCAAAGATGGATGGAGGGAAATTAGATTGGGCGCCTAAAGGAGTCTATGACGAAACTTTTGAAAAAGTAATTGATGAGGTTGAATTAAATGAAGTAAGCAAGCCTTTTGAGAGTGCTTTTGGATGGCATATTCTAAAGGTGCTTGAAAGAAGGGAAAAAAATATAACAGATGACATTGTAAAAGATAAAGCTTATGGAGCACTTTTTAATAGAAAGTTCCAAGAGCAATTACAAAATACATTAGAGGAAATAAGGTCTGAGGCATTTGTCGATATAAAAATCTCTTCAATATGAAAAAGATTTTTATCTCTCCTGGAGATCCTTCAGGAATTGGTCCTGAAATAACGTTAAAGGCTTTAGCAAAAAATAAAAGCATTCAAAATCATTTTATTATCGGAGGAGATGCCAATTATTTTGAAGGTTTTGCTAAAAAACTAAAATTAAACCTAAAATTTGATGAAGAAGGTTCTGAATCAGAAAATTTAAAAATTAAACATTTCCCTCTTGATGATGAAATAGAATTAGGTAATCCAAAAATAAATCACTCAAACTATATTATAGATGTTCTTTCTTATGGATCTATAGGTTGCTTAAGTAAAAAGTACCATGGTCTTGTAACCGGACCTATAAATAAAGAACTCATAAATAAATCGGGTTTTGAGTTCTCTGGCCACACAGAATTCTTAGCAGATATTAGCAATGTAAAAAAAGTTGTTATGTTGCTTATGAATAAATCATTAAAAGTTGCTCTACTTACGACTCATATTCCATTATCGGAAGTTCCAAAGAAAGTAACGCTTGAAAATCTAAAAAAAACGATCGACATTATTGATCACGATTTAGTCGAAATATGGAAAATTAAACAGCCAAAAATTGGAATATTGGGCCTTAACCCTCACGCAGGAGAAGGCGGATTTCTTGGCAGCGAGGAAGAGGAAATTATCAAACCTTTCATTAAATCCTCAAAAAAAGACTTATATGGGCCTATTTCAGCTGATACCGCATTTATTCCAAAAAATATTAAAAAATATGACCTATTTCTTGCAATGTTTCACGATCAAGGATTGCCGGTAATAAAGTCTTTGGGTTTTGGCGATACTCTTAATATTACACTTGGGTTACCTTTTTTAAGGATCTCTGTAGATCACGGCACAGCATATGAAATAGCAAACAAAAATGTTGCGGATTTTTCGAGTATGGATGAAGCTTTAAAAAAAGCTTACAAACTTCTTGAAAAATGAAACCAAAAAAAAGATTAGGACAAAATTTCCTAAACGATAAAGTTCTTTTAAATGAATTAGTAAAACTAATAAAAGTTTCTCCAAAAGATAAAATTTTAGAAATTGGCCCCGGGAAGGGAGACCTTACTGAAGTAATTTTGAAAGAATGTTCTTTTTACAGAGGGGTAGAGTTTGATAATGATCTTTTTTTGTTTTTAATTAAAAAGTTTCCTGATCATGCAAATTTTTTCTTAAATGAAGATATTCTTAAGTTTGATATTTCAAACTCGTTAGAAAAACATAAATTAAGACTCGTAGGAAATATTCCTTACAATATTTCTAGTCCTTTGTTGGCATGGTGTGAAATTAATTACCTGTTTATTTCTGATATGCACTTTATGCTCCAAAAAGAATTTGCCTTACGTTGTGCTGGAAATGAAACTACTTCTTCCTATGGAAAATTGAGCGTAATTTGTAACTATCTTTACGAAGTAGAAATTTTAAAAGAAGTTGATAGAAATTTTTTTGAACCCAAGCCAAGAGTTGATAGTTCATTTGTAAAATTTTATCCCAAGAAAAATAGAATAGATTATTTTGAACTTGAAAAGTTAAAAAAAATTACCAACATACTTTTCAATAAAAAAAGAAAAAAAATTTCAAATTCTTTAAAAGATATTTTCAGTAAAAATAAACTAGATAAAGTGGATATAAATCTTAATCTTAGACCTGATGAGGTAAGCTTAAACCAATACTTAGAGTTAGCTTCACTTTTATAAAGATGTCAAATTATGTTGTTGGTGATGTCCAAGGTTGTTTTGATGAGCTTTTGGAAGGTTTAGAGAAAATCAAATTTAATAGTTCAAAAGATTTTTTATGGCTTACTGGTGATTTAATCAATAAAGGACCAAAATCTCGGGAAGTTTTAAACTTTATTTACAAAAAAAGAGATTCAATGCATGTTGTGCTTGGGAATCATGATCTTCATTTTTTGAATTGTTATTTCAATGGAATTAAACCACAAAAGGAAGATACTATTGATTCGCTGCTGAAAGATAAAAATATTCAATCTTTATCAAAATTTCTTTTAAAGCAGCCATTTGTTTTTTCTAAGGGGGTTCTTATAAAAAATAAAGTGATTAAGGTAGGAATGATACATGCTGGAATTCCTCGGTATGTTTCTCTTAAAGAATTAGAAATATACTCTAAACGAATAAGTCAAAAACTTGTTTCAAAACCAAAAAAAACACTTGAGAAAATATTCAAACAAGGAGATAAAAATAATTATAACCAGTTAAATATCTTAAGATTTTTAACAACCGCTAGAACAATAGATAAAAATGGAAAACCAAATTATTCCTATAAGGGGAATAAAAAAAATTTACCTACAAATTTAAATCCTTGGTTTGAAGTTAAAATGCGGGCTATGGAGGATCTTGATCTTCTTGTTTTCGGTCACTGGGCAGCTTTAAGAGGAAAAACAAATATTTTTAATATTAAAGCCCTAGATACTGGATGTTGTTGGGGAAAAGAACTAACATTTTTAAGATTAGAAGATAATAAAAAATTTAAAGTAAAAAGTAAGCAAAAGTGAAAGTTTATTTAGTTGGAGGTGCTGTAAGGGACGAACTGTTGAGTATTCCTGTCAAAGAAAAAGACTGGGTAGTTGTTAATTCTTCTCACAAGGAAATGACAAGTAAAGGTTTTAAGCAGATAGGAAAAAACTTTCCAGTTTATTTACACGCTGAAACTAAAGAAGAATATGCATTAGCCAGAAAAGAAACAAAAGTTGGAAAGGGGCATAAAGATTTTAATTTCGACATAAATCCTAAGGTATCGCTTCGAGAGGATCTTAAACGAAGAGATATTACAATCAATGCAATAGCTAAAGACTTAGATGGAAATTTTTTTGATCCTTATAAGGGAATGGAAGATTTAAAAAATAGAAAAATCAGAATAGTTTCCGATGCATTTTACGAAGATCCTTTAAGGGTCTTTAGAGTTGCGAGGTTTAAGACAAAATTAGCAGACTTTAATTTTTCTATAACTAAAAAAAGTTTAGTTATGCTCAGGAAAATGTCAGCAGGTAATGAAATTGATTTTCTTTCAGGAGAGAGAATTTGGGATGAAACAAGAAAAGCTCTTAAATATAAAAATTCTAGTTATTATTTTTCTACTTTAAAAAGGATAGATGCTCTTAAATATTTGAAAGGGATAGAAAAAGTTTACTCAGAAAATTTAAAATATTTAAAGAAACTTGATGAAACAGAGGATAGAGTTTCAGAAAAATGGGCAGTAATAAACTTAGGATCAAAAGAAGTGGAATTTTTAGAAAAAAAAATTAGAGTTCCAAAAAAAATAACTAATTTCAGAAAAATATTTAATAACCTGCGGGAATTAATTAAGCAAAAAAATTTAGATGCAGAGAATATCTTATTTGCCTTGAACTCAATGAATTTTTTTAGAAATGATCTTAGTTTATTGATGTCCTTAAATTTGCTAAAAGATTTAAAGATCATATCCATCCAGAAATTTAATTCTTGGAATCTGCTTTTAAAGAAATTAAAGGAATCGAAAATTACTACCAAAAATCTTAAGCCAAATGAAATAAAAAACAAACTCTTTCTAAAGAGAATCAAAATAATCGAGGAAAACAAAAATGACTAAAAAAACAGCTTTAGTCACTGGTGGAGCCATTAGAATTGGAAAAGATATATGTAAAAAATTGCATGAAAATGGTTACAACATTATTTGTCATTACAATAAATCAGAAAATCAAGCAAAAGACCTTAAGTCCGAATTAAATGAATTGAGAAAAGACAGTTGCGAAATTTTTAGCTTAGATCTTAATGACTTTAGGCAAGTGAGAGATCTCGTAAAAAAGATAAATAAAGATTTTAATTCTCTAGACCTTTTGGTAAATAATGCCTCATCTTTTTTTAAAACAGATATAGAAAATCATAATGAAACAGACTGGGATGATTTAATTAACTCAAATTTACGTGGGCCTTTCTTACTATCCAAGCATTGTAAAAAAATGCTTTCAGCATCTAACGGGTTAATAATTAATATATCTGACGCTATGGTAAACAGAGGAATGGAAAATTACGTAATTTATTCTATGGCTAAAGCAGGACTTGAAAATTTAACCAAAACTCTTGCGCGTGAATTAGCTCCTGAAGTGAGAGTAAATGCTGTTGCCCCTGGGGCAATATTATTACCTTCAGATGGCTCTTCGGAAGAAAAAGAGCTGCTGAATGAAATTCCTTTAAATAGAATAGGAACGGAAAGAGACATTTCTGAAGCAGTAGTTGCATTGACTAAATTTTCTTATGTTACCGGTCAGATTTTAAAAATCGATGGCGGCAGATCTTTAAATTGATGTATATTTAGTTTTTTGGATAAAGCATGGATAGTAAATTTAAAGGAGAGTATTCAGGTACAAAAAATGTATCTGAAAGACATGAAATTGACCAAAATAAACTTCAAGAATATTTTGATGACAAATTAGAAAACTTCGGGCAAATAAATTCAATTGAAGAATTCGTCGGAGGTCAATCCAATCCGACCTATCTTTTAAAAACTCAAAGTGAATCCTATGTTCTTAGAAGAAAGCCTCCAGGAAAACTTTTAAAATCTGCTCATGCAGTTGATAGAGAGTACAAAGTAATTGCTGCTTTAAATAAAACTGATGTTCCGGTCCCTAAAGCTTTTATATATTGCGAAGATGAGTCGATTATCGGAACAGAATTCTTCCTCATGAGTTTTGTTGAAGGCGAAGTAATGTGGGAACCTCATATCCCAAAGGCAACCAACGAAGAAAGGCAAAAAATTTATCATTCAATGAATAAAACAATTGCAATGTTGCATAGCGTTGATCATGAAAGCATTGGACTGGAATCTTTTGGAAAACCTGGAAATTATGTTGGTAGACAGGTTGCAAGATGGTCCAAACAATATGTTGCTTCGGAAACCAGAGAAATTAAATCTATGAACAATCTTATGGAGTGGTTACCAAAAAATCTCCCTGCTGAAAAAGCGACAAAACTTGTGCACGGTGACTTTAGCTTGAGTAATGTAATGATTGACCTAAAGACTTTTAAGATTTGCGCAATATTAGACTGGGAGCTCTCTACTCTTGGTGATCCTGCTGCGGATTTTAGTTATCACTGTATACAATATAAATTAAATCCCGTTCTCTCAGATGAAAAGCAATGTAAAAACTTGGGGATTCCTACTGAAATGGAATATTTGAAAATGTATGAAGAGAAAACTGGTTACCAAATAGCTTCAGAATGGAATTTATACATGGGTTTTAACTTATTTAAATTAGCAGCAATAAGTCAAGGAATAATGGGTAGAGTAAGAGATGGAACTGCAGCAGGAAAAAACGCAGACTCTTTTGGTGAAAATGCAGTTATGATGGCTGACGCAGCTTGGAAATTAATTAACGAGTGAGGTAAAAATGTCAAAAATAAAAATGCCGGTAGAAAAAAGTCATATCATGATGTTTGCAAGGTCCATCGGAGATGCAAATCCCAAATACTATGAAGAAAAGGACGAAGAAGTCGTTGCTCCTCCTACTTTTATTCAGTCTAGTGCTCAATTTGATCCTGAATATTTTTTAAGACCAAAAATTGGTGGTGATAATTGGTTTGGGTCTGGGAAAGATGCGACTGGAATGAAATCATCAGGCTCTGGTTCTGGAGGCGGTGGAGCTGCCATGGGTCTTCATGCTGAACAACATTATGAATATCATAAACCTCTCAAAGTAGGCGATGTCATTAGTGCAACGGTTAAACCAGGAAAGTCTTGGGAAAAAGAAAGTAAAAGAGCTGGAAAATTAAAATTTAGTGAGAGTGTAACTGAATACAGAAATCAAGATGGTGAACTTATTATCACTGCAACTTCTGTTGGAGTTGTTACAGAAAAACCTGTAGAGAATTAGGAGAAGGATATGCTGAAGAAAAATGAAATTAAAGTTGGAGATACTTATTCTGAAAAAATCGTAGAAGATTTAAAAAGAACTCAAATTGTACAATATGCAGGAGCCTCTGGAGACTATAACCCTCTTCATTCGGATGATAAGTTCACTAAAGAAATTGCTGGTTATCCGGGAGTATTTGCTCACGGCATGTTATCAATGGGAATGACGGGGAAAATGCTTACAAATTTTGTTGGAGATGGAACTCTGAAAAAATATGGTGTTCGTTTTACCAATCAAGTTTGGCCTGGAGACTCTTTAGAAAGCACTGCGACAATCATAGACATCAAAGAAGAAAATGGTGAAACCCTCGCAGAAATTGCGATCGAAACAAAGAATCAAGATGGTGCTACTGTTATAACTGGTTCTGCAACTGCAAAAGTAAGTTAATAATTCAATTCTATGAATAATTCTTCTATTCCGGAAGTTGGTGGCCGTAGTGCAAAATTTGCCTTAATCTTACTCGTTATAGTCTATGTCTTTAATTTCATTGACAGGCAAATACTTACTATTCTTGCTGAGGACTTAAAAGCAGACTTAAATATCTCAGATAGTGACATTGGATTCTTGTACGGAACTGCTTTTGCAGTCTTCTACTCAGTAGTTGGAATTCCAATGGGAAAACTAGCTGATACTTGGAATAGAAAAAACTTAATAAGTTTAGGTTTAGGTTTTTGGAGTTTGATGACATTTTTATCAGGAACTGCTAAATCCTTTTTATCATTATCTATTTATAGATTTGGAGTTGGAATTGGAGAGTCCAGCGCGTCTCCAGCATCCTACTCACTCCTGTCTGATTATTTCTCGCCAAAAGTAAGAGCAACAGTATTATCGATATATGCAATCGGACTCTACATAGGCTCTGGAATAGGTATATTTATTGGCGGACTAATAGTAGATAACTGGAATGAAGCTTTTCCAGTAATAGCTGAGTCTCCATTTGGACTTAAAGGATGGCAAGTAGCTTTTATGGCAGTTGGTCTTCCAGGAATTTTACTGGCTCTGATAACGTGGCAGATAAAAGAACCGCCAAGAGGTTTAAGTGAAGGCTTAACAGAAACAAAAAAAGAAAATCCTCTTGGTGCAGCATTTGGGGAGCTGATTGGATTAACTCCTATTGGGCTTCTTAAGGCTGAAAATAAACAAAAAGAATATATAAAAAATTTTGTTATTTTAATTTTCGTCCTATCTGGAGCGTATTGGTTGATTCAAACAACCGGAGATTATTTACAGTGGATTGCATTTGGAATAGGTTTTTATATTGTGTGTAATTGGATTCAAGGACTTAGAATTAGAGATAAGGTTGCCTTTGAATTGATGTTTAGAAGTAAGGCTCTATTACTTGGTTTATTAGCTTTTCCATTTATAACTTTTGTTACCTACGCGTTAGGTGCATTTGGCCCTACCTTTTACATAAGAAATTTTGACATGACAGCCTCTGAAGTCGGTGTTATCTATGGTTTGATTACTGCTTTTGGATCAATGGTGGGAGTAATTGGGGGTGGTTTCATTGGAGATAAACTTAGAGAAAAATACGTAAACGGAAAGCTATATTTAATAATGGCATCTGCCTTAGGAACGGCAATTACAGGTCTAGGATTTTTGTATTCCCCAGAGGCTAGTGTCTCTTTTACATGGAAATTTTTCTATCATGTGTCTTCAACTGCTTGGTTAGGCTGCGCCGCATCAACAGTAACCGAGCTTGTTTTACCAAGATTAAGAGCGGTAGCAAGCGCATTTTTTATTTTAATGCTTAGTATGGGTGGATTAGCTCTAGGACCATATCTGACAGGTATGTTGAGTGATATTTATACAGTGCAATTTCTTGCTGAAGGAATGAATAAATCAATGGCAGAAGCAATTGGGTTAAAACAAGCCCTTGCTCAGTCTTTGGTAGTTTTATTATTGCCAGTAGTTTTATTAAGTTTTGCTTGTAGATTTTTGAAAAAAGACGAAGAGAATCTTTTTATTAAAGCGAGAAATTTAGGCGAAGCTGTTTAACTTCTTTTTCCAAATTTCTGAGATTTTTTCTTGATGTTTTGGATGCATCAAGTCAGGGGCAATTTCTGCTAAAGGCTCTAGGACAAATCTATATAGGTCGATATCTTTATGAGGTACATCTTTCCCTAAAACTTTGCCTACATAGTTCCCGTAAAGCAATAAATCAATATCTATTTCCCTATCAGAAAACTTTTCAGTTCGATCTTGTCTTCCTATTCTTTTTTCAATATCTTTCAATGTAGCAACCACCTTGTCTGGCGAATCTTCAGTTACAAGACAAATTACTTGATTAAGAAAATCTTCACCTTCAAACCCTTCTGATTTAGTTTTATAAGTTTTCGATTCTTTTTTAGGCAAATACTTTTCGCTTAAAAGTTCTTTTGCTTTATTTAAATTTTCCTCTGGCTTTATATTACTACCAAGACTTAAATATATTTTTGGCATTATCTAGAGCGAAAAATTGTAAGTCCTACTTCTTTTGATCCGCGAAGCGCACCAGGCTTAGAAACAGAAAGAGACAGATTCAAAACCTTTTCATCTTGCATGATAATTTTTGACACTTTTTCAGCTAAAGCCTCAATAAGATGAAAAGATGATTTTTCTACAAATTTAATTATTTTCTTTGAGGTGCTTTTATAATCAAAAGTATCTTCTATGTTGTCTGACTTAAAGGCTTTATTGATATCAACTTCAACTTCAAAAGATATTTTTATGAGTTGCTTAACCTCTCTCTCCCAATCAAATATTCCAATTATGGCTTCAATTTCTAAATCATTTACAAAAATCTTATTTGACATTTTCTAAACTCCATCTAGGAAAAACATCGATACTAAAATCTTTGGTTTGATCTGCAATTTTTTGGAAACCTGTAAAGGCAACCATCAACCCATTATCAGTACAATGTTTTTGATCTGGATAGTAAAGGTTTATTGCACCTCTGCGTTTTTCTAATTCTTCTCTTAGATATTTATTCGCTGCAACTCCTCCCGACAAAACTAGCGATTTACTCCGTTCAATTTTGCACGCTTTGAGGGATTTTTTAACTAAACAGTCTATTGCTGCATTTTGAAACTCAAATGCAATGTCGTTTACTGTATCCTCTTTTATGGCTTTTTTTTCAGATAAATCTCTTACTTTATAAAGTACAGAAGTTTTCAGACCACTAAAACTAAAGTTTAAGTCCTTAGAATCAATCATGGGGCGTGGAAATGAAAAATTATGTTTTCCTTCAGAAAGTAAAGCTCTTTTTTCAATTTCTGGACCTCCTGGGTAACCTAATTTCAATAATTTTGCCGTTTTATCAAAAGCCTCTCCCACTGCATCATCTTTCGTTTGTCCAATTACTATATATGCATTGGGTGATGAAACTTTTACTATTAAAGTATGTCCCCCTGAGACTAGCAAACTAATAAAGGGGTAAGATAAATCTTCTGCATCGTATTTTGCCATAATTAAATGTGCCTCCATATGATGGACTGGTATTACGGGAATATCTAAGGCATATGACAAAGAATTAGCAAAGCCCGCTCCAACCATTAGAGGGCCTCTTAAACCAGGACCATTAGTATATGCAATAGCCTCAATGTCGTTCATTGAGACGCTTTTTTCTTTCATTTTATTTTTTAATAAGGGTAAAAGACGATTAATGTGATCTCTGGCTGCTAACTCAGGCACCACACCTCCATATAAATCATGTTTTTCTGCCTGACTGTATAGAGCTTCAAATATAACGTTATTGGCTTTGCCATCATATAAAGCAATGCCTGTCTCATCGCATGAAGTCTCAATTCCTAATATTTTCATTTAAATTAAAAGTTATTTTGCAAAATATCTTAACTCTCTATAGAATTGCCAGCCTAATATAAATA
>MDTG01387419.1_pt1 | contig 10979 bp, 11 predicted proteins | sample 811421 | NCBI WGS metagenome assembly MDTG01 (sample SAMN05326645, study PRJNA326480) | marine metagenome | isolation source: seawater | place: Pacific Ocean: South East | collected 2011 | reverse complement strand
TTCCAAATTAACTTTATCAAAACTATTAGCAACCTGCCGTTGGTCAATCAGATTTAGGGTTAGCAAGAAAAATTTTTGTGGTGAAAGGGCAATGGGGACCGGGTGGTCCCTATTGCTAAAACGGCAAAGGAATTAGACGATAATTCTAGCTGGTGTGGAACATTATTGGGTGTAAAAATTTCTGTGTTGGGCCTGACGGACCTTGTAATTCCATCAATCATGCAACGACTATTACCTGAGGACCCAAAAATTTTGTTCAATCCATTACGACTGTCGAGCGGTGGCTCAGGACGTCTGGATCGTAAAGTATCTGCCAAGGAAATGACATTAGCCCGTTGGTCAGAATGTGTGATCAAGCAGTATGAAGTTTCATCCATCTTTTGGAGCTATGCAAAAAATGCGCAAAGCCATCTGACAGGTGGCACTTGGCGAAGTTGAATTGCTAACGTTTTCAAGTAACCGACGAAATAAGTTTAATTAGTTCATTTGACGAGGTGTGCTCAGGGGAATTTATTTGATGCCAATTTGGCATTTTTGACCGAAACCAAGTGCGTTGACGTTTGGCATACTGCCGCGTTTGAGCTTTCGCTTGTTCGATTGCTGAGTCAATATCCAGCGTCCCTTTTAAATAGGCTACCAACTCCCGCGCGCCAATCGCTTGCGCTGAAGGTAGAGTTGGATCCCAACCGCTCTCGATGTAGGAGCGTACTTCATCGAGTGCCCCGGATGCCATCATTTTATCGAAGCGCTGTTCAATTCGTTTTGCCAACCAATCTCGATCTGATTTTAATGTGATCTTTACAGCATCTGCTTGATCAACCAAAGGATGCGAGGCTTCCGCTTGCCAATCCGCAAGGCCTCTGCCGGTAGCGGTCCAGACTTCCCAAGCCCTCTGCAGGCGAGCAGGGTTGTTTCGGTCCAGGTTAGCAAGAGTTTTAGGGTCGTGTTTGCGCAACGTTAATATAAAAGCGTCCTTGCCACTTTCGTTTCGCAGAGCATTGCCTGCATCGCGAATGGAGGTTGGGATTTCGGGGATTTTTGCAAGCCCATGGGTCAGCGCAAGAAAATATAATCCCGTGCCACCCACAACAATAGGCCTTTTATCTGTATCTTTTAATGTTTGCTCAACCTCCCGAAGCCAATGCCCGACCGAATAAGACATACTTTTGCCGATATGAGCAAACAGGTGATGTGGTGTGTTGGCCTGTTCTTTCGCAGTGGGGCAGGCGGAGAGGATCGGCCAACAGTCGTAAACTTGCAAAGCATCTGCATTGATGATGCATCCATCCAGTAATTCCGCCAAACGTTGTGCCAGTGTGGATTTGCCCGAAGCAGTTGGGCCAGCAATCAAGATTGGTTTATTTTCAGGTGTCATTTTACCGAGTGTTGTCCTATTTCTGTCGCCTCTATACGTAAAGTCGCACCAATTTACCATTGAAACAGACAACGTTTTCAGACAACTTGCCCTCAATAATAAGAATTAAGGATTCTCCGATGTCCAGCGTTGGCCAAGACAGATTGAAACCAACCTTTAAGAGGGTCATGTTGAAAATTTCTGGCGAAGCGTTGATGGGGGATCAAGGATTTGGTCTACATCCACCCACTGTTGAGCGCATAGCTAAAGAGGTCAAATCCGTGCATGATCTCGGGGTCGAAATATGTTTGGTCATCGGTGGTGGCAATATCTTTCGTGGCCTGCAAGGATCTGCTCAAGGGATGGAACGTACCACAGCGGATTACATGGGGATGCTAGCTACCGTAATGAATGCGTTGGCCATGCAAGGAGCTCTTGAAAGCCATGGCATCCACACCCGAGTTATATCGGCCATTCCCATGGATCAAGTCTGCGAACCGTATATTCGCCGCCGTGCCGTGCGACATCTGGAAAAGAAACGGGTTTGTATCTTTGCAGCGGGGACGGGAAATCCATATTTCACAACGGATACCGCAGCGACCCTGCGTGCAAACGAGATGTCTTGCGAGGCGATCTTCAAGGGTACGCAAGTGGATGGGATTTACGATAAAGATCCGAAGAAGAATGATGATGCTGAGCGCTATGAAGTAGTATCGTATGATGAAGTACTGCAGAAGAACCTCAAGGTAATGGATGCAAGTGCAATTGCTCTGGCTCGTGATAATAATAAACCAATCGTTGTTTTTTCTTTAAGTGAGCCGGGTGGCTTTGCGGGGATTTTGCGCGGCGAGGGCAACTACACGAAGGTAGGTTAAAACTATATTTTTTAAAGAAGAGGGTGTCACTAAGCACTTTGGGAGTTTAAAATGCCAGATGAAGTAGAGATCGATCTTGATGATTTGCAGCGCCGCATGGATGGGGCAACTGCGTCGCTGAAGGCAGATTTCTCGTCTTTGCGTACCGGCCGTGCGTCTGCATCCATTTTGGATACGGTCATGGTGGATGCATATGATAGTCAGATGCCACTAAATCAATGTGGAACGGTAAATGTTCCTGAGCCGCGAATGGTCACAGTGACCGTTTGGGATAAAACGTTGGTCAACGCCGTTGAAAAAGCGATCCGTAATTCTGGTCTGGGGATAAACCCAGTTGGTGACGGGATGACTATTCGTCTGCCTATCCCGGAACTGAATGAAGAGCGTCGGCACGAACTCGCTAAAGTGGCTGGCGGTTATGCTGAGAATGCGCGGGTGGCCATACGCAATGTTCGCAAAGATGGTATGGATAGAGTGAAAAAAAATAAGGTGGCCGGAATGGGGGAAGATGACCAAAAGATCTGGTCCGATGAAATCCAAGAGATGACAAATTCAGCTATTGCGAGCGTTGATAAAGCTTTGGACGCGAAGCAAGAAGAAATAATGCAAGTGTGAAGGAGGCAAAGTGAACGGCAGAGCAGAATAAAAACCTGTAGTGCTGCCGATACGAAATACTTAAAAGTAAATAAATAGCCATAAAATTTGAAGAGTTGTTAAAATTGTGATAACATATGAATGTCCTATGAGACCAATATTCTGTAAAAAAATAAGTATGAAAAGATATTCGAAGTATAGAGAATTATAAATATGTCCATGAATAGTGAACGATCTCACGCAGACCACGTCGCGATAATTATGGATGGTAATGGCCGCTGGGCTAGTGCGCGAGGCTTGGAGCGTTTAAAAGGCCATGTAAAAGGCGTGGAACGGGTGCGAGAAGTAATTCGTGCAGCACCTTCCTTCGGCATAGGATGGCTGACGCTCTTTGCCTTTTCAACGGAAAACTGGAAACGCTCCGAAGTAGAAGTGACGGGGTTGATGAAATTATTCAAACGCTACATCCGCGCAGAGGCGGCAACACTAGATGAAGAGAATGTGCGTGTCCGTTTTATTGGAGAAAGAAATCCACTTGATGCTAAGCTAAGGTCGCTCATGTCAGAGCTCGAAACGTTGACGCTAGAAAACACTGGACTCAAACTCAATATCGCACTGAATTACGGTGGACGGGATGAAATCGCCCGTGCCGTGTCACGGATTGTTAAAGCGGCGAATATGGGGATGATCAAAACTGAAGATGTTAGCGAACAAATGATTGCCAGTTTTTTGGACACAGTGGATTTGCCAGACCCTGATCTTATCATCCGCACCTCCGGGGAACATCGCACATCGAATTTTCTTCCTTGGCAGTCTTGTTATGCTGAATATCATTTTACCGAAACCGCTTGGCCCGATTTCTCTTTGCAAGAGCTAGTGAAAATCCTGAAGCAGTTCCGTCAGCGTCATCGACGTTTTGGGGCAGTTTCCGCCTTATGAACTCTAAGGTGGACTTTTCTGACCTGATGCCGAGGATCGTCTCAGCGGTTGTATTAGTTTCGGTTGGGCTTGGCTGCATTTTGCTCGGCGGTATTATCTTTGGTCTTTTTCTGATTGCTGTGGCGGGTTTATTGGGGTGGGAAACTAGCCGAATGCATTCTAGAAACAAAGTTGCTCCGTATGTTTACGCGCTGGAGATTGCTGCGCTTGCGTCGTCGGTAATGTTCCTACCCGCATTCTGGACTTTATGCATAGCAGGTTTAGTGATGGGGACAGCATTATTTTTTCATCACACACGCCTTGCCGTTGTCCTAACGACAATCGCAATTGCGATTACATGCTCAACGCTGTTTGTTATGCGCACTCGTTATGGTTTTGACTCGGTTATGTGGTTGGTGCTGGTCGTAGTTGCGAGTGATGTTGGAGGTTATTTTGCGGGTAAGCTGATTGGTGGTTGGAAGTTACTACCCGTCATTAGTCCCCAAAAAACATGGTCGGGCACACTGGGTGGTTTGGCCTTGGCAGCAGTCGTTGGTACTACAACTATTCAGATGGACATGAGCGATTTGAATTTGATTTTGATGTCGGTCCTTATCGCGATAGCTGCGCAAATTGGGGATTTGTTTGAAAGCGTAATGAAACGCAAAGCTGACGTCAAAGACAGTAGCAATTTGATCCCTGGACATGGTGGCTTGCTCGATCGGTTCGATGGACTTATGGGCGCATCTGTCGCGTTTGGGCTGGTTCTTGCTCTGGGCAACGCCAGCCTTTTAGGTCTGTCGTAATGCGGCGCGTGTCGGTGTTTGGGTCTACGGGATCAGTTGGGCAGAATACAATCGATTTAATTTTGCGCCGCTTTGAGGAGTTTGAGGTGATTGCGCTTACCGGTGGTCGCAATGTGAAACTACTGGCCAAACAGGCCATTGCTCTGCGTGCGAAAGTGGCTGTTGTCGCACATCGGGATTTGCTGACAGATTTACAGGATGCACTGGCAGGTTCGGGCGTTCATGCACGAGCAGGGCGAGATGCAATACTCGAAGCAGCTACTAACGATGTCGATTGGGCGATGTCGGCGGTAGTAGGGTTTGCGGGGCTTGAAATAAGTTTAGAAATCGCAAAGCATTCTAAGGTCTTGGCGCTAGCGAATAAAGAAAGCCTCGTGTGTGGTGGGGCGTTGGTACAGAGCACCTGTTTGAAAACGGGGTGCTTGTTGCTTCCTGTTGACAGCGAACATTCTGCAATTTTTCAATGCATTGGTGGCATGGATAAATCAGTGGAACGGATCATTTTGACGGCTTCTGGAGGCCCATTCCTGAATTCATCAATGACGACGATGGAAAAGGCAACACCTGAACAGGCTATGGCTCATCCTAATTGGGACATGGGACAGCGCATTTCCATCGATAGCGCATCTATGTTTAATAAGGCCATGGAAGTAATTGAAACACATGTACTTTTCGATGTATTGCCTGATCAAATTGAGGTGATCGTGCACCCTCAATCAATTATCCATTCGATGGTTGGTTTTGATGATGGCGCGATCATGGCGCATTTGGGGCCACCAGACATGCGTGCGCCCATTGGATTTGCGCTGAATTGGCCTGAAAGGACTGAGCTGCCCGTCGAGCGACTAGACTTTAGTGCGCTGGGTGCTTTGACCTTTAAATCACCACAAACTGACCGTTACCCATCACTACTTTTAGCTCAGCAGACGATGGAGTTGGGTGGACTTGCTGGCGCGGCGTTTAATGCCGCTAAGGAAGCTGCGCTCGATATGTTTTTGGCTCGTGAGATTGGCTTTTTGGATATGGCACGTTTGGTGCAAGTTGTACTTGGCCAAATCGACGCGGATAGGAATGTAGATGTGACATTAGAAGCGGTACTGGCTATGAATGCCACAGCGCGCGAGCTTTCGTCTCAAGCTGCGAGAGAAGGCTTGTAGCGCAAATTATTGGTCTTAGTGAGAGGGACAGTAAGTGTTTGATTTTCTATCCAACATTCCGCTAGTCGGTGGAACGCTAACTTATATTGTGCCTTTCGTCATCGTTCTTGGCATAGTGATCTTCATCCACGAATATGGACATTATATCGCCGGTCGATGGTGTGGCATTCACGCAGAGGCGTTTTCAATGGGTTTTGGCCCAATTCTAATCTCTTGGACTGATCAACGTGGCACCCGTTGGCAAATTTCGGCGCTGCCATTGGGCGGATTTGTAAAATTTTTGGGTGACGCGAACGCCGCAAGTGCAGGGGTGGAGCGTGAAAAGTTTGATGCTATGCCTGAAGAACTGCGTGCCAAAACGTTTGAAGCTGCAACTTTGTGGCGACGCGCATTAACTGTGTTTGCGGGCCCAGCAGCGAATTTCCTGTTGTCCATTGTGATCTTTGGGCTGATGGCTGTTGGGACTGGCCGCCCATCGCCAGAACTTGTGGTGGGTAAGGTATTTAGCGGCCCAAATAGTCAGATTGAATTGACAGCAGGGGACACCATCATATCGTTCAACGGATCCCCAATCACGATCTGGCGAGACTTTGAAGAATTCAAAAGTCGCGATTTCATTGGACCAGCTAAATATGGCATTTTGCGCAATGGCATCGCACTGGAGGTGGTTGGGCCGTTCCCGTGGTTGCCCATCGTATCGAACGTTAATCCAGTAACGCCAGCAGCAAAAGCAGGCATCATGAAAGGTGATTTAGTACTGGCCTTAGACGATCAAAGCATCGCATCCTTTTTTGAATTGCAAGACATAGTTCAGACAATGAACTCTCGTGAAGTAAAAATGCGCGTTCTGCGTGATGGTGAGATCAAGGATCTCAAAGTGACGCCGCGGATGATGCCATACCAAAATGATGACGGCACCTTTGGCGAACGGATGATGATAGGCATTGGCGCTGGCCTCGCGATTACACCTGTTTACAACACTATTAGCTTACTAGACGCTGTTAACGTTGGGCTCGGTTCCGTCTGGCACATGGCAAAAACCTTTGTGCGAACTATCTCCGAGTTGATAAGCGGTGGTTTGTCGGTCAAAAACTTGCAAGGTCCCGTTGGGATAGCCGTTGCATCTGGAGACAGTGCGATTCAAGGCTTAACAGAATTTATTTTTATGATCGCTTTTATCTCTACGGCGATTGGCCTGATGAATTTGCTGCCAATTCCAATCTTAGACGGTGGTCATTTGGTGATCTTCGCCTATCAGGCTGTTTTTAAGCGCTCGCCGAATGACCGTGTGATGCAGGTGATAATGGGGGTTGGTTTGTCAATGTTGCTGATGCTGATGCTTTTTGCGACGTTTAACGACATTATGCGTCTTTGAATCTGTCGTGGGTTCCATTAGAAAGTACTCAGATGGAAAATTGATGCGGTTGCTGCTGGAGGCTGAAACACAATGAAAACGTCGCGATTCCCTGCGTGCCTTTTTGGTAAACTAGCAAATTCCTTTGTAACAATAGCATTTGTCACAATCTTACCAATGATTTTCAGCGCATTTGTTGATGAAATGTCAGTGGCCCAGGCTCAAGATTCATTTGGAATCAGTGGTATTGACGTGTCAGGAAATAAGCGAGTTTCTTCTAATACGGTAATTTCGATTGCGGGAATTTCTGAAGGTACTGCGCTAACGCCCACGCAGATTAATGGCGTGGTGCAGAATCTCTATGCTTCGGGATTGTTCGAATCTGTTGATGTTAGCCCGGAGCGGGGCCGCTTGATCATCGAAGTAGAAGAATACCCAACCATTAATGAAATTTCAATTGAGGGTAACCGCCGCCTTAAAGATGAGGACTTGGTTGGTTTGATTGGCTCAAAACCACGCCGCGCGTATTCGCCGTTACAGGCGGAAATTGACACGCTCGCGATCACCAACGCTTATGCGGCTGCGGGCCGTTTGGCTGCGCGGGTAGAACCAAAGATCATCCGGCGCTCTGATAATAGAGTTGATCTTATTTTTGAAGTTCGTGAAGGCCGCGTTGTCGAAGTTAACAGAATTGGCTTCACCGGCAATCGTGTTTATTCTGATCGCAGATTACGCAGTGCCATTGCCTCAAAACAGGCGGGCCTGCTCCGCGCTTTTGTCGAAAAAGATACTTTTATTCCGGAACGCCTGGAATTTGATAAAGATAAGCTGCGAAATTTCTATTTTAAGCGCGGATACATTGACGCTAATGTTTCGTCTGCTTCTGCTGAATTCGCGCGCGAGCGTAATAGTCTTGTGGTGAACTTTCAGGTGCAAGAAGGTCAGCAGTACCGATTTGGCAATTTGAGTATCACTAGTGCCGAAACAGATATAAACACAGACGACTATGCAAAGATAATGAGTTTGAAAACGGGAGATGTCTACAACCCAGATCGAGTTAACAAGATATTAGAACGTATAGATGTTATATCCTCGCAGAAAGATTTGCCATTCGTGCAAGCTAAACCTGTTATGGTACGCAATGAAGACATACTGACTGTAGATATCGAATTCCAGCTAATTCGTGGCCCTAAGATTTTCATTGAACGTATTGATATCGAAGGCAACAGCGATACCTTGGATCGCGTGATCCGCCGTGAGTTCGATAGCGTTGAAGGTGATCCGTTCAACGCTAGAAAAGTCCAAGAAGCCGCAGATCGTATTCGCGCGTTGGGCTATTTTGAAAGTGTGGATGTGCAGACCCGTGAGGGGTCTAGTTCAAATCAGATTGTGATTGATGTGAACGTCAAAGAACAGGCAACGGGTACATTGAGCTTTGGCCTTGGTTTCAGCACGGACAGTGGTATTGGAACCAACATTAAGCTGACCGAAAATAACTTCCTAGGACGAGGGCAAAGTGTTAATTTTGCGTTCGGCACGACACCTGATAATCGCGAGTTTTTGTTAAGCTTTACCGAGCCGAAACTTCTCGACCGTGATTTGTCACTTGGATTCAGTTTGTCTTATGAGACGACGGACGATGACGGCTTAATGTATAACACGCGCCGCTCCGAATTCCGCCCATCTTTATCTTTTCCAATTGGAGAATATTCACGGCTTACACCGTCTATTCTCATCGAAAACAGCCGCATAACTTCAGATGCTGGATCTTCTCCTTTAATTGCGGCCGAAAATGCGTCTCTGTCTACATTAGGGGTTGGCTTGGGTTACTCTTACGACAAGCGAAACTCTCCCGTTAACCCTACGGCTGGATTTGTTTTCGGCATGGATCAAACGGTTGCTGGTTTGGCAGGGCAAAACAAATACTTTAAGAGCGTTGCTAATGCGAAAGTTTATAAGTCATTTATGAACGAAGCAGTCATTCTCACGGCAGAATTGGAGGGTGGTTATCTAAAATCTTTAGGAAGCGGTACAACAAGTATAAACGAAAGGTTCCAACTGGGTGGGAATACGCTTCGTGGGTTTGAGGCCTTTGGTTTAGGTCCGCGTGTTGTCGGTCCCGACCCGGCGACTCCTGGAGCCAACTTTAATGAAGCGCTTGGTGGTAATTTCTATGCTCTCGCACGCTTGGAAGCGAGCTTCCCAATCGGCTTGCCAGAGGAATACGGCATGCATGGTGGGTTGTTCTTCGACGCTGGTTCAGTTTGGGGGTTGGATCGCACAACTGCCACCTCTGGTGGAACTACGGTAAATGCAAGTTCTAGCAACTTTAATCTCCGCTCTGCATTTGGCTTATCTATTTTTTGGGATACGGCAATTGGTCCGCTTCGGTTCAATTTTGCCAAGCCTATAGATTATGTTGCTAGCGTTGATCGAACACAAAGCTTTAATCTTACAGTTGACACAAGGTTTTAAATGACGCTTTGCTTGCTCCGAATTTTATTAGCTTTGGGTGGGGCATTAAGCGGTTTACCGGTTATTGCACAAGGCTTGCCCTCCTATCAGATTTACCGTGACTCGGCTGAAATCGTAAGCGTGAATCGAGATCGTTTGATCCAAAGCTCTGAGTTTGGAAAGGCGTTAGTTAATGTGCTGACAACGCGTCAACAGCAACTAGTTGAAGAAAATGCATCCTTGGCCTTGGATCTAGAACGAGAAGAGCGCGAACTGACTGATGCGCGAAAAACCCTTACTCCAGAAGAGTTTGGCCCGTTGGCTAAAATTTTCGATAACAAGGTTAAAGACGTGCGTCGCAGGCAGGAAAGAAAAGCAGTTGAACTTTCGCAAGCTCTCGAAGAGACGCGGGGTCGCTTCTTTAATCAGACGGAACGGTTGATCAGGCGATTAATGGAAGAAAATAACATTGTCTTCGTGCTGGACGAAAGTGCGGTTTGGATCACTCAGGGTGGGGATTTCACCGACGTTGTTATTGAACGGCTAGACGTGGCTTACCAAGCTGGTGATTTATCTTTAGAATGACGATCCAAAGGTGAGTCCTGACTTGATTGGTGTGGAGAGGATTGATAGGCACGTTTGAGCGATAAATCAAGTAATAAGGATCTGCTATGGAAGTCTCCGAGACGGACAATAAATTGCTGAGGGCGGATATCCAAGACATCAAGCGGATGATCCCTCATCGCTATCCATTTCTTTTGATCGATCGTGTCCGTGAAATTGACCTTAATAAAAGCGCGGTCGGCATCAAGAATGTCACCTTTAACGAGCCGCATTTCCAGGGCCATTTTCCAGCGCAACCGATAATGCCGGGCGTTACTATCGTCGAGGCCATGGCGCAAACAGCCGCCGTGTTGGTGGTAATGACGCTAGACATGATGGATGATGAAATGCTTGTATATTTCTTATCTATTGATAATTGCAAATTCCGTCACCCTGTGACGCCGGGAGATCAGTTGGAATTACACGTGAAAGTTGTGCGTGGTCGTGGCAAGCTGTGGCGGTTTTATGGTGAGGGGCTCGTTGATGGCAAAGTTGTCGCTGAGGCTGAGTTTAAAGCGATGATGGTTCCACCAGAGGATAAGTAATATGTCTGTGCATGGAAGTGCAAAAATTCATCCAATGGCCGTAGTTGAAGATGGTGCTGTTGTGGGTCGAAACTGCAAAATTGGTGCCTTTTCGGTTGTTGGAGCAGACGTTGAACTTGGCGACTGCGTAGAGCTGAAGTCCCATGCTGTTGTTGAGGGCTGGACCATAGTAGGCGATGGTACCGTAATATTTCCATTCGCAAGCATTGGTCATATCCCGCAGGATTTAAAATTCGGGGGTGAACGCACGAAGCTAGAGATTGGTAAACGAAACCGTATTCGTGAACATGTCACAATAAACCCGGGTACAAAGGGGGGT
>MDTG01368137.1_pt1 | contig 10979 bp, 4 predicted proteins | sample 811421 | NCBI WGS metagenome assembly MDTG01 (sample SAMN05326645, study PRJNA326480) | marine metagenome | isolation source: seawater | place: Pacific Ocean: South East | collected 2011 | reverse complement strand
TGGCCGTGTTGAGGTTCTATCTGGACCACAAGGAACTCTTTTCGGTGCTAGTTCACAAGCTGGTGTTGTTAGAATGATTACAAACAAACCTGTAATCGGCGAGTCATCAAGTAGCTTAGAACTTGAAGCTAGGTCTATGCCTGATGGTGATAATGGTAGTAAGTTTGAATATGTTTCTAATGTTCCTATGGGCGATTCAACAGCCTTGAGATTTGTAGCTTATAGCGATAGAAGAGGTGGTTACATAGATCAAGTTGGTGGAACGCTAACTGCTGCTCAATCAGCTCGATTTAGAAAAGCTGGAACTGTAAGACAGAATGGTCTTCCTGTATCCGCATCAAGAGGTGGTTTCCAGGCTGGAGCAGACCTTTCAGGTGCTACGCTTTTAAGTGCACTTGCACATGTTGAAGAAGATGCTAATCCAGTTGATTACACAGGCTTTAGAGCAAGCATCGCTCATGAGATTAATGATAATTGGGATGTTTTAGCAACTGTTGCTAATCAAACTATTGATGCTGATGGTGTATTTTTTGTAGACCCTACTTTAGGTGACTTAGAAATTCAAAGATATACCAATGACACCATTGAAGATGAGTTTGATAACATGAGCCTTACTCTTAAAGGCTCAATTGGTGATCTTGAGGTTCTTTATACTGGTGCTTATACAGACAGAACGACTGATCAAGATGTAGATTACACCGACTATCTATTTGTAGGTCAGTATTTGCCATATTATATTTGTGATTACTATGTGACTTATACAAAGTTTGCTCCAGGCAATGTGCCAACTGGAACTTGTGGTGCGCCAAACTTATTAGTAGATTCAACCACAAATACTGAAGTCACAACTCATGAATTCCGTATCAATGCTCCTATAGGGGATAATGCAAGCCTGACAGCTGGTGTATTTTTTAGTGACCTTGAGCTAAGGGAGTTAAACCTCTTTACATATCCAAGTTCTGTCGATAATGATATTACTTATGCTGCAAACTATGCTTTAACAGATACATCCGTATCTGGATCAATTAACAATGCAAGTCCAGGCTGGTTCTCAGCAGGTCCATTTAGTGAGCCAGTAATTTTCTTTAATGATATTAAAAGAACCGATAAACAACAGGGTGTATTTGGTGAGCTGAGTATTGATATGTCTGAAACATCTGAGCTTACTGTGGGTGCTCGATGGTATGACATTGAAGTGGACTTCGAAGGAAGTGCTAACTCATCTTTCTACAATGGATTTGGAGCTCCAGATACGCAACAATTTGGTTCTAACTTATCAGCCCAATATGCACCAGGAAATGCAAATGGTTATCCAGATAAAGCTAAAAGCGATGGCACGATTGGTAAAATTACTTATTCTTGGAATCCATCCGAAGATATTATGTATTACGTCACCTGGTCAGAAGGTTTTAGACCAGGGTTATTAAATAGGCCGGTTGGAGCATCCAATGCAGCTGGAACATATTCAGTTAAGCCTGAGGTGAAGTCCGATGAGGTGACAAACTTTGAATTTGGTTGGAAGGCTGTTCTTGCTGATGGTCAACTTAGATTTAATGGTAGTGCTTTTGCGGTTGATGTTTCCGGTCTGCAGTCAACCATTTTTGATCCAAGCATTGTTAACTTATTCTTTTCTGACAACGCAGCTGATGCTGAAATTAGAGGAGTTGAAGGAGACTTTATTTATTATCCAGACCTAGAGGGCTGGATGTGGTCTGGTGCTTTTTCAATATTAGATACAGAGATCACCAAAAGCTTAGTTCCAACCGATGATGTTATTGTTGGATCAGATCTAGCATTTGCTCCTGGAATGCAGGGCAACATAAGCGCTAGAAAAGAATGGGCAATGCAGGCTGGTAATACTGGGCATTTTCAAGCTCAACTAACTTGGTCTGATGACAGTTATTCTGATGTCATGGAACCAAACAAAGCTGTTCAAGATAGCTACAGTTTCATGAATGTTCGATGGGGTATAAGCAACGACAGCTGGCTAGCTGAAGCTTATGTCGATAACATCACCGATGAAAGAGCTGAAATCAATAATACCTTTGTCTTTGATAGACAGCGAGTTGGTATCATTAGACCAACTACTGTAGGCCTAAGATTCAAGAGGTATTTTAATAACTAGCCTTATTTACAGGTAAATAAAAAAGGGAGCTCACGCTCCCTTTTTATTTTCATGACAAAATATTATTAATTAAATTTGTTAAAATTATATAAATGAAAGAAGATAAATTTAATACCAACGATCCTACTCTTTCAGTAGATTTAAGTGAGGCCACCCAAGCTGTTAAAGAAAATAGATTTGAAGATGGGCTCGCTCTGTTTAAAATTATTCTCAATGATCATCCTGATAACATTGATGCTTTATATCTTGCATCTGTTTCATCTAGATATTTAAAAGAATTTGATGACTCAAAAAAATATATTGAACGCTTGTTGTTGAATGCTCCAGATATGGGGCGAGCCTATCAAGAGCTTGGCCATATAAATAGAGATATGGGTAATGAAGAAAAAGCTGCAATTAATTACAGACAGGCTTGCGAGCTAAATCCAGCATTGCTTGCCTCATGGAATCTGCTTTATAAATATTTTGTTAAAAATAAAAATCAACCTGCCGCCGATCATGCCCGACAACAAATTGAGAAGCTTCAATCTCTTCCTCCGGCATTATTATATATAGATCAGATACTTAACGAAGGTAGATTAGGCTTAGCTGAAAGACAATGTAGAGCTTTTCTTAAAAAAAATCCTACGCATACCTATGCAATGTCACTCTTATCTGAAATTGCCAATCGATTAGGTTATTTTGATGATGCAGAATTTTTACTTGAAAAAGCAGTTGAATTCAAACCAAATGATGGGGATCTTAGGATGCAATATGCAGCTATTCTTAGAAAAAAACAAAAATTTGCTAAAACCATGGAGCAAGTTAATATCCTTTGCGATCAATACCCAGATAACCCTATCTATCAAGCGCAAAAAGCTAGTGAGATGATGCAAAATGGAGATCACCAGCGAGCAATCAAAATGTTTGACGATATTCTTAGCAAAAATCCATACAATTTCAGTACGCACACATCAAAAGGTCACGCCCAAAAAACTCTTGGAAAAACAGATCAAGCAATTAAAAGCTATCAAAATGCTTACAAAATCAAACCAGACCATGGTGAGGCATTCTTTTCATTAGCAAATTTAAAAACCTATGCTTTTACACCTGATGAATTAAATAGCATGAGAGAGCAGGTTGAGAGAGTGGATTTATCATTAAGAGATAAGGCATATTTTCATTTTGCCCTTGCTCAAGGCTGTGAAGTTATCAGTGAGTTTGACGAAGCATTTTTTCATTTACAGCAAGGTAATAAAATTAAAAATGATCAAAGCAAGTATTCCATTGAAAGGATGGATGCTGAGCTGCAAGCACAGATAGATGTATGTGATGAAACCTTCTTTGAAGATTTAGGAAGTGGAGGACATACAACGAAAGATCCAATATTTATTTTAGGTCTTCCTCGGGCAGGCTCAACTCTTATTGAGCAAATTCTTGCCTCTCATTCAATGATTGATGGAACCTTAGAACTTCCTAACATTTTATCAATAGCTCAAAGCCTAAGAGGAGATGATATATATGGCAAGTTAGGAAACTATCCGAAGAGTATGAAATCATTAGCCCTTGAGCAAAGAGAGGCCTTTGGCAAGAGTTTTATTGAAGATACTCGGATGCATAGAAAAGACGCACCAATGTTTACGGATAAGATGCCTAACAACTTTAGGCATATTGGATTAATTCACTTGATTATGCCTAATGCAAAAATCATTGATGCAAGAAGGTATCCACTGGACTGCTGCTTTAGTATGTTCAAGCAATTATTTGCTCAAGGGCAAGAATTTTCATATGGTTTGGCTGAAGCGGGCAGTTATTACAAGAGCTATGTAAAGCTTATGAATCACTGGGATAAAGTACTACCAAATAAGATATTAAGAGTTAACAATGAAGATGTGATTGAAGATCTTGATGGAGAAGTGAAAAGAATACTAGATTTTCTTGAGCTACCATTTGAAGAAGAGTGCATTTCATTTTATGAAACTGATAGGTCTGTTAGAACTGCTAGCTCAGAACAGGTTAGACAACCAATTAATAAAAAGGGCATGGGAAGATGGAGACCTTATGCAAAAAATCTAAAACCATTACTAGATAGCATTGGTGAAGATCTCCTGCATTCAGAGGATATTTCCATTATTAATAAATAACAAACTTAGAAATTATTATTAATAGATGATAAATCATCTCCTGCTAGCAAATTAAAGAAAATTTATGTCAATTATTAAAGCAATCAATCTTGAGAAGCACTATCCAGATCCTGCAAACCCAGGAAAAACTTTTGCTGCCGTAAATGATATCAACCTTAATGTTGATGCAGGAGAAATATTTGGTTTATTAGGTCCAAATGGTGCCGGCAAAACTTCAACATTGGAGATGCTTGAGGGATTGAGTGTTATCGATAATGGAGAGATTCTTATTGATAATATTGATGTTAAAAATGATCCCTATGAAGTTAAAAAAATCATTGGTGTACAACTTCAATCAAATGAATATTTTGATAGGCTAACTTTATCTGATTTATTAATTCTTTTTGCTAATCTTTACTCTGTATCAATTGATCCACAAGGCTTACTTGCAAAGGTTGATTTGGAAAACAAAATATACGCTTTGCCCGATGACTTATCAGGAGGTCAAAAACAAAGATTCTCTATAGCGTGCGCTTTGGTCAATAATCCAAAAATATTATTTCTTGACGAGCCAACTACCGGATTGGACCCTCAAGCCAAAAGAAATTTATGGAATTTAACTAAAGATTTAAATGAGGAGGGCATGACCATTGTATTAACAACTCACAATATGGAAGAAGCAGAATATCTTTGTGACAGAATTGCAATCATGGACAAAGGTTCAATTATTGCCCAAGATACCCCGCAACAACTTATCTTAGATTATGCTCCTGAGCCACATGAGACTCCAATGCATGGAAATATTGAGGATGTATTTTTAGCTCTCACCGGACATGGATTGAGAGATTAGATCATGTTAACCAACCCTCAAATTCATTTAGCCTCAATCTTTATCAAGATTTTTTACCGAGATAGACAATCACTCTTCTTCAGTTTGCTTTTTCCATTAATCTTCACATGTATTTTTTTGTTTTCTGGCGGGGAACCTAATCCTACAAAATTAGGTCTAGTCAATCAGTCCAAAGATGAGCTTTCAATTAAGTTTGTTGATCTTGTTAAAAAAGAAAAAATTTTTCTTGTGAAAGAAGGATCTGAGTCAGAGTTAAGGAATGAGTTAATTTCTGCAGATCAGACAGCTGTAATTATTATTCCTGAATCGTTTAATGAATTTCCAAATCCTGGAAAATTAAGATTGTTGCTTGATGCATCTCAAGTAAGGCAAGTGGATGCAATCAAAGATTCTTTAGAAGCAACTCTACTTTCTATTGAGCGGGATATAAGAAATATCGAGCCTATGTTTTCTCTTCAGCTTGAAGATGTTAAATCTAGACCACAAAGATATATTGATTTTTTGCTGCCTGGAATTTTGGCATACATGTTGATGAATCTTTGTATCGCTGGGAGCGGATTCAATATAGTTGAATATCGAAGAAGAGGTATTCTTAAAAGACTATTTGTTACGCCAATTCAACCTAAAGATTTTATTATTTCTATAGTTCTCGCAAGAATGTTTATTATTATGATGCAGCTCTCGGTGATTTTAGCTTTAGCAATAGGATTATTAAAAATAAATATCGTTGGTGGGCTTTTGCCACTTTATGGCGTTATTTTATTTGGCGCTTTTATTTTTTTATGTGTAGGTTTCTTTCTTGGTAGTCTTGCTAAAACGCAAGAATCAATCCGCCCATTGGTACTATTATTCACATTTCCGCAATTAATTTTATCTGGTATTTTTTTCCCAATTTCTTACTTACCAGGCTTAATACAGCCAATAGCTAGCGGTTTGCCATTAAGCGTAATTGCCGCAACAATGCGAAATATTGCAAATGATGGCGGGGCATTATTTGTAATTAACTTTAATTTTCTTGGTATTATTTTTTGGGTATTCTTTAGCTTTTTTTTAGCTACAAAATTCTTTATTTGGCAGAAAGTTGCATCTTAAATATATTTTTCTTGCTTATAAGCTTAGAAACTGACTAAGATAAATTTATGTTTTTAAGAAGTGAAGCTAAGTTTGCTGACGAGCAGGAGTTAGCAAAATCCTTGCTTTCAGAATCCTTTTTTTTAGATGATCCAGAAATAACACGGCATACGAAATCTATAATTAAATTTTGTAGAGCTAATAGAAATAAGCGTACAAAATTAGATGCTTTTATGGAGCAATATGGGCTGTCTAATTCTGAAGGGATTGCTCTTATGTGCCTTGCTGAGTCATTGATGCGTATTCCAGACAATCAAACTAGAGACTCTTTAATTAATGAAAAGCTTACATCTGCAAAATGGTCTGAGCATCTAGGCAAAGCTGAGAGCTTTCTAGTTAACTCTGCAACTTGGGGCCTTACTTTCTCAAAAGAATTTCTTCGAGCTTCTAATCATGCAAGTAATAATTGGCTAATTGAGCTTGGCAAGAAAATTGGAGAATCCTCTATAAGAGAGGCTGTGCAGGTAGCAATGAAAGTCCTCAGCAAAGAGTTTGTTTGTGCAGAGAGCATTTTAGAGCTTAAGGATTCAGAATGGCTTAAAGCGCATACATGCTCTTTTGACATGCTTGGAGAGGCATCACGTAATGAACAACAGTCAACTAAATATTTTGAGTCTTATATGGAATCTATTCAATTAATATCAGGGATTAATCTTAATGCTGGTTTAAGTAATGGAATCTCTATTAAGCTATCTGCACTATATTCTAAATATGACGCCCTCCATGTTAATAATGTAAATAAATTCTTACTTCCTCGGCTTAAAGATCTTGTTATTGAAGCTGCAAGAAAGGATGTGGCTGTAACAATTGATGCAGAAGAACAAGATCGCTTATCCTTAAGTTTAGATTTATTTCATGCTCTTGCTATGGATCCGGCAATCAAATCATGGCCTGGGCTAGGGTTAGCGGTGCAGGCTTATGGGAAACGATCACTTGCTGTAGTTAATTGGCTTGAAAATCTATCTAAACAGAGAGATAAGATTCATGTTCGACTTGTAAAGGGAGCTTATTGGGATTATGAAATTAAAAATGCTCAAGTAAAAGGCTTAAAGGGCTATCCTGTTTTTACGAATAAACACCTTACCGATCTCAATTATCTTGTTACTGCAAAGAGGCTTATCGAATGCGAAAGCTTAGATGCTAGTTTTGCAACCCATAATGCTCACTCAATCGCTTCTTTGATGAGCCTTAGCGAAAGCACCAATAGAAAGATAGAATTTCAAAGACTCTATGGAATGGGAGAGTTACTATATACAGCTTGCCAAGCATCCTATAAGGAATTCCCAGAAATAACTATTTATTGTCCTGTAGGTCGACACAAAGAGTTATTACCCTATTTGGTCAGAAGACTCCTAGAGAATGGAGCCAATAGCTCATTTATCAATAAGTATTTAAAAAATAGTATTCCAGAGATCGAACTAGCTCAAAATCCAGGAGAAATAATTAAAGACAAGATAGATCATTTAGATATATCAAATTTACCGTTGCCAAGAAATTTATACCTCCCACGCATCAACTCTAATGGATTTGATATAAATGAGCTGGATTGTATTGAGGCTCTAATGAAAAAGGTGAATCAATTTTCAGAATCGAGTTTTCATGCCTATTCTGTATCACCGCAAGATCTTCTAAAAAATTCAATGATTGAAATAACCTCCAAATGTAATAAAAAGACTATTGGTACTCTAGAAACTTGTGATTTTCAATCGATTGATATCAACTCTATTTACCCTTCAGATCAGTGGATTAATTGTTCGATAGACTCTAAGAATGAAATTCTAATTTCAGTTGCGGACAGACTTGAGGATGAGCAAGCTAAGTTTGTCTACTTGCTAATGCATGAAGCAGGTAAAACTCTTGAGGACGCACTAGATGAGATCAGAGAGGCAGTTGATTTCCTAAGATATTATGCTCATCAAGCCTTAAATTTACAGCCCGTTCCTCAAAGAGGCCCAACTGGAGAGAACAATATTTTGGAATATCAACCAAAAGGCATTGTTTTATGCATTAGCCCTTGGAATTTTCCTCTTGCAATTACAATTGGGCAAATTGCAGCGGCATTAGCGGCTGGCAATACAGTTATTTCTAAACCTTCTGAGCATACTCCAATCATTGCTTTTGAAGCTGTGAATCTTTTCTTTGAGCAAGGACTCCCAAAGGATGCACTCCATTTATTTCTTGGGAGTGGTGAATTGGGCCAGGCAATTTTATTGAATCAGACCATAGATTTGGTTGCTTTTACTGGTTCTTTGCAAACTGCAAAAGAAATTCATAAAAGTTTATCTCTAAAACCTGGAAAAATTATTCCTTTAATTGCTGAGACAGGTGGATTAAATACAATGATTGTTGATTCGAGTGCCTTATTAGAAAGGGCTTGTGATGATATTATTCGCTCAGCATTCAACTCTGCAGGTCAAAGATGCTCAGCTTTAAGGCTGCTTCTTGTTCATCAAGAAGTTTATTCAGAGCTTATTTTAATGTTAAAAGGTGCTATGAATGATCTTACAATTGGTATTCCTGATGATTTATGCACGGATATTGGACCAATAATTACTTTTGAAGCCATGGAGAAGTTAGATCATTATCTTGCTAAAATGGAATCAGATGGCCACTCTTTGTTTCAAGTCTCAAAAGAAAATGTTCTTAATAATGATTGTTGTTTTTCTCCAACTATAATTGAACTTGAATTAAGCTCTATGCCTAATGAAGAGCAGTTTGGACCCATTTTGCATGTAGCTTCATTTTCTGAGGACAACCTTCTCGATTCATTGAAAAAAATTAATGCAATGGGTTTTGCGCTTACTTTTGGTATTCACACTAGAATTGATTCAAAGGCCCTAGATGTTGCAAAGCAAACTTCTAGTGGAAACATATACATTAATAGAGATATTGTTGGTGCTGTAGTTGAAACACAACCTTTTGGAGGAAAGAATCTCTCTGGCTCGGGTTTTAAGGCTGGAGGACCAAATTATCTATTGCAATTCATGGATGAAAGAGTCATTACAGTCAATACTGTGGCGATTGGTGGAAACATAGATCTTATCAACCTAAATAACGATAATTAGTACGAAATAATAATAAGTTATATGTTTCATGATCTGCGTCAAAGCCTTTATCTAAGAGGTTTTGTTCAGAATATTCCCATTTTAATTCGCTAAAATAGATAATTTGGTGTATAAAGCACCATAAATTAAATTTTTTTTATCTATTCTTAGGGAGATAATAATGTTAAATCAAGCTATCTGGACGGCTTCAAGACTGTCCTTAACAACAATTATTGCTGTAAGTTCAATGCTTTCAGTTGATTCATTTGCACAAGATAACGAATTCGTAGAAGAAGTAGTTAGTATTGGTACTCGAGGTAAGCCTAGATCTGTTTCTAGTTCTCCAGTTCCTGTTGATGTGCTAAGCGCTGAAGATATCAGTAAAACTGGTACAGATGACTTGCTTATGCAGCTTCAAGGAAGTGTTCCTTCATTGAATGTTCACTTACAACCTATTAGTGATGCTGCCAGTATGATTCGTCCTGCAAACTTAAGAGGTTTGTCAGCAGATGCTACTTTGATTTTTACTAATGGTAAAAGACGTCATCATGCTTCAGTTATCGCCTTCCAAGGTGGTGGAGTTAATGATGGTTCTCAAGGCGCAGATATTTCTGTGATCCCAGCTATTGCCTTAAAAAGAGTAGAAGTACTAAGAGATGGTGCCTCAGCTCAATATGGTTCAGATGCTATTGCAGGTGTAATTAACTTTGTATTAGACGATATATCAGAAGGCGGAAGTCTTTCATATAAAATGGGTGAATATACAGAAGGTGATGGAGCAACAACTACTGTCGCTGGTAAGTACGGAATGCCACTTGGCCAAGATGGTTTCGTCACAACAAGTTTTCAAATCAGACAAGCAGATGATACTTCAAGGAGTGAGCAAAGACCTGATTGTGCATCATTAGTAGCTGGAGGTAATTCAGCAGTTGCTAATCCTTGTCAAATTTGGGGTGCTCCAATAGTTGATGATGATGTTACTTTTTTTATGAATTCAGGAGTTACAAATAGTGATGGTTCTGAGTCTTATATGTTTGGTAACTACTCCGAAAGAGATGTAGACGGTGGATTCTACTACCGTAATCCAGATGGCAGAAGCGGAGTTTTCACTATTGGTGATTATAGAGCAGTAGGTAATATAGATGGGACATGCTCTTATGGTACTGGTGCTTCCGGACAAGTTGACCCTTCAAATTATGCTGTTAGAGATGCGATTATGGCTGACCCAAGTTGTTTCATAATGAATGAAATAGCACCTGGTGGATATACTCCGAGGTTTTTGGGTAACATTACAGATACATCACTTACAATTGGAAGAAGAGGCGATATTACAGATGGCTTCCTAAGCGGGCATTCGTATGACCTTAGTGGATCAGTCGGAAGAAATGAAGCTGATTTTGGTCTCAACAACACTGTTAACCCTTCAATGGGTCCCGATACTCCTCGTAATTTTTACACCGGTTCATACATTGAGTTAGAAAAAGTATTCAATTTTGATCTAACTAGACAAGTTGACTCTATGACTATTGCATATGGTGCTGAGTGGAGAGAAGAAACTTTTGAAGTTATTTCAGGTGAAGAGGCTTCATGGAAAGCTGGAAAATATGCATTGCAGGGTTTTAATGTTGGTTCGCATGGTTTCGCTGGTTTCTCACCAGATTCTCAGGGAGCTTTCACAAGAAGAAGTTACGGCCTTTACGTTGATCTAGAAAATCAAGTTAACGATG
>MDTG01126857.1_pt1 | contig 10979 bp, 7 predicted proteins | sample 811421 | NCBI WGS metagenome assembly MDTG01 (sample SAMN05326645, study PRJNA326480) | marine metagenome | isolation source: seawater | place: Pacific Ocean: South East | collected 2011 | reverse complement strand
ATGGATTCTTTTGGAATAAAGAGTTTAATGAATTATATAATCAAAAAGTAATAGTTTTTTTGACACCACAAGAAAAAAAGATAATTAGGTTATTTATTGAAAATATCAGTATGACTCTAACTTATGAAAATATAATAATTGAGATATGGGATTTTTATGAATTTAATAAAATCGATGCTTTAAAAACAACTATAAAAAATCTAAGAAAGAAGCTTCCATCGGGACTTATCGTTAATGTTTATGGTATTGGATATAAGATGATCAACAAAGAATAAAGTTTATCCATTGCTTATTAGTAGCTTACCATATTTAAATATTATAAAAAATTATTTTCAATTTTCAATTATTAGTTTAATTAAATTCTCTTAGAAAACTCATTCTTGACTCACTTTTATTGGCTATAATAATCAAAAGTTTTTATATAAAATAAAAATTATTAGTAGGGAGATAGAGTGAAGCAGATTTTTTTATCAAAAAATATTTTATTAAGTTGTTTAATACTAGGACAAGTAGCTGTCGCAGAAAATTATAAGAAGATAGTTTTAGGTAGTTTTAAAGATAATACAGACGCTAAAGCTAAATATGAGCTGTTTTCAAAAAGTATTGAAGAGAAAATAAAAGAGGAAAAAGTTAAATATCCTTTTGATGTAGTAGTTAGACCTTCAGGAAATTATTACATATTAGCTATTGAACCATTTAAATATGTATCTGAAGCGAAAATAGTTTTATCAAAGTTACAAAATGATTTTCCATCGGCATATATAAATAATAATGCAGAGACTTTTGATGAAAATGAAATTATAGATAAAAAAGAAAATGTTCAAGAACTTGAAGAAGAAGTAATAGAAGAAGAAGCTGTAGTAAAAGAAAAAGTTGATTTAGAAAAAGGAAAAATTTCAAATAAAGATAAAGAGATACAAATATCAGACAAACTAACTCTTGAAGATATGCTAAAAGAGATTATTTATACTGACCCTGAAATTAAAGAAAAGCTATTTCAATATAATTCAATTGTAGAAGATGTAAATATTTCTGATGCAGCTAATTATCCTACACTAGACTTAATTGGTAAAACTGGAATAAAAGAAACTAAAAAAGAAGGTAGTGAAAAAGATAGATATGATACATCGGAAATCACTCTTAAACTTGTTCAAAATCTATTTAATGGTTTTGGAACAAAAGCTGCAGTAAATAGAGATGAAGCAAGAGCTAAAGCTGCTTTTAATAAGTATATAGAAGTTGCACAAGATAAAATGTATAGAGCAATTGAAGCATATATTAAAGTTGTAAGATATAATGAAGTTCTTAAAATTGCAAAAGATAATGTAAAAGTTCATGAAGAAACACTACTAAAAATTCAAGATAGATATGAAAAAGGCTTTAGTACATTAAGTGAGGTTGAAAGAGTTAAAGGTAGATTAGCCTTATCTAAATCAAACTATGTATCTGAAACAAATAATTTAGTTGATGCAAAATTTAATTTTCATAAAGCTTTAGGTAGGTATGTTGATGAAAATAGTTTAGTTGCACCAACTTTCAAGAGTACTTTGCCTAAAACCTTAGAGCATGCTAATGATATAGCTATTCACAACAACCCATCTATTTTAGTAGCTAATTATGATATAAAAGCTATTCAAGAATCATTACAATATGTACAAAGAAATGATTATCCTACATTAGATTTAGAACTACAGGGTTCTAGATATAATAACTTAACAGGTTCCTCAGTTGGTAGAGAAGATGATTTAAGTGCTATGTTAGTATTAAAGTATAACCTATACAGTGGTGGTGCTCATAAAGCTGAAAAACAAAAATATATAAGTTTATTAAACTATGAGTATTCTCATAAAAATAAATTAAAAAGAGATGTTATTGAATCTTTAGGTTTATCTTGGAGTGCATATAAAATGATACAAGAACAATATAAATACCAAATTGACTATAGAGACTTAACAGCAAAAACAAAAGTTGCATATGATGAAGAATTTCAACTAGGAAGAAGAACCCTTATTGATTTACTTGATGTTCAAGACGAGGTTAACAATATTAAGATTAAAGTTATTCATAATAATTATGACTTAATGTTCGCTAAATATAGAGTTTTAGATGCAATGGGAGAATTGTATAAATCGTTTGGGCAAGAGTTTAAAGAAGAGTATAAAGAAGACAAATTACTAGTATATGTTGACCAAGATAATGATAAGATTTTAGATTGTGAAGATCAATGTGATAATTCTGCTAAAACTGAAACAAACTTATATGGATGTGAAGGAATTACTTGTATTGAAGTTGATGAAATTAAATTTAATTCTAAAATTAAAGATACTCAAGATCAACTTGATACTACAGAAGTTCAAGAACTTTGGGGAGTAAACTAGTAAACTAGATGAAAAAATCAATAATTTTACTTTCAGTGTTAGTCTTATTTTTTACAGCTCTTTTATCAAAAGAGCTGTACACGAATGCAATTTTAAAAAAAGTAAATGCTAAATATGGAAAGTTTACTACAAATAGATTTTTACTACTTAAGAAAAAAATAAAGGCAGCAAAAAATAAGTCTGAAATTGAAAAATTAAAAGTTGTAAATGACTTTTTTAATAAGGTAAAATATACCTCTGATAAAAGAGTATGGAATAAAAAAGATTATTGGGCAACACCATATGAGTTTTTAGCAAAAGACAAAGGAGATAGTGAAGATTTTGTTTTTGCTAAATATTTTACATTGGTAAATGAACTAAATATTGATAGTAGTAAACTTTTTTTTACATATGTAAAATCAAAAAAGAAAAAAGTATCTTATATGGTTTTGACATACTATAAAACTAAAAAATCTATGCCAATAATTTTAGATTCAATCAATTACAAAGCACTTCCTGCTTCAAAAAGACAAGACATTATACCTATTTACAGTTTTTCTGCAAAAAGTGCAGGTTTGAGTAAGAACCAAAAGAGTAAATTCAAAGCAAGTCAAAGTTTAAAATTTAGAAAATTATTAAAAAACATCAATGAAGGAAAAATATGAGTTTATATAAACAGCTAACAATTTTAATAACTATTTTTTTAGTTTTAATGTCAATGGTTCTTCTTTGGTTTATATTAGGTTACAATAAAAACCTTATTGAAAATCAATTAAGTTCAAATGCAAAAAATAGTGCTTCTTTTTTAGGACTATCTATAAGTAAAGATGTTGACTTTGAAGATATATCTACAATGGAAGGAATGATAAATTCAATTATTGATAATGGTTTTTATGAGTATATTGCTGTTTATAATATAGATGAAAAAGAGATTCTAAAAATTTCATCTCCAAGAGAATTAGAAAAAACACCACAATGGTTTGTGAATATCTTTGCAATTAATGCACCAAGTTCAAGTGCAAATATCATGAAAGGCTGGATTAATACAGGTAACTTAGAAGTTAAAATTCATCAAGACTATGCTAACAATCAAATGTGGAATACTTTTAAATCAATTGCACAAATTTTTCTTTTCTCAACAATTTTATTACTTATAATATTCTATTTTTTCATTAATAAAATTTTAGAGCCTTTAAAAAGATTAAGTATACAAGCAAAAGCCATAGATAATAATGAGTTTATTATTGAAAATAAACTTCCTAATACTGAAGAATTCAAAAATGTTGCCCTTGCAATGAATAAAACCATTTCTAAAATGGAGTCTATATTTAATAAAGAAGTAGAAACTTTAAATAAATATAATGAATTGCTCTATAAAGATAGTGATACTTCTTTAGGAAATAAAAACTATTTAGTTTTAAAACTAAATTCTTATCTTAAAAACTCTCATGGTTTATTAAGTTTTATAGATATTAAAGATGAAATTTCATTTAAGAAAACAATGGGATTTAAAAGTTATTTTGCATTTAAAAAATTTATTATTGAACAGGTAAATGAAAGTTTTAAATCAAATAAAGATTTTGCTTTATGTAAACTTGATGATGGGGTATTATCTATATTATTGCCAAACACACATTATGAAGATGTAAGTGATACGTTTGACAAAATTAATAAGAATATTATAGATTATATTAAAGCTAATAAATTGGATGATGTATTTGATTTAAGAGTTGCTATTGGTATTTCTAATTATGTTCAAAATACTTCTTTAAAAGATATTATGTCTAAAACAGATCAATCTTTGTCTGTTGCTATGCAAAAAGATTCAAGTAGAATTAATTACTTAGAAGATGATGTAAAGTTTACAAAGCAAGAGTGGATTGAATTACTTCAATGGGCCTTTGATAATGATGGATTATTATTCGATTCTCAAAATATTTTAAATGTTACAAATAATACTGAATATATGACAGAGTATTACACTAGAATTAAGGATAAAGAAGGAAATGTTTATTCTCCAGGAGATTTTTGGTCTATTGTTTCATCAATGGGATGGTTAGGAAAGTTAGAGAAGCAAACTATAAAAAAGATATTTGAAACAAAAAAAGCTTCTAAACTAGAAAATAATGCAGTTATTAATTTAACATCTGATTTTATTTCAAATAAAGCAAGTGTAGATTGGTTAATTAATGAGTTAAAACAAAATTTTAATTTATCAAGTACTACATTTTATTTTGAATGTGTAAATGCAGATGTATTAAGTAATATCATTGACTATGAGTATTTTACTAAACAGATTGCTACTACAAATCATAAATTTGCAATTGAGAGCTTTACTTTTGATAGTGAAAACTTAGATTATTTAAAGATTTTAAAACCTCAATATATAAAAATATCAAAGTCTTATATTGTAAGTAATGAAAATAGAATAACAGATAGTATTCTAATAAATATCAGTTCAACAATAGGTGCGCAATTAATAGTAAAACATGTAGAGACTAAGGAAGAATTTGATTTATTAAAAGATGTTGGAATTAAATATTTACAAGGAAGATATATAGACTCAATTAAGGTATCTAATGTTTAAAAACTTAGATCATAAGAAGGTTTCTAATTCTTTATTTGATAATCTTTTATACTTTTTAAAACACTACCACAAGTCTATTAGTTCTACTACTTTAATTGAAGGTTTTCCTTTAAATCAAAATGAGAAGATACCTGATATGTTATCTACATATAATGGAAAACCACTTTTCATTTCTCTTGCACAAAAAGCAGGTTTTAAATCAAAATATACAAAAAAATCTTTAAAAGATATTTCACAACTTCATTTACCTGCAATAATCATATTAAAAGATAGTAGTTCTTGTATTTTAGAAAAAATAGATTTTGAATCTAAAAAAGTTGTAATCCATTTAAATGATATTGAAGAGATTAAAGAAGAAATAGATTTAGAAAAAATAGAAGATTTATACACAGGTGAAATGTTTTTATTAAAAAAAGAACATTTTGAGAGTGAAATAAAACCTAATATTTTAAAAGCAAATGATGAGCATTGGTTTTGGGGAACAGTGAAAAAGAATTTTTCTATTTATAAAGATGTTGTAATAGCATCTATTTTAATTAATATTTTTGTACTGATGACTCCCTTCTTTGTAATGAATGTATATGATAGAGTTGTTCCAAACTTTGCTCTTGAAACACTTTGGGCTATGGCAATTGGTATTTGTATTATATATATTTTTGATTTAGTTACAAAGTTTATAAGGGCTTATTATATTGATATTAGTTCTAAAAAAATTGATATTATAGTCTCTTCAAAATTATTTGATAAAATTTTAAATATAAAATTAGAACATAGGCCTCGTTCAATAGGAGCTTTTGCAAATAATATTAAAGATTTTGAGATGATAAAAAACTTTTTTTCAAGTTCTACAATTGCAGTTTTAGTTGATTTACCCTTTTCATTGTTATTTTTAATTGCAATTTATTATATTTCTGGTCCTATTGTAATAGTGCCAATAATATTTATTTTTTTAATTCTTTTTTACTCCTTACTTGTAAAAAAACCTCTTCATAAAAGTATCGAAGCTTCAAATGAATCAATTTCCTATAAAAATGGTATTTTAATCGAGAGTTTAAATGCCTTAGAAACAATAAAGAGTTTAGGAGCTTCTGGACACCTTAGATGGAAGTGGGAAGAGAGTACTGCTGATATCTCTACTAAGTCATTATTTACAAAAATGTTAACAACTTCAATTACAAATGTTAATTCTTTTTTTGTTCAACTTACAACAATTTTTATTGTAATTTATGGGGTATATGCAATAGGTGAGAATGAGTTAACTTTAGGTGGTTTAATTGCAGCTGTTATTTTAGGTGGTAGGGCAATTGCACCTATGGGACAAGTGGCTTCACTTATTAGTAATTATGAACAAGCAAAAACTTCATTTAATATGATAGATAATATCATGAATATTCCAGTTGAAAGAGAATCAAATAAAGCTGCCATTCATAAAGAATATATTGACGGTAACTTTGAATTTAAAGATGTGACATTTTTTTATAATGAGAGTAAGAAGGTATTGGATAATGTATCTTTTAGTGTAAAAAAAGGTGAAAAAATTGCAATTATTGGAAAGATTGGCTCTGGTAAATCTACAATTATGAAGCTTTTAATGAAACTTTACGAATCAAAAGAGGGTGAAATTATACTTGATGGAATTGAAATAAAACAGATAGAACCATCTGATGTCAGAAAAAATTTGGCTTATGTATCTCAAGATACAATTTTATTTAATGGAACACTAAAAGAGAATATTCTTTATAAATATCCATATGAAAATGATAAAACTCTAATCAATGCAACTAAAACTGCGCAATTACTTGATTTTGTAAACTCTCATCCTGCTGGTTTTGACTTGCCTATTGGAGAGAGGGGAGACACCTTATCAGGTGGTCAAAAAAAAGCTATATCTTTAGCAAGAGCTTTAGTAGGTGATTACTCTACACTTCTTTTAGACGAACCAACTGATAGTATGGATATTGCAACAGAAAAAAGTTTAATTAATGCATTAAAAGAAGAGATAAAAGATAAAACAGTTTTAGTTACTACACATAAAAGCTCAATGTTAGAGCTGGTTGATAGAATTATAGTTATGGATAATGGAAAAATAGTTTTAGATGGTGAAAAAAACTATGTAATTAATGCTTTGTCAAATAAGGTTCAACAATGAAAGAAATAGATAAAACTTCAGATTATGATTATATAAACTCTGTTTCTCAAGCCTTGGTTGAGAAAACGCCAAATAGTACAAAAGTTATCTTATATACAATATTACTATTAGTAATATCTTTTTTTGCATGGGCATATTTAGCTAAGATTGATCAACTTGTAAGAGGAGAAAGTAAAGTAGTTCCATATGGTCAAAATCAAATAGTTCAAAACTTTGAGGGTGGAGTTATTACTGAAATATTAGTAGAAGAAGGTGATTTAGTAAAAAAAGGTGATATATTATTAAAATTGAAAAATAAGCAATACTCTTCAACTTATGAGAAAAATATTTTAGAAATAGAAGCTTTAAAAGCTAGAAAAAACAGACTTTATGCAGAAGCAAATGGCAAAGATTTTATTTTTGAGAAAAATAATGATATTTATCAAAAAGAGTATGATTTATATAAAAGTGACTTATCTCAACTTGACTCAAAGCTAAGAGTTTTTGATGAACAAATATCTCAAAAAGAAAAAGAAAAAAATGAAATTAGGTCAAGAATTAGACATTTAGAGCAAAGTTTTAATTTAATTATACAAGAACAGAAAGTTATGGAGCCATTAGTTAAAAGAGGAATAGTTTCAAAAGTTGAATATTTAAAATTACTAAGAGAAGCAAATACAATTAAAGATGAATTAGAATCAGTTAGGCTATCACTTAATAGAGTTAGTTCATCTGTTAAAGAATATACTAATAGATATAAAGAAGCAAAAAGTGAGTTTCAAAATAATGCTCATAAAGAATATAATGAAGTGATTTCAAAAATAGAACAATCTCTAAAACAAAATCAAGGCTTAGAAGATCAAGTAAATAGAACATTAGTAGTTTCTCCTGTTACGGGATATATAAAGAAAATGCATGTAAATACTATTGGGGGATCTGTACAAGCTGCTATGGATTTAATAGAAATCGTTCCAAAAGATAATAATTTATTAATTGAGGCTAAAATTAAACCAGAAGACATCGCTTTTTTACATCCAAAGCAAAAAGTTACATTAAAATTTACAGCTTATGATTTTACTATTTATGGATCTTTAGATGGTGAAATTGATAAAATATCTCCTGATTCTGTTACTGACAAAGAAAATAACACCTATTATCTTGTATACGTTAAAACAAGTAAAAATTATTTAGGTACTGACGAAAAACCTCTTGAAATAATGCCTGGAATGAGAGGAAGTGCAGACATAAAAACTGGACAAAAAACTGTAATGAGTTATCTTTTAAAACCTTTAATTAAAACTAAACAATATGCTTTAACGGAGAATTAATGAGAGTAATTTTAGTTTCAATAAATAGGATATTACATCAACAATGGAAAAAAGCATTACATAGCACAGTAGAAGTAATAAGTCTATATAGTGTTATTGAGCTTAAAAAATTTACTTTTAAATCAAAAGATATAATTATATTTGATTATGATAATTTAGAAAAAGAACTTTCATATTTGTTGAGTAATAAAGTTATTTGTCTTAGTTCTAAACTAGATAATATTGAAGGATTTAATCTTTTAAAAAAAGGTATAAAGGCTTATGGTAATAACTATATGACTCCTATGAATTTAGCAGAAGTTATTAAAACAGTATCTTTAGGTAAGATCTGGATTTCTCCTGATTTAATGAGTTTTATCATAAAAAATTCAACATTAAATCAAAATTTTATTAATGAGGATTTTTCATTAGAGGAGTTAACTTCAAGAGAACTAGAAGTAGCCAAAGAAGTATCTAAAGGTCACACAAATAAGCTAATTGCTCAATATCTAAATATTACAGAAAGAACAGTGAAAGCTCATATTAGTACTATTTTTTCTAAATTAGATATTTCAGATAGAGTATCATTGGGTATAAAAGTTAAAGAATATCTTCGAAATAGAAGTTAAATAATGTTAATTAAATTTTTTAAATATATTTTAACTTTAATTTTTTTTAGTAATTTTTTATATGCTGATTTTTCAGTATCTTATTTAAATGAAGAAAAAAACTATAAAACTGTAAATGAAGTGATTAATAAAGAATTTACTTCAATTCCTTCAAACTATACTTTTGGTATCAGAAAGAATGTTTGGCTAAAAGTGGAAATTAAAAATAACACTAAACAAAAAAAAGAAAACTTTTTAGCTCTTTCTAATATTCATATAATGGAAGAAGTTCATTTTTATACAGTTTTTAATAATCAAGTTATAAAAGTTGACACAAAATGGAATAAATATACTAATTATGACACTATTAATCGTTTAGGTAAGACTCTTTTATATAAGAATAAAATAAATAAAAATGACTCTTTGGAAGTATTTATTTATATAAAAGCTAAATCAAATATCTATTTCGAATTGTATAATGGAAATTTAAATGATGTTTTAAATCAGATAAATAAATCATCAATTCTTTTGCTTATATTATCAGGAATGTTATTGTCTTTAAGTATATATTATCTTTTTTTATGGCTACTTACACCTTATAAAGAATATTTATATTATGTTGCTTTTGCATTCACAATGACTATATGGAGTTTTTATATTAATGGTGGTTTTGCACAATATTTAGATAATTTCTTCATTGGACCATATGTAAACTCTTTTATATATTTATTTCCAGTATGGATAATGCTATTTTTTAAAGCAGTTTTTCCTAAAAATGTTATACCTAGAATATTTCATTTGATCTTAAATAGTATTATTTTTATGATTTTATTAATAGTAGTATTGTACTTTATTGGTTTGACTCCATTAATACCTCACATCTCAGTATCGACTTATGGGATATTTTTTTATTTACTCGGAATGATTGCTATTTTATCAATTTCAGTTACTATAGTAGTAAAAAAAATTCCTTACAGTAAAAACTTTTTATTAGCATTTAGTATGAATTTTATTTGTTCTATAGTTTCAATCTTATTTTATTTAGGAAAAGTTCCTTATGATATATTCACTTTTTACGCTGTATTAATTGGAGGAACTATTGAAGCAATACTTTTATCTATATTGCTTACTGCAAAGTTAAGAGAGGTTTACATAGAAAAGGAAAAGGCTCTTCAAATAGCTAGGGAAAAAGATTTGAAAATTAAAACAATGAATGATACCTTAAGTTTTATTTCTCATCAATGGAGACAACCTTTATCTCAGATCAATTCAGCTGTTTTAGTCCTTGATAGTGAACTATATGAAAAAAAAGATAATAGCATTATTGAGTCAAAACTTTCAGAGATTGAGTCTATGACAAAATATATGTCAAATACAATAGATGATTTTAAATCACTTTATTGTGAAAATAATGAAAGTAAAGATATTTTTTATTTAAAAGATTCAATAAAAAGTGCTATTAGTAATCTAGAACATTCATTAAAAGCAAATTTAATAAATTTAGATATTCATTTAGATGAAAGTTTAAAGTTCTTTGGTGTACAAAATGACATAATACAAATACTTTTAGTAATCTTAAATAATGCTAGGGACGCATTAGTTTTAAATAACATTGAAAAAGCTAGGATTTTTATAGTTTTAAAAAAAGTTGATAAGAATGCAGTAATTGAAATTGAAGATAATGCAAATGGTATAAATAAAGATTTTATAGATAAAATTTTTGAACCATATTTTACTACAAAAAAGAGTTCAGGAGGTAGTGGCTTAGGACTATATATGGCTAGATTAATAATAGAGGATAAATTAAAAGGTAAGATTTTAGTATTTAGTGAAAATAATGGTTCAACATTTCAAATAGTACTTCCTTATAATCAAAGATAATTTGTAAGGATTATCATGGCATGAAATGTTAAGACACACTTTACTAGAGTTTATTTCCCCTATAAATCAGTTACTCTAAGCCATATCCTATATACATTTATTTATATTTGT
>MDTG01074230.1_pt1 | contig 10979 bp, 23 predicted proteins | sample 811421 | NCBI WGS metagenome assembly MDTG01 (sample SAMN05326645, study PRJNA326480) | marine metagenome | isolation source: seawater | place: Pacific Ocean: South East | collected 2011 | reverse complement strand
TTAGAACTGCCCATAGAATGATTGCATACTTTGAAGAAGAGGCAGTCAAGTCTTATACAGAATATTTAAGACTGGTGGAGAGTGGTTATGTAGAGAATATACCTGCACCACAACTCTCTATCGATTATTATAAAATGAAGAAAGATGCTAAATTATCTGATTTGATTAAGAAAGTTAGAGCAGACGAACAACATCATTCTGAAATCAATATGGAGTATAGTAAAAGATGATTGAAATATATGGAAAACCACAATGTCCTTTTTGTGATAGGGCAAAAGCATTATGTGAACAAAAAGGTTATGAATACACCTACAAACAACTAGGTGAGGATTTTGATAGGGACTTTATGTTAGAGAAGTTTCCTACTGCAAGAACATTTCCACAAATTATTGCACATGGAGAGGCAATTGGTGGGTTTACAGAATTAGAAACCTGGTCACAAGGTTACAGAACTGTATAATGAACGAATATCTACTATATCTTCCACCAGAACAAGACAGAGTTGGTGAAAAGAAACTAATTTGTCAAAGGTGGGAACATCTTATGGCTATGATTGATAGAGAACATCAAACAGTCAGAACATATATTGTTGGTATAGATATAGACAAAACTCAGGTGGAAGATAAACTGCCTTACTTAACTTTAAACGGAAATATCACAGGATTCCAAGAGGCATTCGACAAGGTTATGGTGAAAACTATGCGTGCCGTAGACGGAACATCCTTTGATGAGGATATATTATAGTGGAAACAGAGAAAGAGTTATTATATTGTGATAACTGTATGTGCGAATGTGAAATCGAACATGACGGAGACCATGAACTAAGGTTTTGTCCGTTTTGTGGCGATACTTATGGTGATGAAATAGAAGATGGAGATTTATTGTAAAGACAAGTGGATGTTGCATAATGCCATATTCTTGGCAGAACAACTAGACATATCCGACCTATTTGGTGTTGTAAACATCAAAAGACTACCCCCTACCATGCCTCAAAAAGGTCTAGTCGAGTTCTCTAAAGGAGATACCGAAATAGACATCTATATTAAATACGATAACGAAAGATTTGTGTCTCTTGCACACGAAATGGTGCATGTAAGACAAATATTAACCAATGGAATATGTGATGAGGTCGAGGCCGTAAGACTAGAAAAGACTCTCAAAACGCTTGCCAAAACGCTATAAAAAGTGTTATAATACTTGTATGAAATGTGAGATAAAAAGAATATTCCTTGATATGGACGGTGTATTGGCCGACTTCCAGACTGGTGCTTCTAAACTTGCAGGTGTTAACATAACACCAGATAGTGCAGGACACAAATTATACGATGCAAGGAAAGAAGAACTAACAAACAAGAGGTTGTTCAGAAACTTACCACCAATGGTCGATATGTATGACTTGATTGCATATGTAAGACATACAGGTACGCCGTGGGAAATACTAACGGCTGCTGGTGAAGTGAACAGAGAGTTATGTGTATATGATAAAAACGAGTGGATTAGAGAGTTTGTAGACCCTACCATTGCGGTGACTTGCACATTTACAGGTAGTCAGAAAGGCATGTATGCCTTTGAAGGAAGTGTTCTTATTGATGATAGACAAAAGAACATAGACCATTGGATTGAGAATGGTGGTATTGGTATTGTTCATACTAGTGCAGAGAATACTATCAACGAATTAAAACTTTTAAGAAATGGTGTGGGTGGTGAATAAGACCCTTAATTGGAATTGTCTTATCGAGAACCAACAGAAAGTTGCCAGTTGGACACACTATTTCAGTCGTTCTTTTACATTTGCGTAGGGTTATAACGACATAAAATAACTATAGCCAAAAGTGCAGTCGATTTTTCGGTGTGTGGGTTTAGACTTTAAAGAAACCCACCTTTTTTCGCATACTAAATAAGAATGTATCGAGGATATATTATGGAAAACAAAACATTCATGGACAAAGTAATGAACTTTCTCAGAGCTTTGTTTCACACTGAATACGAAATCACCATCTACAGACAATCAGAACAAACTGGCCAAATGTATAAATCACATTATGTTGCCAGAAAGATACTTATTCAAAAAGAAAAACATCTAAAGTTCCGTGATTGGGAAAGTAAGAAGATGATAGAAGTCAGAGCTTCAAGTGGCCTTGACTATAAAATAGAGGAGAAATAATGCAACAAGCACTTATAGGTATATTACTAGTGTTGGGAATCACATCCTACTGGCTATATACAGAGAATCAAACTCTTACTGAAAATAATATGAAATTAGAATATGCAGTAGAGGAACAGAAACAAACTATGGCAATCATGAAAGAACAATATGAGAAACAAGGTGAATCCTTGATGAACATGAGTCGTATGAATGCACAAATAGAAAAAGAAAAGGCAGAGTATCTTGCCATTTTCAGTAGACATAATTTAGATTTACTTGCAACGAAAAAGCCAGGTATGATAGAAACAAGATTTAACAATGCCTCAGAGGCAGTAATGGAGGGACTGGAAGATGATACAGAAGCACTTTATAGCATCGATAATCCTACTACTAACGATTAGTGGTTGTTCTTTATTAGGAACAAAAAAGGTTGAGGTTGTATCTAAACCTATACAGATTGACATTATGCAACCAGGTATGCCTAGACCAGTAGAACTTACTGCACCACAATGGTATGTGGTATCAGAGGCACGAATAGTAAATCCTTGTGTCAAGTCTATATCATTTGAACCTAAAAGGTTTGATGAAAACAAAGTAGAACAACTTAAAAGACCAAAGACTTGTAATTTAGATGAAAGAGAGAATCCAGATTGGCCTGAGGATTATACATATCTTGACAGATTCTTAGATGAAATGAAAGAACTCAATAATGGAGAAGTTGTATTTGTTGCAACGACTGTTGGTGATTACAAAGTTATGGCAGAAGACATGCAAGAGTTAAAGAGATACATCAAACAACTAGGAGAAGTTGTGATATATTATAGAAATGTAACCATGCCTGATGGTCAGAAAGGTGTTGGTATTGAAGTAGAAAAGAAAGGTAATTAAATTGAACTGGAGTAAACCATCAACAAGTGATTTCAAACCTGCAAGTGATTGTGAACAGATTGATATGTTTTCAATACCTATTTTAAGAGGTAATCTACAAAACATCGATATAGAAGAAGTTAAACGAGACTGTAGAAACTTAGTCAGAGAAGCCTCACAAAGGCATGGTGATAATAATTCTATGAATTACACCACATACTTTGATGAAGAACTCAGACAAGAAATGATTAAACTTCCTTGGTATGCAGATTTCTCAGAACAAGTAAAAGATACTTACATACAATTTATACAAATCTGTTATGGCCAACAGGTCGGCCATATCAATAGAGCAGACTTACATTTGTTTGCATGGATTAATGTATATGGTGCTCCACATCATCATGTTCCACATAATCATATAAACTCTTATATGTCAGGCACATGGTATCTAAAAGTGGAAGAGAATACACCACAACCTATACAATTTCTAAATCCAAATCCTGCAATGGCACATGCATTGAATTTACCTATTGAAGAATTTGGTAGTGAGGCAATACCTAATATGAAAAATATTGGAAGTGCATATTATCATGACCAAGTGGAGTTCTATCCTGTTGAGAATCAATTTCTATTATGGCCAAGTGCATTGATGCACGGTGTTCCTATGAATCACGATGATGTTGACCCTAATTACGAAAGAATATCTATATCATTTAATCTACATCACCCTATAGGAGTTCCTAATCAGAATGAGGCAGGTGGAGATTTAGAATATGAATTTCTTGAACAACCACCAGTCGATATGCAACCTGATTTTGAGAAAGTGGAATTACCAAGTGCAGTAGATGACGCTGCTGAAGTTATGAGTAGACCTAAAGGAGTTTTATTTTGAACAAAGTATATGACATGGATGAACTGTATGCATTTGCAGATAGTTGGAATCCAACATTTGATGGTTTCTGTTTAACAATAGATAACTTTTATCAGAATGCAGAAGATTTACATGACCATATAATGGGCAGAGATTATCCATTGTGGAAATATAATGCAGAAAGAGATAGTAAGAATGGTATAGATTACTTCGACTGTAGAATCAATGATAACATATCACACCCTACAAGAAAGTATTTTACAGATATGGAAAGACTATTGCATTTCTGTAGAAATCATTATCACAAAGGTGAGTATCATTGGTCTCACTTCTATGAGTTTAATATGTTTCAACCAATAAACATAAACGACAACTCAATACAACACTACCCACATACAGACGAAGAGTTAACTACACCAGATAATTGTTCTACATTAAACATGATAGTTTACTTAGATAAACATGAAGATGGTGGAACTGCAGTATATGATGGTGAGTGGGTAACAAACGATGAAAGGTTTAATCTCTTGTATCCTGTGGAAGAAAGATTCTCAGTGAATAGAGTTATACCTGCAAAGTTCAATAGATGTGTTATATTTCCAGGAAATAGAATTCATGGTGCATGGGTAGATGATTACTCAAAACTAAAAGATTCATGGAGATGTTCACAAGTCAGATTTTTACATCCGAGATTCTAGTATGCCAGGTTCAACAGAAAAACCAATTATTGCAATTGCCAAAAAGGCAGTTAAACCAGATACATGTAAACTTATATTACATAAATTTAGAAATAGAGAATATGATATCTCAGTTCCAGTAGATGAACAACAATTAGTATGGGAACCAGAAGATATAACAAAACAAAACAACTTTAAGTATAAAAATCCTAATACAGGCACAACTAATTGGATTATAACTCCAATGGATAATGATTTATACATGTGGTTTGCAGAGAAGATAATGCCAAATGTATTGGAACACAATGACTTTGGATTTATATCATACATATCAATAATAGAATATCCTGTAGGAACCAAGTTAGATTGGCATAAAGACAGTGCAGACCCATATGATACAGCAACAGCACTATTGATATTAGATAAAGAATTCACAGGTGGTAAATTAACTGTTGAAGATATTGTGATAGATGCAAAACAAGGAGACATGGTTATGTTTAATCATTCTCAGAATGTATGGCATAGTGTATCACCAGTCAATAGTGGATATAGAACTGTAGTTGCAGTATGGTTTCAGAATGAACAATCACATACTCCTATAGATGAAGATGATAAACTTCAATTAGAGTCAGAGTTTGATGAGTCTGAAATGAATACATATAATGCACTATTATAAATGTGAAGTATGTGATACAATGGTACCTGTAGAAGAGGTGAAGTATCATACTGCACCAAATGAGAATAATGAAGCTATTATTTTTTGTGGACCTGAGTGTTCACTAAAATGGTATCAAGAAAATAGGAAATAGACATGCCAGTAAAATTTGGAAAAACAAGTAAACAAGTCGATAGACAAACTAAAAAGGTGTCTATTGTTCACGAGTATATGAAGTGTAAATCAACTACAGAGTTGATTGATGCATATAATAAACCAGTAATACCTAAACTACGACAAAAGGTCAAGAATGAACTTGTGCGTAGAACTAAACTAGGTATTGCTAATATAACATTTGAGAGGAAAGAGAATGGCATTTTGGAATAAATTGACCACATGGTTAGGTTTTGAAACTGTTCGTGCAAGAGACGAGAAAGGTCGTTATGTTGCAGACGACAAATCAACACCTGATGTAAATGAGGCATATACAAGAGTCTATAAGTCTAAGACTACTACTAAGAAAAAGACTAAGAAGTAATAGGTAAGGGGCTGTAGCTCAGTTGGGAGAGCACCTGCTTTGCAAGCAGGGGGTCGTGGGTTCGATTCCCTCCAGCTCCACCATTTTATAAATACTATTGTGACAATTATGTGACAAGACTAAGTAGGGAAACCGAAGTGCAGTTCACGGATAGTCACCAACAAATATAGGAGATAACAATGCAATATTACGCATCATTGTCTGCCTCTATCCTCAAAAGATATGGTAGACAATTTCACAAATTAATGAAGAGTGGCCGACTTAATAAAGTCATAAATCATTCATTTTAGACTTGACAGAACCCATGTATTAGTAGTATAATTAATGCATGGGTTTTATTAATTTAGGGTCTAGTATTAAATACGGACCACATGGCAAAAGAAGAAAGACAAAGGCATTTTCTACTAAGTCCAAACGAACTAAATATAAAGAACTAATAAGTCAACAACAGAGACAATATGATAGAATTGTATCTGAGTTAAAGGTTGAAGACTATCCTTCTTATCAAGGAAAGACAGGTGACTTGTCACATATGTGTAAACAAGAACCTATGCAATATACAGGAGAAAGAAAACTTCTAGGTATTGCAGTCATGCATAAGAGTAATCTTGTGCCTGTATTTGAAGAAGAAGTAGGAGAGAAAGGTCAATATGCAAAAGACCTTGCTCGTATGAGACGATAAATAACCACATATATTATGGAGATATAATGGAACAAAACAAATTCGCAGGTGACATTCCCGAAAGACTAGAAGATACATATGGTGGTCTTCATCACATGACACAACTCAATGTAGTCATAGTTAAAACACAACACGACCAAGAATCAATCGATAAGGTCAATGCAATACAAACAAGACTATACAAGCATAGAGTAGATGTAATACTACCTTTTCTCAATTTAAATCTATATTGTTATACTGATAATGATGAAGGATTAGAAACAAACTTTGGTATGAAGATAATGCCATTGACTAAAAGAGACAATATCACCAATGATGAGTTCTATAAGTTAGATATGTTTAGACAATCTTCATGGGATTCAGAACACATGGTTGTTGTCCACGATATCAATCTTATGCCTCTTGAACTATGTCAAAAGTATTATATTGAAAGAATACCAATGGCAGGAGAGATAGGTGATTTACCACCACATATAAGATTAACTCCAGAAGACATGGCAGACATAAGAGATAATAAACTACCATATCTTGGTGTCACACAATCATGGTGGGAAGACGAACCACAAATCACAGGAGACTTACTGAGATTCAATGGTAACGACTGTATGGATTTAAGAAAGGATTCATATACACCAGAAGAACAAGAGAAAGGATTAGGTCAATATATCACCGACAACTTCAAAGGTAAGAAACTTGCACCAAGTCCTGGTTGTATAACACCATGGCAGATTAATGACCAAGAGGCCAATACTGAATTCAATAAAGTGTGGGATGCAAAGGTATTACCATTATTTCCAGGGATATGGGATGGTGCTCCAGGTGCAGAAGGCTTAGAAAGCATGGAGAGTGCATTCGTATACTTTAACCATGAATGGAAACGAATCAATCGTCATTGTAGATTTCTTAAAGTCAACGGAGATGGTCTCATGAAAGACCTATATCTTAGACTATGGGCTTTATAAACAAGTTTAATCCAAAAACACACAAACAAGTATATTCATTCTTTACACCAGAAGAATGCACACGCATATCGAAGATACTACTACGCGACGAACCTATGGTTCTGGATATACCAAACAACGAACCATCAGAGTATTATACAGGAACAACAAATCAATTTAATGTTTATAACTGGTTAGACAATCCAGATATAATTCAATTTGACATTCCGAAGAGACTCTTTACGCTTCCCGAATTCCGACAAGAGAAAGTATTATATGTCCAATGTTGGGCGAATATACTCCGACAAGGTCAGAAGATACCTGAACATACACATGCTAATGATTACCATACAGAGGAAGAACAATTCTATGCTTCTAATACCTTTATAAGTGGTCCGACAACTACAGGAACACACTACAACGACGCCTACGAGCGTAATGAGATTGGTCAGATGAACCTCTTAGGTAGTCAGGTAACACATGGAGTCAGAACACATATGAGTCATACACCTAGAATATCAATGGCGATGGACATATACTGTGAGAAGCACCCTATAATAGAGAATGCAATAAGGTCATCAGATACCAATTTCATATCATCTATGAGTATTTCAGATAGAATAAAGAGAGTGCAAAATAGATATTTAATATAATTTCTCAGAGTCCAGTCAGTTCTTAATATAATTACACACAACAACACACTATTACACACATTATATTCATTTCCTTGTGGATAATTGTGTGTGAGAAAAAACATGGTTTCAGTGAGTATGTTAAGAGATACAAAACACATTTTTAACGAGGGGTCAAACGCGTCGGGAACCCCTATGGTTGATAGGTCCTCAGAGAGTCGCAGAGGGTTTCAGAGAGCATGAGAGCCCCCTCTCCAGCCCCTGTGGTTATAGGGTTCCTAAGGCGTTGCCAATGCTGGCTGTTTTTTGATATTATATAACCATGATAAAAGCAATAAAGAAACATGGGTTAATCGATTTGGACTTCCTTCAAGGGATGTCTCTGTTTGTTCTCCCTATCCTTATTAAGGTGATGTCTTAATGAAGAATGGTTTGATTGGTGTCCATATAGCCTCTGGTCAAGAGGTAGAGATACCTTTGAGTGCTCGTGAAATGCAATTGGTTCATGCAGGTGGTAATCATCAGTGGAATCAGATGTGTGAGAGTGTGTTTAAGCGTTCTTTTATAGAGATTATCGGCCAAATTCAAATAGATTTTTTAGTGATTAACGGAAATAAGAGAGTATTTCACTAAAAACCACTTGTATTATATGTCATTATTGTGTATAATAGGTGTATAAGAAGCGAAATCGACTAGTGAATGTGTTCGTGGATTGCAGAGAGGTTAAGTCACTAGAGAGGTAGACTGAGAATGCCAAGGGTACATGAGAGAGATACCCACCAGTTAAGCGGAGATGGTGTAATGCAACACGCGACAATACCATTGTTGAGTCCATAGTTCAAATCTATGTCTCCGCTCCAGTTATATAGTCGGAGAGCCGTGTGGTTACTGCATCTCCGAAGGCGTTGCCAAAGTAAACGATTTATGTTATAATGGATGGTTACAAAGACAATAATAATACTGTAAGTTTATACAGTGGCGATGAAAGGCTCGAAAAGAACCTGAGACTCATGGAGGCATTTAAACTTGCCAGAGAGTATCTCACAAGGGGTATACGAGTGGACATCGTTAGAGAGAACCTAGGAGAGACCTAAGAACAGTATTTTAGGGACCGTATATCAGGTTAGAAGAGAGTAAAGAGCCTATCTAAGCGTGAATACAGAATTTTTTTCCGGTAAACTTTGACTATACCAGAGATTTTATATGAGTAAAGCATCAAGAAAGATACACAAAGAGACTGCCACAACTGTTGGTACTGGTCTCATTATTAATTATCCATTAAATTTATCTCTATTATATCTTTTAATTGAAGTCTTAGAGTGGTCTAATACCTTTATAATAGGTACTACTATCACTGCTTTAATGACTTTCGTTGCATATACTAGAGTCTATACTATAAGGAGATGGTTCAGTGTTAGATAATATATTCATTCTCGTAGGTAAATGTGTATGGTTTTTAATTAAATACACACTATATGTTCTAAGTGCAGTTGTTATATTAGCAATACTATTAGACGGAGGGTACCTTGGCTAAACAAGAATTTAATAAAAAAGAGTTAGAGAACAGTAATAGAATATTTAAATCGGCAACTCCTAAGTATGAGTTGTCATGGTATATTAAATGGGTGAGTAGTTTCTTTATATTAATATCTATGAGTATGCGTGGTATACCTGAGTATAATGTATTAGATGTATGTTTCTCACTACTAGGAGTATCTGGCTGGTTAGTCGTAGGTCTACTATGGAAAGATAGAGCATTAGTATTACTCAACGGAGTAGGTGTTGCATTATTAATAAGAAACCTTTTAGAGGTATTATAATGGAAGAATTGTTCCACAGATATATAATAGAATTCACTGTTCTCGTTACCCTACCTTTATGGGTGGCCTTCGTAGGGAGTATACTATGTTAGAGTTTTTATTTACATTGCCCTTTACTATCTTTATATTAGGTATAAAATATTTCGGTTCGTTGTTAGTATGGGTCGGAATCGTAGTATGGGTATGGTCGAAACGCGTAGTAGTGTGGGACAGTATCGTTGATTTATATGAATGGTTTAGAACACTACTAAATAGAAGATAATGGATTTATATCTTATACACTTTATCTTTATTTCTATCTGTGCAGGTGGTTCATTTGCATGGGGTTTCATGGCAGGTGAAAAGAATGGTAGTCAACGAACAATTGAATTGTTTTTAGATGATAAGTTAATAACAGAGAAACAAATCCGAGATAACTACATAAACAAATAGGATTTAGTATGAAAATAGTTGGCGTAAATATATCACACGACACATCTGTCGCAGAAGTAGAAAACGGAAAATTAATATCTTGTCACGATGAAGCAAGATTTAGAAGACACAAATATTGGGACCCCGATAAATTAGATGAAGACCACGATAGAGGTCTACAGTGTGTCATGCAAGCAGGCATTGAAGAACCTGACCATTTAATCTTTGCAACATTCGATAGACGAAATGTTCATTGGCACATAGACGGTTCTCTCATCGAAGATAGATTACTTGCAGAAGAGTTTGCAAAAGATTGTCAAGCAGAACAACTCACCAATGATAGAATTAAGGTGCTAGAAGAGAAGTATAAGAATCATTTAGAAGTAGAGTTTCAACAAGACGGTGATGCAGACATGCGTGTTGCAGATATGATTAATGATTATCATTGGCAGAAACCTGCATATCATTTAGAACCTGAACATCATTTCTATCATGCAGAGTGTAGTTATCATTTAAGTCCTTATCTTAAAGACAACGAAGATGCTATATCTATTGTATGGGATGGCGGTGGTGCTATGAGGTTGTATGATGATTATCCTGGATATCAAGAGATTGAAACCATATATCTTTGTAGACCTGGTCATGAACCTCATCTACAATGGCAAAAATTATCCAATCATCGTGTCTGTATGGACATAGGTTGGCAATTTCCTAATCAAGGCATAGATTCTTTTCATTG
>MDTG01438546.1_pt1 | contig 10980 bp, 10 predicted proteins | sample 811421 | NCBI WGS metagenome assembly MDTG01 (sample SAMN05326645, study PRJNA326480) | marine metagenome | isolation source: seawater | place: Pacific Ocean: South East | collected 2011 | reverse complement strand
CATATCATTAGCAGTCGAAGGGTTAGAGTGCTAACTATTAATTGAAAGCGAGGTAAATCAATGAATATAAGACCATTACATGATCGTGTAATTGTGAGAAGAACTGAAGAAGAAAAAACATCACCAGGTGGTATCGTAATTCCAGATAGTGCTACTGAAAAGCCAGTTAAAGGCGAAATAGTCGCTGTAGGTAAAGGTAAAATCCTTGAAAATGGTGAAATCAGACCTCTCGATGTTAAAGAAGGGGATCAAATCCTTTTCGGAAAATACTCAGGCACAGAAATAACTATTGATGGTGAAGAAATGCTTGTCATGAGAGAAGACGACATTACTGCAATCATAACTAATTAATATTTGAGGATAAAAAAATGACAGCAAAAGAAGTAAAATTTGGTGATGACGCCAGAAAAAAGTTAGCAAATGGTGTAAATATTCTTGCTAATGCAGTTAAGACAACACTTGGGCCTAAAGGAAGAAATGTTGTTTTAGACAAATCATTTGGAGCGCCAACAGTTACAAAAGATGGCGTATCTGTGGCAAAAGAAATTGAGCTCAAAGATAAATTCGAAAATATGGGTGCTCAAATGGTAAAAGAAGTTGCATCTCAAACCTCTGATATAGCAGGTGATGGAACTACAACAGCAACAGTTGTTGCTCAAGCAATCTTAAAAGAGGGCTTAAAGTGTGTTGCTGCTGGGATGAACCCAATGGATTTAAAAAGAGGAATAGACAAAGCTGTTTCTGTTGCAGTTGAAGGTCTTCAGAAAATGTCTAAGCCTTGTACTGATCAGAATGCAATAGAACAAGTTGGAACAATCTCTGCTAACTCTGATAAAGACATCGGCTCTATCATAGCTGAAGCGATGGATAAAGTGGGTAAAGAAGGAGTTATAACTGTTGAAGAGGGCCAATCCTTAGACAATGAACTTGATGTTGTTGAAGGCATGCAATTCGATCGAGGATATCTATCACCTTATTTTGCTACTAATCAGCAAACAATGGCTTCAGAACTTGATGATCCTTATGTCCTTCTTTTTGACAAAAAAATAACAAACATCAAAGATATGTTACCTGTACTAGAAGGCGTTGCTAAAGCAAGCAAACCTCTCCTAATTATTGCTGAAGACGTTGAAGGAGAAGCTCTTGCAACTCTTGTCGTAAATAGCATTAGAGGCGTTGTTAAGGTTGTTGCAGTTAAAGCACCTGGGTTTGGTGACAGACGAAAAGCTATGTTAGAAGACATAGCTATATTAACTGGCGGTACAGTTATTTCTGAAGAAGTTGGACTAAGTCTTGAAAAAGCTGAATTGAAAGATTTAGGAACTGCAAAGAAAGTTACAGTAAATAAAGAAAACACAACTATTATTGATGGCGGTGGCGATAAAACTGCTATTGAAGGTCGTGTAACTCAAATTCGTGCTCAAATCGAAGAAGCAACTTCTGATTACGACAAAGAAAAAATGCAAGAACGTGTTGCTAAATTAGCTGGCGGTGTTGCTGTTATAAAAGTTGGAGCTGCAACTGAAGTTGAAATGAAAGAGAAAAAAGCTAGAGTTGAAGATGCTTTACATGCAACAAGAGCTGCTGTTGAAGAAGGAGTTGTTGCAGGTGGCGGTGTTGCAATGATTAGAGCTAGAAAAGCACTTGAAAAACTTGAAGGTGATAATTCTGATCAAACACAAGGTATTGCAATTGCTACACAAGCTATGCAAGAACCATTAAGACAAATAGTGACAAATGCTGGACAAGAAGGTTCTGTAATTCTAGCAAAAGTTGAAGAAGGAAAAGATTCTTTTGGATACAACGCGTCAACTGGTGAATTTGGCGACATGTTAGAAATGGGTATTCTTGATCCAACAAAAGTAACTAGAACTGCTTTGCAAAATGCTGCATCTATAGCAGGCCTCATGATTACCACTGAAGCAATGGTAACAGAGCTTGCAAAAGATGATGAGCATGACCATGGAGCTCCAGCTATGCCTGATATGGGCGGAATGGGCGGAATGGGCGGAATGGGCGGAATGGGCGGCATGGGTATGTAATCCCTTCCACTTACCAAAAATAATTCAAGGCCTCTTTTCAGAGGCCTTGTTTTTTATATTTAATAATTTAGAAATATATTCGATGTTACAATAAATATGTAATGAGCAATAATTGGGACAGCGAATATCCAAAAGGCTTAAGTGAAAACCTAGGCAGCATAGATAACGATACTATAATTGATCTACTTGAATCATCAGCTAGAAAATATGAATCCAAAATCGCATATTATAGTTTAAATAGTTCATTAAATTACAAAATGACCAGCCTTTTAGCTAAAAGGCTAGCAGCTTATTTACAGTATCTTGGTGCTAGAAAAAATACAAAAATAGCAATAATGCTTCCAAACCTGCTTACATATCCAATATCACTATTTGGTTCATACTACTGCGGAGCTACTGTAATAAATGTAAATCCTATGTATAAATCTAGAGAGATACAACATCTCTTAGAGGATTCAGAGGCAGAATATATATTTGTATTAGATAAATTTTATAATGAGCTCCAACCATGTATTAAAACCTCTAAGCTTAAAAAAATTATTATTTGTAAGATAAATGATTTATTGAATCCATTAATGAAGTTTTTTGTTCCCATGGTAATGTTTTATAAAAAGCAAACAGTTAATATTGAGAAAAATAATAAGAATATTTATTTTAAAGATATAATATCTAATAATTTTGGGTTTGAAGATGTTCATGTAGAGCAAGATGATATAGCCCTTCTTCAATATACAGGTGGAACCACAGGTAAATCTAAAGCAGCTGTACTTACACATAAAAATCTTTTATCTAATGTTCAACAGGTATCAAATTGGATAGAACCACATATAAAATCTGGCAAAGAAATAATAATTACAGCCTTACCTCTTTTTCATATATTTTCTTTCACTGTAAATTGCCTAACCTTTTTAAAAATTGGTGCTGAGAATGTTTTAATAGCTAACCCAAGAGATCTAAAATCATTCCTTAAGGTTCTTGAAAAGAAAAAATTTACAGTCATGACTGCTGTAAATACTTTATTCAATCTTCTCTTAACAAGTAAAAAATTTAAAGAGTTAGACTTCTCAGGATTTAAATTTTCTGTAGGCGGAGGTATGGCTGTTATGAGTGAGACTGCAAAAAATTGGAAAAAAGTTACTGGGACTAATATTACTCAAGGGTATGGATTAACAGAAACATCACCTGTTGTTTCTATCAATAAAATTGATAACGCTTTTAATGGAAGCATAGGACTCCCTGTACAGTCAACGAACATAAAAATTATTGATGAAAGTGGAAAGAATGTAGATGGTGAGCAGCCTGGCGAATTATGCGTCAAGGGACCTCAGGTTATGTCAGGTTATTGGAAGTATAAAGAAGATCAGGAGAACCCATTTACAGATGATGGTTTTTTTAAAACAGGAGATATTGCAACAATTAGCAAAGATGGATACCTTACTATCGTTGATAGAAAAAAGGATATGATAATTTCCTCAGGATATAATGTTTTTCCAAATGAGTTAGAGGATTTCTTATCAACTCACCCTGATATTCTTGAAGCTGGCGTTATTGGTGTGCTTGATAAAAATAGAGGGGAACATATCAAAGCATTTATTGTTAAAAAAAATAAAAATCTTTCAGAAACTGATGTGATTATGTTTTGTAAAGAAGGCTTAACTGAATATAAAGTCCCCAAAAAAATTATTTTCATAGATGACCTTCCTAAAACCAATGTTGGTAAGATATTAAGAAGGGAACTAAGAAATCTTGGTTAATTATCGAAAAAAATAAGATGATCCAGGTCGAGCGTTATACCAATTACTTCATTGATCTCATGATTATGATGACTAGGAGCATAACAAAAAATTTTTTGTTTATCCTTAAGCTCTAATTCATAAAGGAAATCTGCTCCTCGAAATTTTTTTTCTATGACCTTCGCAGAAAAGAGTGAATCATCATCATGAATAATATCATCTGGTCGAATAAGTAAATCTACTTCATCACCTACTTTATTTTGGCCTATGTTGGTTACAAATTTACCCAATTTACACTCAACATGACTAGAATCCACAATCTTCGCTTTTATATATGATGATAATCCAAAGAAATTTGCAATTTCTCTCGATGATGGTCTGTGGTAAATATCATATGGATCTGAATACTGAGTAATAGTACTGTCGCTTATAAATGCTATTTTATCTGACATTTTAAAAGCCTCTTCTGCACTATGAGTAATTAGTATTGCTGTTATTTTCTCTGATTTTATAAGTTTTTTAATATCACTCATGAGGTTATCTTTAAGTTCATAGTCAAGAGCGCTGAAAGGTTCATCAAGTAATAGCAAGTTAGGCTTTGGTGCAATTGCTCTGGCAATAGCAACTCTTTGCTGTTGTCCTCCAGAAATTTGATTAGGGTATTTATTGACAATATTTTCGATACTCAAAAGATTCTCTAGTTTCTCTGCTCTTTTTCGTTTTTGAACATTATCTAGAGCATTTAATCCAAAATATATATTTTCTCTGACAGTGAGATGGGGAAATAATGCTAGGTCCTGGAAGATCACACCAACATTTCTCTTTGCCACATCTATATATTTATTAGAATCATCAATAATCTGATTATCTATTTTAATAACACCCGATGTAATATTATGAAACCCAGCTATAGAGCGGATAAGGGATGTTTTTCCTGAAGCACTGGAGCCCATCAGTGAAACTATCTCACCTGTATCTATTTTTAGACTTACATTATCTAGAACTACTTTAGAGTCGATTATAATTTTTACAGATTCAAGATCTAATTTAGTGTTTGACATTATTCATAATACCTTTTGAAAGTATTATAACTGGTATTAGACAAATTATTATTAAAATAAGTCCTGGTAAACCTATTGAAGATAAATTCTCTGCTTCTGCCAATTCATAAAGATAAACTGGAAGAGTAGTGAAGTTAAAAGGCCTTAATATTAACGTCATTGGAAGTTCTTTTACAATATCGACAAATAACAATATCAAAGCAGAGTATACGGTGGGCAGTAGAATTGGCGCATGTACTTTTAAGAGCGTTTGAACCTTTGAATAACCTAAACTTTCAGATACTAAGTCATAGTTTCTTGAGATTTTATTAAAACCAGAATCAATAGTTTTAATAGAAATAGTTGAGAAACGAACAAGATAGGCGGTAATAAGTAATATGAAAGTACCCGTCAGAATAGTCTCGGGGGGATAATCAAACAATTTGGCAAATGATTTTTCCATGTATGTTATCGGCGCAATTACACCTACCGCTAATACAACACCAGGGATAGCATAACCAAGTGAAAATATTTTTATGGATATTTTTGTAAATATATTCTTTGTTATACGCGATATAAAACTAATGTTAAGGGTAAATATAATAATTATTATAGCGCTCAATAATGCAATACCTGTACTGGATGCTATAAGTTCAGCTAGAAAGATAATATTTATTTCTTCAAAAGAATAGGATATCCAATAAAAGATTTGTATCAAAGGTAAGATAAAACCAAAAAAAAGTACTAAAGAGCATAAAAAGGTTGGTAAAGCTTTATTATCTGGAATTTCTTTTTTTCTTTTATACACCTTGTTTGTTGGATTATCGAAGTTTCTTTTCCCACGAGAAATCTCTTCAAAATACATTAAGAAAAAAACTAATGTTAGTAAAATAGAGGATAAACGAAGAGAGCTAACATCATCACCTAAAACAAACCATGCTCTAAATATACCTGTTGCAAAAGTAGGGACTCCAAAATATTCCACAGTCGCATATTCTGCTAGCGTCTCCATAATAACAAAACTTACTCCTGCTATTACTGCAGGCCTAACAATGGGAATACCTATTTTAGTCATTCTTTGATATTGATTTAATCCTAAAGACTTACCTACTTCAAAAACACTATAGGAGTGATTTGCAAACGCAGGAAGACACAATAAGTATATATATGGATAGAGACTAATCGACATTACAAAAATAACGCCATATATATTTTGAATATTATACAAGTTGTATATAAATGGCCCTAACCCAAAATAGTACTCAAAAAAATTGAAAAATATGCCCGATGTTTCATTAAGGCCAGAATAAATAAAGGCATTTATGTATGTTGGGATTGCCATTGGTATGATAAGTAACCATTTGAATAAGTTAACACCCGGGAAGTCGTACATACTCACAAGCCATGCTAATGAAGTGCCAATAAGTATTGTAAATAAAGCCACAAAGAAGACAATAATTAATGAATTGATTACATATTCTTCTAAAAGATATGTTTTGATATGAATCCAAACATCGGTGGTTGGAGTGAATAAATTTAAAAATATAAACAATATAGGCAATAGAAATATAAGGACAAATATGAATGCCAAAGTATTATTAAAAGAATCGATTTTATTAGACAAAGATTCTTATTTCCATTTAGCTATATCAAATACCTTTCCAGCATTATCGTTTAGCTCACCAAGGTTAGTAAGACTCATCGAGTCCATTTTAAATGGATATCCCCATGACTTCACAGTGTCAGATATATTGATATTTTGTCTAATAGGGTATTCATGATTCTGTTTCGCATAAACTTCTTGAGCTTTATCATCCGCTAAAAACTCAATCAGTTTAATAGCATTATCTTTATTTTTAGCATTTTTAGTAACAAATACACCGCTGATATTTATATGCGCTCCTCTGTTATCTTGATTAGGAAATAAAACTTTTATTTTCTTAGCATAATCCCTTTCAGTATCTTTTTTCGATGAAATCCATTTTCCTAAATAATAAGTATTAGCCAAAGTAACATCACATTTACCAAGAACAACAGCAGTCATTTGTCCTCTATCATTTCCTTTAGGCGGTCTTGAGAAATTATCAACAACACCTTTTGCCCATTCTAATGCTGCTTTCTGACCATTATGATGAATAAGTGATGCAAGCAGAGACTGATTATAGATATTGCTGGATGATCTTATACAAACGCGACCTTTCAGAGCAGGGTTCATTAAATTTTCGTAATCCATTATATCTTTAGGATTTATCTTTTCAGGATTATACATTATCACTCTTGATCGAATAGAAAGTCCATACCAATGCCCTTCATTATCTCTTAAATAACTTGGAACAAGACTATTAAGTTTTTCTGATTCAATTTTCTGGGAAATATTTTTCATTTTCGCTTTATGTAAATTACCAGCATCAACTGTAATTAATAAATCTGCTGGGCTTGTCTCTCCTTCATCAATAATTTTTTTAATTAAAACTTTTGTTTTAGCTGAGACAATATTTACTTTGATACCTGTTTCTTTTTCAAAAATATCAACCAAAGGTCTTATTAAGTGCTCTTTTCGCGCGGTATATAGATTTACTTCTTCATCTATTGGAACGCTTGAACATCCTGTAATTATTAGTGAAGGTATTATCGCTAATATGTATATAATTTGTTTATTCATTGTAAATAAGAATGATTATCATTATTGTCTAGTATATGTTGAATTTCAAGGAAATTTGACCTATTTACAAAAAATTAACATTAGTCACCAATTTCCCAACAGTTTAATACATGTTATAGTTTTCTTTAAAATCTAAAAGGTATAAAAAATGATAATGTCTGACCTGAAAGGGAAAATATGGATGGATGGCAAGCTCGTTGAATGGTCAGACGCAAAGATTCATGTACTAACGCATACGCTTCATTATGGAACGGGAGTCTTTGAAGGTGTTAGAGCATATGAGACATCAGATGGCCCAGCAATTTTTAGATTAGAAGACCATACGAATAGATTATTTGAATCAGCTAAGCTTATAGGTATGAAAATTCCTTATAATGCAAAAGAATTAAATGACGCTCAATCCCAAGTTGTAAAAATCAATAATTTGAAAAATGCATATATAAGGCCAATGTGCTTCTATGGCTCTGAAGGAATGGGTTTGCGTGCTGATAATTTAAAAGTACATACAATCGTCGCTGCTTGGGATTGGGGATCATATCTTGGAGATGATAAAATATTAAATGGCATTAAAGTTAAAGTAACTGATTTTCCAAAGCGATGTGAAAAAAGCATGTTACATAAAGCAAAGGCTTCAGGTAATTATTTATATTCAATGCTGGCACTTAAAGATGCCCTTAACTCAGGTTTTGATGAAGCTTTAATTCTTGATATAGATGATAATGTAAATGAGGGATCAGGAGAAAATTTCTTTATGATTATAAATAATACTATTCATACCCCAAAGGATGCTACAGTATTAAATGGTATAACAAGACAAACTGTTATGAAAATAGCTAGAGACTTGAACTATATCGTAGAAGAAACAAATATATCAGTTGATGACGTGAAATCATCTGACGAAGCATTTTTTACTGGCACTGCCGCTGAAGTAACTCCAATTATTCAAGTTGATGATGTAAAAATAAATGATGGCAAGCCAGGAAAAATTACAAAAAAAATTCAAAAGATATATTTTAATCTTATCAGAGGTAAGGTAGATGAATATAGTAGCTGGTTAACGCAAGTCTAAATGTTCAAGAAAAAGAAAATATTAGTTGTAGGTGATATTATGCTCGATAAGTATAGTCATGGTACTGTTAGCAGAGTGTCTCCTGAAGCTCCTGTTCCTATAGTTGATATTAAAAAAACAATTTATAAACCTGGAGGAGCATCTAACGTAGCAAAAAATTTATCAGCATTAGGAATGAGCGTTACGTTATCGGGTATAACAGGTGATGATAATGAGCTAAAAGAATTGATAAAGGTCTTAAGGCATACTGATATTAATTTTGATCCGGTAAAAGATTTATCGATAAGGACAACATTAAAATCTAGAATTATTGGAAATGATCAACAACTAATGAGACTCGATCATGAAGATAAAAATAAATCTAATATGCATGGGGAACTCTTGAAAAGAGTAATTAAGCATGCTAAAAATTCTGATCTAATAATTTTATCGGATTATGACAAAGGGTCAGTAAAACTTATTTCAGCTGATATTATCAGCTTTGCGAACAAAAACAACATCAAGGTAATTATTGATCCTAAAGGTGCAGACTATTCAATGTATGAGAATGCTTACATGGTAAAACCTAACGAATTAGAATTTTCTATGATTATGGGTAAGATCAAGAACAAAAAAGACTTAATCACAAAAGGGAAAAAATTAAAAAAAGATCTGAAATTAGATACATTGCTCTTAACACTAGGTAAGAACGGAATGGTGTTGTTTTCTGAAGATTCTGTTTTAACTTTTCCTACATCACAAAAAGATGTTTATGATGTTACAGGAGCAGGCGATACAGTAATATCAGTTCTTGCTGCGTCTTTAACTTCAAATAAGACATTAAAAAAATCTTGTGAACTAGCAAATATAGCAGCTGGATTATCTATACAACAACTTGGAACTGTAAGTGTAAGTAAAAGCGATATTAATAATGCTATTAAAAAATCCTAAAATTCTAACTGATAAAGTTGAGTTAAACTCCATAGTAACGAGCGCTCGTGATAGAAAAGAAATAATTGTCTTTACGAATGGCTGTTTTGACATCATTCACCCAGGACATGTATTTATTCTTGAACAAGCAAAAGCTAAAGGAGATATATTAATTGTAGGTCTTAACTCAGATTCATCGATTAAAAATTTTAAGTCATTTGATAGACCAATATGTAATCAAGATGATCGGGCGTATATCCTTGCTGCATTTTCCTGTGTAGATTATATAATTATTTTTGATGAAGATACTCCTGAGAAACTAATTATTGATATTACTCCAGATATACTTGTGAAAGGCAAAGATTACGAAGGCAAAGAGATAGCTGGCGCAAAATTTATGTTAGATAATAACAAAAAGATAGAATTGGTCGACATTATTGATGGTAAATCAACATCAAAAATTATAGATAATATACAAAAGGCTAATTAGATAGTATTTTTTTAATCATGAGTTTTACATCATCTAATAATATCAATTTCATTGCTCCTTTATCCCTTACTCGTTCTCCCCATTTCATTTTCTCTATCGATTTTTTAGAAAACTTAAGAATAGCTTTTTCATACTTATCAACTGTATATTCTAGATTTGAGTAAGGACCTGTTCTTTGTGGATTCGATGTAGCATACAAACCAATAATAGGTAGAGCTAACATATTTGCCATATGTAGTGTCCCTGAATCAGGCCCTATGTAAAACTTTGACATTTTAAGAACACTGAGCATTTCACCCAAAGTTGTTTTATTAACTAGATTCAATGTTCTCGAACTAATGTTTAGATGCTTTTGGAAGCTACTCTTTCTTTCTTCAGTTGTCTTACCTATAAAGACAGTTTTTATAGAATATTCGTTAAATAAGTATTCTGCAATTGTGCCATAGTTATCGTAATCCCATTCTCGATAATTATTTATACGTTCACTGGTAAAAGGATTTATTGTAACAAAAGGTTTTATGTCATTCAGATTATTCTTATCTATAAAACTATTGTTATTTGTTAGGATTTTATTTGTTTGCCAGTTTAATTCCTTTGTTTTAATATTAATCTTCTTTAAGAATTCAAAAAAACTGTCCAATACATGATTGTTATCTGTATTGATATCATTGAAAGTGACATTCATTTTACCGTCAATTATCCTTCCTAGGATTTTAGATCTTAATGATTTTTGCATATGAAAAACTACATCAAACTTCTCCTCTTTTAGGTATTTATGCATGCCTATAATTGAATCTAGAGTTTTATTTTTATCAATCACAATATAATTTATATTGTCTAAATTTTTCACTAATTCATATTCTGTCTTACCTATAACCCATGTGATATCACATTTCTTATAGTATTTTTGTAGAGTTGAAACTATAGGAATTATATGAGTTACATCGCCTATTGCAGATAATCTTAGAATACAGATAGATATTGATGTATTATTTTCTTTGTTCATATGATAAAAACAAAATATAGTTCAATAGT
>MDTG01352501.1_pt1 | contig 10980 bp, 12 predicted proteins | sample 811421 | NCBI WGS metagenome assembly MDTG01 (sample SAMN05326645, study PRJNA326480) | marine metagenome | isolation source: seawater | place: Pacific Ocean: South East | collected 2011 | reverse complement strand
CTGGACTAAGTCGTCGCGGTTTCCGCGTTCTTGAACCTGTTTGGAGTAGCGTTCTTGGACCGAGAGTTTGCGTACCCACACTACACAGCCAAGTAAGCCGATGCCGATTACCGCGAGGGGTGGGCCCCACTCAGCCCAATCAAACGTCATGCTCGAGCTCCTGCAGCAACTGGTCTTCGTAGCTCGTCGAGGGGGAAATGGCGGTCGGTGATGCGGGAGGAGGCCGGCGCCGCCGACTTGTGGACGCGAGTCCAATAATACCCAAACCGCCAGCGGCGATTGGGGCGATCCAGATTAACAAGTTTAGCCCTTCAGGCTTGGGCTCAAGCATGATCCATTCGCCGTATTTATCAATGAAGTAGTCCTGAATCTGGATTTCGGTATAGCCAGCGGCGACGAGCTCGTTGATCCGACGCTGAATCATGACCGCTCCTTCGGCGTTACTGTCGGCGATGGAGAGCCCCTGACAGACCGGGCAGCGTAACTTTTTGCCGATGGCAAACGCGCGCTCCTCCACCCGCTCCTGGCTGGGTTCAGCAGCCGGGGGAAGTCCGTCAATCAGAAAATTGTCGGACCCTTCGCCACCGAATGATGTCGCGCTAAGCATCAGCAGGATAAAAATCAGGTGGCTCATTGGGTCCTTAATTGCTCGAGGCGTTCGGCGAGGCTGGGCCAAGTTAGTGGACCCGTGTGTTTGGCCTGAATTGTACCTGTTGCGTCGATAAAAAAGGTCTCCGGCACGCCAGCGACGCCGTAATCGATGGCGACTCGATTGCCTTCATCGACCAACGTTGGGTATGCGGCGCCCACTTTCGTTAAGTACCGTTCCGCTTTGTCCGGCGTGTCGGAATACAGGATGCCATAAAACTGAATATCGGGGTTATCCCTCTGTGCTTGCTGTAGCAGTCCGTGCTCCATTTTGCAGGGCTGGCACCATGTCGACCAAAAGTTGAGGACCACGTACTTCCCACGCAACGCGTCAAGGTTGACGGGATTACCTGTCAAATCAACCAGGCTGAAATCTGGTGCCGGCTTACTCTCCATAGTGGAGGGGATGGCGCGCGGGTTGGTCCCAAAACCCGAGGCAAGAATGATGACCACCGGGATGATCAGGCTGAATCCGATGACCAGTACCCAGTAATTGGGCTTGGATGGTTGGTCTGTCATGAGATCGATACCGACGCTTGCTCGCGGGTCCGTGGGGGCGGAAGCAGGCTGATGAGGGTTCCGAGACCAATAATTCCTCCCGCGATCCAGAGCCAAAACACCCCAGGCATCGTCATCGCGCGGACGGTGACGTAACTGCCGTCCTCGGGAAGCTCGATCAGCGATAGATACAGGTCGCGCATCGGGGTCGAATAAATGGCCGGTGTTCCGATCGGCTCCCGCATCGCCCGATAGTAATTCAATCGAGGGTCTTGTTGCCCAAGATCCGAGTCACCATTTCGAACTTGGAAGTGCGCAACCAGCGAGTCGCGATGTGGCTGTGGCTGCATTTCAGCATCCAAATACGTGATTTCGTAGGGGGCAATACTTCCAGACTCGCCTGGCTTGAGCGTAAAGTCACGCTCGGCTTTGTACCCCTTCGATAGCGCAATTGCGATCACCGCAATGATAACGCCCAAATGAGCGACGTGTCCGCCAAAGCGGCGTCGCCCACGTTTGAACACAAACGTTGAGGCCTGCAGTAGCGTCTGCTGATGCGACGCCATGCGTTGTTGAACAGGGTGCGCGAACTCGACGAAATTGCCCCACAGCGCAAAGCCACACACAAAAAAGGCAAATAAGCCGTAGAGTCCATTAATCCCGGCGAGTGAAGCGCCGATGGCCAGCAGGCCCCCGCATGTGACTGCGGGCGCGAAGCGTTTAAGCAACACGCCCTCTTTCAGGCGTCCCCATGGAAGGGCGGGACCGATACCCATCATAAAGAGAATGGCGAGGCCGATGGGCAGGGCCCAGCGGTCGAAGTAAGGCTCTCCAACGGATACTTTGCGTTCGTAGATCGATTCCGCAATGAGTGGATACAAGGTACCGAGCAAAACGGTAAACGTGAATACGGTAAAGAGGGCGTTCTGGATGAGGATCGCAAACTCGCGTCCTAGCGGGTTCCACGCAGGTGGCGTTTTCTGCTCGGCGTTGCTGTCCAGAATATGGGAGCGAAAGGCCAGTAAGATGACGGAATAACTTAGCATCACACCGATGAATACTAAAAATACAGGTCCAATATCTGACTGCGTAAAACTGTGAACCGAATTGAATACGCCCGAGCGCGTCATGAAGGTACCCACAAGGGTGAGTAAGAACGTGGCCATACCGAGGGTCAGGGTCCAGTCGCGAAGCGTATGGCGCCGCTGATACACCATTGCGGAGTGTAGGAAAGCAGTGCCGGTAAGCCAAGGATGAAACGAAGCATTCTCAACAGGGTCCCATGCCCAATAACCGCCCCAACCCAGCACTCCGTATGACCACCAGCCGCCGAGGATGATCCCAATGGTTAGTGCACCCCACGGAATTAACATCCAGCGCCGAAGCGGAGCCATCCATCCGGCTTCCAGTCGTCCCGCGAGTAGGCCAGCGCAGATCATGGAGAATGGAACCGTCATCCCAACATATCCAAGATACAGGGTCGGTGGGTGCACGGCCATAAGCCAATGATTCTGGAGGAGGGGATTGGGTCCTGGACCGTCAGCGGGGACGGGACTCACTGCTGCAAACGGATCGGCAATGGACGACACCAGCATGGTGAAGAACACAGCGATGCCGAGCAATACGTGCAGCGTGTACGGCATGTACTCACGATGCTTGTCTCCCATGCTCGCTAGTAGTGTCGCAGTATAGACCCCAAGTACACCGGCCCAAAATAGAATGGAGCCGTTGAGGGAAGCCCAAAGGGAGACAATGGCGATATGGACCGGTGTTGATAGGGAGCCGACTTCGGCAACGTAGCCGACCGAAAAATCCTTGGTGACCAGCGCGTAAACCATCAGTACGTTTGCGAGAATCGTGGTTGCTGCAAACGTCCATCCCGCACGTTTGGTCAGTATCCATGCAGATTCATTGTTCTTATAGCCCGCAATAAAGCCCGCGAAGCTACCTGTTGTAGCCGCCAATAGGGCCAGCAATACGAGTCCTCGTCCAAGTACCGAGATCAAGGCTCCTCCGCCACCAGGGTCTTATAGACTTCGCTTGGATTTTCGCCGTCGTCGGGGGCCCTGTATTCGTTGCTGTGTTTGACCATCACGCGCTCCGATCGAAACACGCCGTCACGCTCGAGGCGCCCCTCGACCACAACTCCGATCCCCTCACGGAACATTTGGGGAGGATTCCCTTTGCACGCGACCGGCACTTGTGTCTGGCCGTCGGTCACTGCAAACGTGGCGTGTTGTGCGTCACGATCCCACTCGAGTGAGCCCGCGACAACCATGCCACCAAGCCGGACGAGTGCGTCTTCGGCATGTGCATGCTGGATTAGTTCCGTAGGAGACCAATAATAAACCAGGTTATCGCCTAAATCAGCCATACTGATATACGCTAATGCGGCGCCTGCGACGGCGACCGCCGCGAGTCCGAATAGCCGTCGTTGCATGGCCTCAGTCATTCGTATTCCCCGTAGAGATGGATGCGCCTGGACGCGAGTCGGACGAAGCGAGCGTACGCGCTCGATACCATAAGGACCATGTATAGCCGGCAAAGAAGAGCCAGGTGATCGCGTACGCGGCGATCACATACTCCCAGTGGCCTTGTAGCTCTCCGGTCATCGGACCTCCTGGGTGAGTTCAGGAGGGATGAGCTCACGATTGGTGTGTTGTGCGATTCGCCAACGTCGGGTGATAAACCAAATCATGAGGAACAAAAAGGCGAACGCGTTTACGCGTAAGATGAACACGTATTGGTCCGACATGGTTTCGGGCGATGACTGCAGTTGGTGGATGGAGCGCCACCAGCGTACGGACATATACGTGATCGGAATTGTGATAAAGGCCATGATTGTCGCCACAGAGGACCATAAGGCGCGTCGTGTGGGTTCGTTGACGGTCGCTCGTAGCATCAGAACGCCGATGAAGGTGAGGAGCATGATGGCGGACGCTGTGAGCCGCGGATCCCATGTCCACCACAACCCCCAGGTTGGTTTCGCGAAGATGGATCCGAGGATAATGAGCAGCGTGCATAGCATGATGCCAACTTCGCAGGAGGCCTCGACTGCCGAATCCCATGCAAGTTTGCCATTAACCAGGTATCCGACCGCCGAAATAAAGGCGATGGTGAAGGCGACAAGGGACAGCCAGGCAGCGGGCACATGGACGTACAGGATCCGTGCGACGTCGCCCATCATGACTTCGGCCGGCGCAACGAAGAGCCCCTGATAGTTACCGAAAATCAATAGGCCTAACCCTATTATACCGGCAATATGTTCCCATGAAAACGGAAGTTTCATCACATAAAGTCCTAGCTATCTTCAAGAATGCGGGCATAAAAGAGTCCGGAGAGGCTCCAATGCACGGCGTTAAGTGCAATTAACAGCGTTAGCCAACTTTGTCCTTGCGCCATTGGGTCGCCCTCGAAGATCAATGAGGTACCGCGAGCCGACGCAAGCATGGCTGGAACGACGAGTGGAAATAACAATAAAGGAAGAAGAACGCTGGATCCGCGCGCTTGACTAGTCATGAGACCATAGAGGGTTCCCGGGGCGGAGATTGCGCTACATCCAAAGAACAGAAAGCCGCTCAGTTGTTGAACATTCCCAAGAACAGGCGCGTTGTACAGCGCAACAACCAGCGGACAAAGGATGAGTGCAGCGAGAGTAAGCATGGCGGTGTTTGCCAGGGCCTTTCCATAGTAAATAGCACTTCCGTTAACGGGCCAAAGGACAAGTTGCTGGAGTGAATCATGTTCCAACTCGGTTGCGTAACTTTGGTCGAGCGCGCGTGTGGATGCGAGCAAGAGTCCGACCCATAGGGAGCCACCAGCCTGAATCGATAAGGCGCCTTCAGACGGCGATGCGAATGCGATCATGAGCAATAGTGCAAACGCAAAAAAGACGACTCCAGAGAAGCGAATGCGTTGGCGCCACTCGAGCATGAGCTCCTTTTGAAAGACCAACCAGATCTGGCGAAAAAATCTCACGTAGCCACCCCACGTTGGAGCGCAGACTCCGCGGTGCCCTGCCACTTGAGTTGTCCGTCAGCCATATGAATGGACCAGTCACAGCATCCTGCGGCGACTTGGGGACGGTGGGTCGCGATGACGACAGTGGTTCCGCTGTCGCGGAGTGAGGTAACGGCCCGCGATACCAATTCACGACCTTCGTGGTCGAGTGCAGCAAATGGCTCATCCAGCAGCAAGAGTTGCGGCTGTTTCATTAACGCTGCTGCCAATGCTAATCGACGTCGCATGCCGGCCGAGTATTCGCGTACAGGACGGTGTTTGGCCTGCTCGAGGCCGACGTGGCTTATCCAGTGAAGCGGGTCGATGTCATCGCCTCGGAACGCGGCCAGCAGGGTGAGATTCTCAAGGGCAGTCAAGTCGTCGTACAGCCGGGTGCTGTGCGCGACAAATGCGATCTGCGAGCGCAATGTGTCGCGATGTGTCCAGAGATCATGACCGTTAACGTGAATGTGCCCAAAGTGTGGGCGCAGTTCCGTGGATAGGCACCGTAATAATGTGGTCTTACCCGAGCCGTTTGGCCCAGTAAGCATATGACTTGCACCTGGTTTGATGTCGAAGCTTGCGCGGACCACGGCCCAACGATCACCAAAACGGCGTGATACATCGGTAAGGGTTATGGCGAATGGGGTTCGGTTTGCCAACAAATGTGCCTAGTTTATTCCAACTTAGGCTAAGCTAGTAACCTAGTTTTGAGGTCTCGACAGCGCCATAATGTGTTGCAGTAGCCCATGGGCCTTCCGGGGCCTGGTCTGGATGCCATGGTGACAAACCGACGCGACGGCGCGCGGTTAGGCACGCTTCGGAACCGATATCGAGGTCGCGGCAATTCGTGGGGCGCTGTGTATAAATCTTGCAGCGGAATGGCGTTGCGTTGCCCCCCTCTCCGCATAGGGCAGCACATCGAGTACCACAACCAGTCGGCGACGCAACGCGGTGGAGATCGCGCCATCCGTCCGAATGACGCCGCACCCATTGGGGTGAGTGTCGCAACCGATTTTCGTCTTCTGAATCCACGGGTACCGAGTCGAATGCTTCGCGGCAACACGCGCCACAATCGTCGCAGGAGGGAATGCGTGGCTCCCAGAGCTCGCATCCCCGCCAGCCGGACTTGACGGTAATAGAGGTACCATCAAAGCGCGCGCCAACACAATTGCGGGTTGACTCGGCTGGATCGAACCATGCACAGGTGCCGCACCGGCTGGGGGTGTCCCCCAATTTCAGCCCGCTTGGATGGCTCATCGGTGCAACGATCTCGTTCTGCAGAGTAGGCATACGACCTACTACTAACCGAGATTGAGACTCGTGCAACCGTAGCTTCTCTTTGCTCAGGTAGGGGGTCACGCGATAAGAGTGGGTCTGTTGATATGAGGTGATTATGCGGATTGTGTTTATGGGACCACCCGGTGCAGGCAAAGGCACGCAGGCGTCAGCGCTTGTGGAGAAGTATCGTATTCCGCACATCTCAACAGGTGATATGTTTCGGCAGGCGGTCAAGGCCGGAACCCCACTCGGTCAGGAAGCGGACCGGTACATGAAGTCGGGTAAGCTGGTGCCGGATGAAATCACCGTCGGGTTGGTTCGCGAACGCATCAAGAAAAGTGATGCTCGCGGTGGCTTTATGCTAGATGGTTTCCCTCGAACAGTCGCCCAGGCTGAAGCGCTGGAGTCGATGCTGTCGACGGAAGAAATGAATCTGGACATTGTGTTGATGTTGGACGTACCTGACGAGTTGATTGTGAGCCGGATTATTGGTCGTCGCATGGACCCAGAAACGGGTCGCATTTATCATCTGGACTTCAGCCCACCTCCTTATGAGGTCATGGATCGGTTGGTGCATCGGAAGGATGATACCGAGGACTCGTGCCGAGCTCGTTTGACGGCTTATCACGAAAAAACCGCACCACTCGTCCCTTTTTACGAGTCCAGAGGGCTGCTTAAGAAGGTGAATGGCGTGGGCGCGCAGGACTCGATTACCGAGCGCATTCACGAGGCGCTTGCTTAACGAGGAGTGGACGCGTGCCTGAGCTTCCAGAGGTCGAGGTTTGTGCACGCTCGTTGCGCCGTTGGTGTACAGGGAAGCCAGTGGCCGAGGCCCTGATACCGGATCCGTGTGCGATTCGGTCCAAACTCAGTACGCGTCCGTCGGATGGGAGTCAGACTGGCGCCGCCAAGTGGGCTGCACTGACGGGTCAGCGAACCCGTTCGCTGGAACGGCATGGAAAGCGAATTCGTTGGGATTTTGACGATTCGGTATGGCTACTTCATCTCGGGATGACCGGAAAGTGGGTCGCGCGAGAAGCGGATGCTGATCCGCCGCGCTTTGGGAAGCTTGGCCTCCGATTTGATGATGGGATGGCGGTCTGGTTTATCGACCCGCGTCGATTTGGATGTGTAACCCCGGTGACCGCTGGTGACGCCGCCCGCCTATTGGTTGGAACCATGGGGCCTGATGCGCTTAAGGACCCGCTCGATGGGAACCGCCTGCAGCAGGTTATGTCGAGCCGCAAGAGCATCAAGAATGCCTTGATGGACCAAACGAAGGTTGCGGGTGTAGGCAATATTCAGGCCGTGGAAGCCTTGTGGCGCGCGCGAATTGATCCGACCCGTGCTGCGATGGCGTTGACAAGTGCGGAGTACGAAGTGCTCGCGGCGTCCCTGTTGGAGCAGTTAACGTGGACGATTGCCGCCGAGGACGAGGGCGAGATTCAGTATGTATCTGAACAGGGGAGCACGAATCCGTTCCAAGTATATGGGCGAAAGAACGAGCCATGTTCCCGGTGCGGATCAAACATTGTATCGGTGAAAGATGCAGGACGAACCACATTTTGGTGTGAAAAGTGCCAACGTTAGATGGCGACTGCGTCTTTCGTAGGTGACGATGGGCTAGTGGAGTGTTACAGGGTCAGGCTGCTTGCTTCCGCAATCCCGCGGTAGCCGCCAAAGACCGAAAGCAGGTGTTTATATTATGTCACGTAGAAGTTCCCTTCTCGCTCCGGGCGAGACCGTAGATTATAAAGATGTTCGTCGCCTTCAGCGATTCCTGACCGAGCGGGGTAAAATCCTCCCTCGTCGCGCCACAGGCCTCACCGCGAAGCAACAGCGTCAAGTGGCGCGAGCGATTAAGCGCGCACGCCAAATTGCTCTTCTTCCATACGTGAAGCAGAACTAAGCACGTTGCTGTCAACCCGGCCACTCGGCCGGTGCCGCAAGGATAATGGACAGGTAGTTGTCAACTCGACGTACCAATGCGTGTACGTACCGATAACGTGCATCAAACGACCCGCAGCTCGCGTTGCGGAGGTGCTTTCCAACGCAAATGGGGACGACACCCAAAGGTATCGCCCCCATAAGGTTGGTGCATTATTGATTAGGAACAACCCGAGGTGGATCCGCAACTCATGCACTTTAGGCATGAGCCATTTCGAACCATTGTCATGGCTCCACATTCGGTGCAGGCGTCGCCTTCGTATCCTTTTGCCTTCGCCTCCAGAACAGCTTGAACGCGCACACTAGGTGTGTTGGTGGTTGCTGCGGGTACTGGGATTTCCAGTGGCTCTTCGTCAACGGGCGGGGCGTCAACGTCGATGGCTTTATCGACCAGCACGTGTGTGACGCCGAGCTCTTCTTGCTCGTGCCATTCGGGTTCGATGGCGTTGTTGTGCATAGCGTCGTGGCGTAGGTCCTCTTCCGATACGTGCGCTAGATCGTCACGACCGAGGTAGGTAATCGCCAGCTCACGGAATAAATAGTCGATAACGGAGGTCGACATTTTGATGCGGTCGTTGCCCATGACCATGCCGTTTGGCTCGAAGCGAGAGAAGATGAACTGGTCTACGAACTTCTCGAGCGGAACGCCGTGTTGGAGGCCAATGGAGATCGCGATTGCAAACGAGTTCATCAGAGAGCGGAATGCCGCGCCCTCTTTGTGCATGTCCACGAAGATCTCCCCGAGACTTCCGTCCTGGTATTCGCCGGTTCGCAAAAATACCTTGTGGCCGCCCACCATGGCCTTTTGGGTGTACCCTTTTCGACGGTCGGGTAGGCGCCGGCGCTTCGCGAGGTATCGTACGACCAACCGTTCGGCGATCTGACTTGGCTGCGGTGCAGCGGCGACCGGGATGCGCTCTTGCGTGGTCTCGGTCAGTGCATCGTCGACCGCGACGAACAGGTCCGTTGCACTGACAGACGATAGCGGCTGCGATAGCTTCGAGCCGTCGCGATACAGCGCGTTGGCCTTCAGACCGAGTCGCCATGACAGCATGTAGGCATCTTTGACTTCATCGACAGTTGCCTCGTTCGGCATGTTGATGGTTTTTGAGATGGCACCGGAGATGAATGGTTGTGATGCTGCCATCATCCGAATATGGCCCTCAACCGAAATAAATCGCGTCCCGTAACGACCACACTTATTGGCGCAGTCGAAGACTGGAAGGTGCTTACTTTGGAGGTGTGGCGCGCCCTCGACACTCATGGTTCCTGTAGCATAGGCGTTTGCAGCATTGATCTCGTCCGTGCTGAATCCAAGCGTCGCGAGAATATCCAACATGGGATCGGCAAGCTGCTCCTTGGTCAGACCCAACACCTTTGTACAAAAGCTTTGTCCAAGGGTCCATGGGTTGAACACAAACTTAATGTCGAAAGCGCCACCCAATTGCGCCTCGATGGCGTCAAGGACGTCCTGGGTGAACCCTTTGGCCGCCAGGCTTTCATGATTGATAGCTGGTGCGCCCACAAGCGTGCCGCGCCCGGTCGCATAATCGGTGATGGCTTTCACCTGGGCGTCGGTGTATCCCAAGTAGGACAGGGCGGGTGGGACCGACTGGTTAATGATTTTGAAGTACCCACCGCCAGCTAATTTCTTGAACTTCACGAGTGCGAAGTCAGGCTCAATTCCGGTCGTGTCACAGTCCATCACCAGTCCAATGGTCCCAGTTGGCGCGATGACGGACACCTGCGCGTTACGGAACCCGTGCTTTTCGCCAAGCTCGAGCGCTGAATCCCACGCTCGGTGGGCCGCGCGTAAGAGGCTAGCGGGCGACGTGGCCGCGTCAAGCGCGACAGGACGAATCGATAACGCTTCGTATTCCTCGCACGGGACGGCATACGCAGTGCGTCGATGGTTGCGGATAATACGCAGCATGTCGTCTTTGTTGCTCTCGTATCGAGGGAAGGGCCCTAATTCCTTTGCCATCAACGCCGAACAAGCGTAGGATTCGCCGGTTAAAATGGCAGTTAGGCAACCGCAGATGGAACGACCGCGGGTGCTGTCGTAAGGGACACCCATGAGCATCAGCAGCGCTCCGAGATTCGCAAAGCCAAGGCCAAGCGTCCGATAGTCGTAGGAACGACGTGCAATAGCTGTGGACGGGAATTGTGCCATGGCTACGGAGACTTCGAGAACCATGGTCCAGATATGGACCGCGTGTACATAACTATCGAGCGCAAATTCGCAGGTTTCCGGGTCGTAGAATCGAACCAGATTCAGAGACGCGAGGTTGCATGCGGTGTCATCGAGGAACATGTACTCGGAACACGGGTTACTCGCGTTGATGCGGCCGTCTTTCGGACAGGTGTGCCACTCGTTGATCGTCGTGTCGAACTGTACACCAGGGTCAGCGCATGCCCAAGCGGCATAGCAAATCTGGTCCCAGAGGTCGTTTGCGGGGAGCGACTTGGAGACTTCTCCGTCGGTACGCTTAATCAGATTCCAGGGTTCATCACGTAGTGTAGCGTCCATGAAGCTATTTGGAATTCGCACCGAGTTGTTGGAGTTTTGTCCTGACACGGTGGAGTACGCGTCAGACTGCCAGTCTG